>JADEYI010000822.1_pt1 | contig 32986 bp, 29 predicted proteins | sample 8542331 | NCBI WGS metagenome assembly JADEYI01 (sample SAMN16510988, study PRJNA670497) | mine drainage metagenome | isolation source: biofilm near Copperflume 1 | place: Germany: Marsberg coppermine Kilianstollen | collected 2018-02 | reverse complement strand
CCACCGGCTCTCGCCGTTGGCCGGCTGTCTCGCACCTGTTTGAACTTGATCAGCGTCCTCTGCGCGCTGCCCGCGGTCGCCGGCAGCCTGGGGCCCGGCCGTCACCTCGAACCGACCAACGGCCATGGATGAGGTGCAAACAGTCCGGGTGGACTGCCATCCAAACCGGGCGACAAGAGGCATTGACACGATGTTCCGGGAATTCTGCTTCGAAACCGGCGCCCTCGCCGTCATGGCCCTCGTCGTGGTGATCGCGTCGCTCGTGCGCTGACGGGCGCCTGCCCTGCGCTTGAGCGGGGAGCTGGGGCTCAATCCCCGGCCGCGGTGTGTGAACGGGCGCACATACCACATATTGCGCCCTGTCAGGGAAAACCCTAGTATGCCCCGCGTGGCACCCAAAACTTTACCCGACCTTCACTTACGGCCGAAGGACTGCTTTGCCACGAGTCCGAAGGAGGGCCCCTGACCGAAGACGGCACCGGCGGCTCGACGGGGAGGAAACGGCGCGTCGCGGACAACGGCCACGCCGACACGGGTGAGCGTCGTCCTCGGCGAAAAGACGCCGGGAATCACGCCCGCGCCGCCAAGCACCGGCAACGGCTCCGCGGGCGCCGGGTCGGAGGTCATCAACATCGCCGTCGCCCTGCTCGGCCTGCTCGCCGCCGCCGGTGGGCTCGCCACACTGGCCGCAGCAAAGGGCCATCGCGGGCAGCGGCTCCCAGCTGCGCTCGGCGAGAGCTCCCCGAGGCCATGCGCCCCGGGGAGCTTTCCGATTCCAACTGGCGATTCAGACTGGCCGAGCAGGCCGCGGCCATTACGCTCCGCGCAGGCGGATCGTGAAGGTCGAACCTTCTCCCTCGACACTTTCCACCGCAAGCGTGCCGTGCATCGCCTGCACGAGGTCCCGCGCTATCGCCAGGCCGAGTCCCGCCCCGCCGGAGGAGCGGTTACGCGACGGATCCGCGCGATAGAAGCGGTCGAAAACGTAGGGCAGGTCTTCGGCGCGGATCCCGGCGCCGGTATCGCGCACAGTGAGTGCCACCGACTCGCCCTCGCGCGAGGCACCCACGAGCACGATCCCTCCTTCGGGCGTGAAGCGGATCGCGTTGCGGATCAGGTTCTGCAGCACCTGGACGATGCGGCGCGGGTCTCCAACGCAGGCGAGGCTGCCCGCGCCCACATCGGCCCGCACCGCCACGGCGGCGTCGCGCCGGGCAGGCTCGACCAGGGAGTCCGTCGCTTCCCGCACTGCCGCACCGGCGTCGAACGGCACGTCCTCGACCGTCACGCCCGTCGCTTCGAGCCGAGATAGCTCGAACAGATCGTCCACGAGGTTCTCCAGGCGGTCGGTCTCCCGCGAGAGGATGGTCAGATAGGACTCGTCGGCCCCCTCGCCGGCGTTGACCGTCTTCTCCACCCGCGCTTCAAGGTGCGCGCGAATGACTGCAACCGGTGTCCTCAACTCGTGCGAGACATTGGCGACGAGTTCACGGTTTGCGCGCAGGGCCGACTCGGCGCGCAGCCGGTCGGCTTCTTGCTGGGCCATGGTCTCCTGGAGCTGGCTCGCCATGGCGTTGAAGCTGCGGCCGAGCGTCCCGATTTCATCGTCGCCGCTGACTTCGGCGCGGCGCGAGAGGTCTCCCGCAGCGAGGGCGGCCGCTGCGTCTGAGAGAGCCCGGACGGGCCTGCTGACTGCCCGGGCCCGCTGGAACCCGAGGAACGACGCGATGATGAGCCCCGGGATGAGGAACACGGCGGCGCCGAAGATCGACGCCAGCCCGACCGCCCGCACGACGCGTTGGAGCACCGGGGCGGCATCGATCGAAGCTGGCTCATCGACCACGACGGCGCCGGTGATGGCGCCGTTCGCCACGCGCACGGGATAGGCGCCGACTTCCCCGGAAACGCCGCCGCTATAGCGGCTGGTGTTGGCCCTTAGCCCCGTGGAGCCCTTGAGCGCGAGCGCCGCACGCCTGCCCGCCGGCGGGGCGATCTGGCTGGCCGGGTGGCCCACCAGTCCCGCGATGCTCGATGACCGGACACGGCCATCGACCCCCACCAGGGATACGGACCGCGCCCCCGAGACGCCGACACCCGGAACCAGCGATCCCGCCGTAGCACTGGAGGCTACCGTGCGCGCCGCGGTGGCAGCGGTTTCGGGTCCGTGCGTGAACTCCGATGCTACCGTCGCTACCGCCGCCAGGAGCAAAAGCACAACGGCCGGCACCATGAACACGGCCAGGAGGTGCGAACCGAAGAGGCGCCAGCGGAGGCTGCGTCGAGCCTTGCGGCGGTAGGCCGGGAACACAAAGGCGTACTCAAGCCAGCGGGGCATCGCGGCTTCCGGGCTGAAACTTGTAGCCAATCCCCCAGACGGTGCGGATGGCAGAGGCTTCCTCGCCGAGCTTCTTGCGCAGCCGCTGGACGTGAGTATCCACCGTCCGGTCAGTCACCTCGTAGTCCGAATGCCAAACGCGGTCGAGCAGGTATTCGCGGCTGAAAGCCCGCCCCGGATGGCCAAGGAACAACGTTAGCAAGTCAAATTCCTTCGGCGTGAGTTCCAGTTCGCGCCCGGCGACCTGGGCCACACGAGTCTCCGCATCGACCGAAATGCGCTCCCCGCTCGTCAGGGCTGCCGATACCGCGAGCGGCCGGCTGTCTGCCAGGACCTCGTTGCGACGAAGAATTGCGCGGACGCGCGCGAGCATCTCACGCATCCGGAACGGCTTCGTCAGGTAGTCATCCGCCCCGACTTCGAGACCGAGGATGATGTCTGGCTCTTCGCTGCGCGCGGTGAGCATCAGGATGGGCACAACGTGGTGCTCGCGAATCCTGCGGCAGACCGTCAGGCCGTCGAGTCCGGGCATCATCCAGTCGAGGATGACCAGGTCGGGGACGCGCTCATCAACTGAGGCGAGGGCGGCGTGGCCGTCGTAGGTCTGCACCACTTCGTAGCCCTCCTGCCCGAGCTGGCGGGCGAGGAGGGCATTGAGTTCCACTTCATCTTCAGCGAGGAGGATGCGCGCCATGACTATTGCAGTATCGCGGGTTCCGGCGCTGGCGTCCCGCTGATCTGCACTCCTATTGGAGCTGCCTGCGCTCGATCCGGTAGCACGCGACCGTCAGTGCAACCACAGCGATGATGATGCCGCAGATCACTGGCTGCCACGGTGTCAACGCTTCTCCCCGGACGGCGTGGCCCGCAATCGCACCGATGTTCACCGGGAAGAGGTTGATGATCTTCGCCGTGACGAAGCGCTGGAGGAAGAGGGGCAGGAAGCCCAGCCCAATTGCGATCCCGGCGATCGGTGCCGTCGTGCGAAAGAACGCGCTCAAGCCCATCACAACCGCCACGACGATCGCGGCGTGCAGCGACGCAAAGGCGACGCCCTCGATGACGGGTGTCCAGGCGGTGATGCCACTCGCCTGGGTGGCCGCCGTCAACGCCACGAAGACGACACTCGGGATAATAATCGCGCTGAGCAGCACCGCGACCACGTTCCCGGCATATTTCGCGAGCACATAGCCCGTCCGCGAGACTGGCTTGGTGAAGAGCCACTGGGCGGTACCGGCATCCTCTTCTTTGACGATGACGCCCATCGTGAGCGCAACGATCAGGTAGGCTCCGAGCGTGAGCGTCAGCCCCATCCACGCTTCCATCGAGCCCTTGTAGCCGGAGTTGATGCGCCCGTCGTGCAGGCCCCCTTCGTGGAGGAAGAGGATTACCGGCACAGCCGCCAGCATGAGCGACGTAAGCGCCGTCGTGACCAGGAACTTCCGCGTCCGGAACCACTCCCGCAGCTCCTTGTGGAAGACGTTTCCCGCACCGGCAAGAAAGTGAGAGGGCGCAGCGGGCGTGGGCCGCTCAAGTGCAATCGAGGATTCCATGGTGCCTCCGTGGGTTAATTTGGCCGGGTTGGTGGTCAGTTCTGGATGTCGCCGCTGGCGCCACCAGTCAATTCGAGGAAGACTGCTTCGAGGTCCGGTTGTTCCGCGCGGCAGCTGACGAAAATCACATCGTCGTGCGCGACCACGAGCAGCGGCACGGACCGGCGCGCCGCCTGGAGATCCCGCACTTCGAGGTGGACACGGCGGACGGTCTGGCCGATTTCCGGCTCAACGGTCGCGCTCGTGACATAGGGCTGCCGGCGCAGGTCAGAGACAATCGCCCCGGGGTCGCCTTCAACTTCAACGACGAGTTCCGTCTTACTGGCCGCCAGAAGGTCATCCATCCGCGATTGGCGGAGGCAGGCCCCGGCGTTGATGATCGCCACCTCGTCGGCGACGCGCTCGACGTCCTGGAGGATGTGCGTCGAATAGAACACCGTCGTCGACCCGCGCAGCCGCTGCATGATCTGGATCACCTCGAAGCGGCCAGCAGGGTCGAGCGCTGAACACGGCTCGTCGAGCAGCAGCACCTCCGGGTTCCCCATCAACGCCTGGGCGATCCCCAGCCGCTGCCGCATGCCGCCAGAGTACCCGCCGATCTTGCGGGAAGCCGCGCCGCTGAGGTCCACGAGTTCCAACAGCTCCTGGGCACGGCGGGCGATCTGGGCGTTGTCCATCCCGAAGCAACGGCCGGTGAATTCGAGGGTCTCCCGGCCGGTCATCCAGCCATAGAAGCGCGGGTCCTGGCGAAGAAAGCCGATACGCTGGCGTACGGCCATGCCTTGAGACTCCACATCGAGCCCACAGACTTGAGCGGTCCCCGCCGTTGCGTGGGAAAGCCCGGCAAGGATACTGAGTGCCGTGGTCTTCCCCGAGCCATTGGGGCCGAGGAAGCCGAAGATGCTACCTCGCGGGACAGAGAGGTCGAGTCCGCGCAGAGCCTGCACGGAGCCATATTCTTTCGCCAGCCCGACGGTCTGGATTGCCGCCGCGTCCCTTTGTATTGTCACGGGCTGATCCTCCACAAGTTGGTATCCCCAACCTAGCTGGAGGGTGTCAACGCCGTGCGGACGGCCTGTCACGGAAGTGTCACGGTGCGGCGCTTGCGAAAGTCTCTTTACTCAGTCCGCTGTCGCCGGCGCGACCGCTCAGGCGCGGTTGAACTGAGGCGGGCGCTTTTCGCGGAGGGCAGCGACCGCTTCGGCATGGTCGGGCAGCCGCCGGGCGATCTGGTCGCGCAGCAGCTCGCGCTCCATCACCGCCTCCAGGTCCCCGTCCAACGGATTCTTGATGAGGAGCTCTTTGATCATCATGGTCGCCTGGGACGGGTTTTCGGCGATTTCTGTGGCCTTCGCCAGCGCCGTCTCGAAAAGCGCTTCCGGCGCGACAACCGCGCTCACCAGCCCCATTCTCAACGCTTCTTGAGCCGGTACCATCCGGCCCGTGAGGCACATGTCGGCGGCGTTTCCAAGGCCGACAATCTGCGCGAGCAGGCGGGTGGACCCGAGTTCCGGGATCAGCCCCACCTTCACAAATCGAATGCTCACCTGGGCGCTCTCCGAGGCGATGCGCACATCGCAAGGGAGGATCATCGTGAGGCCGATGCCGACGGCATAGCCGTTCACCGCCGCGACTGTTGGCTTGGACTGCTGGATGAAGTGGGTGAACTCGGCCCCGCCTCGCCGTAGGGGCTCACCTGCACCCGTCGCATTCGACTCGACCCTGATCGCGAAGTTGCCCAGGTCCGCACCAGCACAAAACGCTCGACCTTCGCCGGTGAGCATCACCGCCCCAATGCCGCTATCAGAGTTCCAAATCTCAATCTGGTGCCGGATCTCCGCGCCCATCTCCCCGGTCCAGGCGTTGAGCCGTTCCGGCCGGTTGAGCCGGATCACACCGACCCGGCCGCGGGTCTCGATCAAGATCTCCTTGTGGGCCATCGTGCCCCTCCAGTTTGTGGCTGATGCCGCAACCATACGCCGTCCAGACACGAAGGAGCCCGCTTCGGCGGGCTCCTTCCAGATGCGATCGTCCTGCCTGCCAGGGGCGCCCTATAGCGCGGGCCCCGCAGCAAGCGTGAGTGTCGCGGTATGAGACTGATTTTGCTGATCGGTCCAACCGATCTGGACGTGGTCACCGGGGTGATGTGTGCTGGCCAAACTGCTCAGCGCGCTTGCCGAACCAACCGTGTGGCCATCGAACGACATGATGACGTCGCCCGCCACGATGCCGGCGTTGGCAGCCGGCGATCCGGGCTCAACACCCACCACAGCAGCACCGTTGATTGCGATCGTCGGGTCGAGTTGCACACCGAGGAACCCTGGAAGACCGATATGGACCGTGGCTGAACTCTGTCCCGCGACGATCTCACGGGCGATGGAAACAGCCTCGTTGATGGGGATGGCATAGGCCGTCTGGGAACCCGTGATTTGCTGGCGGTATCGCCCGGAGGCAGACGTTGCAGTGTCGATCCCGACGACCTGCCCACGAGCATCGACCAGCGGGCCACCGGAATCGCCCGGCTGGAGCGGCGCGCTGATCTGGATGAGGCCGGTCAGCTTTTCGGAGCTTGCGCCGGACGGATCGGAGGCGGTAATCGACTGGTTGAGGGCGGTGACGGCACCGGTGCTCACGCTGGGCGTCCCACCCTGGCCAAGAGCGTTGCCGATGGCAACAACCGCTGCTCCGACCTTCAGGCTCGCAGAATTGCCCAGGCTGACCGTCTTGAGGCCCGATGCGCCCTGCAATTGCAGGACTGCGATGTCGTTGGTGACGGAATAACCGACGACGGTGGCCCTATAGGTCCGGCCGTTGCCGACATCGGTGACGCTGATGCTGGTGGCACCGGCGATAACGTGGTTGTTGGTGAGCACTTCGCCCGACGAAGTGAGGACGATGCCGGTGCCGGCTGCCTGACCGGCCTGGTAGCCGAGCTTCGTGTTGATATCCACAATGCCCGGGTCCGCAGCCGAGACGATCGCCGCGGTGTCGAGTGTGCCATTGGGGTTCAAGTGGAGCGGTGCCGGAGTCGTTCCAGGTACCGGGATACTGACGGCGCTTTGAGCGGCGACGCCGGTGCGCTCGGAGAGAAATGCGCGGCTCACGCCAAAGCCAGCAACGGCCACGACCACCGCCGCGGCCGCCGAAATCGCAACCGTCCAGGCGTGCCGCCGCGTATGGGACTGAGGCTGCACAAATACCACCGGCTCTTCAACAGGTGCAGGCTCTTCCCATTCGAGCGCCGGCGGCAGCTCGTCGGCGGCGTCCGGCCCGGTGCCCGGTGACTCGACGCCGGGGGCAGCGCCGTCATCAAGATGCCACTCGTTTCCGAGCGGCTCGTTGTCATTCACTGTGTGGCTCCTCAAGGCTTTGCGAATTCAGAGTGGCCAGCCCGGGACTGGCCGCGGCACCGGGAGCTCCCGGCTGCCGCTGTCCAAAGCCATCTGTATCCATCCTAATCTGGCTGGATGACGCGCAGATGAGAGACGCATTAGAACGGCCTTTACCATTTACCCGGCATTGCCTCCGTCCGATGGGCCACGTTGGCCGCCCGGCGGTAAGCCTGCCGTCAAGATCAGGCCCTATGCGACCTTCGGGCACCGTTTCTGCGACCTGCGGTAGTAGAAGGGACGTTCCGGGCATGCTTCAATGGGTGAAGGGTAGAGCATTCCCCGTCTCACCTGGACGGTGAAGCTGACCCTTCGAGGTGAATAATGACGGACGAACACGACCACAAGGTCAGGAGTGCCCACAGCATGCCCGCAGACCAAATGCCGGGCATGCACGGCACTGCGCACGTTGCCGCGCCTGGCGGGCACGACGCGCACAACCCGGCGGCCGCTGTGGCCGTCACACCCCACGCTGGCCATGTTGGTCACGGCACCGGCACGAAGCCGGCCGCATCGGGCGGCCATGACCACGCAGCCATGATGGCAGACCCTTCGATGGCTGCGGCCATGGAGCGCGAAATGCGAGGACGATTCCTCGTCTCCTTCGTGCTCACGATCCCAGTGATCATCTATTCGAGCCTTGGGAACGCAATCTTCGGCGGCACGCCGCCCGCGCCATTCGGGCTGTCGCTACCCTGGATGGGCTTCCTGCTCTCCACTCCCGTCGTGCTCTACGGCGGTTGGGTATTCATCCGCGGCACCTACTACGCACTCCGTTCGCTGAAGCTCGACATGTCGGTGCTGATCACCACCGGCGTCGCGGCGGCCTACCTGTTCAGTGCGGGGGCGACCATCGGCGGCGGCAAAGAAGTCTTCTTCGAAGCCGCCTCCATGCTCATCACCTTCGTGCTCTTCGGGCACTGGATGGAGATGCGGAGCCGCCGCGGCACGACGGACGCGCTCCGGGCCTTGCTCACGCTCGTGCCTGAGACTGCAATCCTCGTGCGCGACGGCCAGGAGCGCGAGGTCCCGACCAACGAGATCGTCCCCGGCGACCTCGTCCGTGTCCGGGCCGGCCAGCGCGTCCCCATCGACGGCGAGATCATCGAGGGGTCGAGCTCTATCGACGAGTCACTCGTCACGGGAGAGTCCCTGCCAGTCGATCGCGTCGTGGGCGATGCCGTCGTCGCAGGCAGTGTCAACGGCGAAAGCAGCCTCCTCGTACGGGCATCAGGTACGGGCTCGGAGACAGCCCTTGGAAGGATCATCAGTCTGGTCCAGACCGCTCAGGCATCGAAGGCCCCGGCCCAGCGGCTGGCCGACAGGGCGGCAGCGGTGCTCGTCATCGTTGCCGTCGGCTCGGGCGTCGTCACGCTGCTTTCCTGGTTGTTGTTTTCGAACGCATCGGTGGTGACTGCGCTGACGTTCGCAATCTCTGCCGTTGTGATCGCCTGCCCCGACGCACTCGGGCTCGCGACGCCGACCGCGGTCGCTGTGGGGACGGGGCTTGGCGCCCGCCAGAAGGTGCTCATCAAGGACGCCGCCACGCTCGAACGGGTCTCAGCGGTCAACGCGGTGATCCTCGACAAGACGGGGACGATCACCGAGGGACACCCGCGCGTGGTGGATGTCTGGCTCGCCCCCGGCACCACCGAGCCCGAGCTCTTTCGCTACGGGGCCGCGTTGGAGACATCGTCGACTCATCCGCTTGCACAGGCGATCGTGACCGCAGCGCGGGAGCGCGGGCTTGCCGACCTGCCGGGTTATGCGGACACAGCGAATGTACCCGGCGAGGGCACGACCGGGACGGTGGACGGCAAGCCCGTTGTCGTCGGCTCACCGGCATTGCTGCAGCGGGAGGGCGTTGCGGTCGATAGCCTCACCAGCCAGCTCGAGGAGATGGCGCAGGCCGGGCGCACCGTCGTCGCGGTGGCCATCGCTGGTCGGGCGGCCGGGCTCATCGCCCTATCGGATGTGATCCGGGCATCGGCTGCGACCACCGTGGCGGAGCTGAAGTCCTACGGCATCGAAGTCGCACTCCTGACCGGTGACAACGCCCAAACCGCGCACAACGTTGCCAGCCAGGTCGGCATCGACCGCGTGTTCGCGGGCGTCAAGCCCGGCGAAAAGGCTGACTACGTCCGCAAGTTGCAGGCAGAAGGCCGCGTCGTGGCGATGGTCGGCGACGGCATCAACGACGCGCCGGCCCTCGCCGCCGCCGATGTCGGCATCGCCATCGGCGCGGGCACCGATGTCGCCATCGAAACCGCTTCGGTCGTGCTAATGCGCAGCGACCCCATCGATATCCTCAAGGCGATCCGCCTCAGCAAGGCGACCGTCCGCAAAATGAAGGAGAACCTCTTCTGGGCTTCCATCTATAACGTCCTTGCCATCCCGCTCGCCGGCGGAGCTCTCTACAGCACCCTCGGGCTCCAGATTCGGCCCGAAATCGCGGCGCTGCTGATGTCGGTCTCTTCCATCATCGTGGCGACGAACGCAGTCCTCTTGCGGCGCGAGGGCCCGCGGCTGGACGCCATCTCTTCGGCCGGGCACCCGGCCACGGCAATGCCGCTCGCCCGGCCGGCCTAGCCCACACATCAAACGCCGGGACGAATCGACAGATCCCGTCCACCACACCATTTCACAGGAGATTCGCTTTGAAGGTCCGACCGCTGTTCCTCACCACCGTAGCCGCCGCCCTCACGCTGGCCACCGTCGCTTTGGCCGCATGCAGCGGTGGCTCAAGCCCAGCCAGCACGCCCGCATCGAGCGGTACGGGTGGCATGGGTGGCATGGGCGGCACGTCCGCGATGAACGGGGCGAACGGGACGTCCGCGCCCGCCGGGAACATCACGGTCAGCCTCGCGAACTGGTCGGTCAAACCCGCTGCCACTTCCACAAAAGCCGGGACCGTGACCTTCCGCGCCCTCCACGCCATGGACCATTCGGGCGGCACGGAAACCGCCGGCCAGATTCACGACCTGGACGTCGCCCGTAAGAACGCCGACGGCAGTTTCACGCAGGTGGGCAAGGTCGCGGACATCAAGATGGGACAGTACAAGGACCTGACCCTCAACCTCACCGCGGGCGAATACGAGCTCCAGTGCAACGTCGTCGAACAGGTCAACGGCAAACTCACGTCGCACTACGCCCTCGGCATGCACACCGCATTCACCGTCACCAGCTAATCTGAGATCAAGCCCCGCGCAATGCCAACCATCCCGGCGCTTAGAGGCCGGGAGAAAAGGAACCCCACCATGCAATCCCTATTCACACCACTTCTCGCGAACCGCGCCGGAGAACTCTTCGTGCGCCAATGGATGGACGGGAGCCACGACGGCTGGGGCTGGGGCGGATGGCTCTGGATGACGCTGATGATGGCGCTGTTCTGGATCCTCGTCGCAATCGCGATCGTCTGGATCGTCCGGGCCACCCGCGACGATCGGACGCAGCTGCCGCCGCACACACCGTCGCCACTGGATGTTGCCCGCGAGCGTTATGCACGCGGCGAACTCTCCGACGAGGAGTTCGAACGGATTAAGCGCGGTCTCTCCTCCTGAGGCTTGACCGCCAGGCAGACAGAAAGGGGGCCATCGTAACGATGGCCCCCTTTCAACGTTCATAGCGGTGAAGATGTGCTCAGGCGCGCCGGCGGGCGAGCGCCAGGGCTGCCCCACCACCACCCACGACGACGAGAGCAAGTGCCCCTGCGATCCAGACGAGGCTGACACTGCCGCTGCTGGCAACGCCGCTACCGGTTACAGGCGCCCCAGGCGTGACGGTCGCAGTCGGTGTGCTGCTCGCAGCTGCCGTCGGCGTCGCACCACCAACGGTGAGGTTCACGGTGTTGAGCTGGTAGCTGTGCCAGGTGCCCGTCTCATTGGCCTTCACGCCACCCACGTAGAACGCCACGGTGGCACCGTCGGTCCCACAATTCGGCGAAGCGGAAGGGTCGAGCGCGGGCGAATCGATGGTGTAGCGCGCGTCAGTCCCCGACATGAACACCGTGGTCACGCCACAGGTCGCGCTGCCGATGTGCGCCTCCACCGCTGTGCCGGGGGTTGCCGGCGAGCCGTTGACCATGACCGTGCCGACGAATCGTGCGGGCGGCGCTGGCGGGGACGCCGCCGATACGGCTGCCACCGCGCCGAGGCTGAGGGCGGCGCCGAGCGCGAGTACCCCGGTGAAGGTGATGAATTTTCGCTTGATGCCCCGGATGCTCATATGTCTTTCTCCTTAAGTGGTGTTCGGTATGAATGGCGGACGGCGCGGCTAGCCGGCCAGGGCTGTCCATGTGATGGTCCCAGGCCCGCTGGAAGCGATGAAGTAGGCCTGGCCCTTCGTGAACGTCGTGAAGTCGTTCGCCCCCGGTACGTTCGCGCCGTTCGGGAAGTAGGCTTCGAACTTCTGGGCCGAGCCGTTGTAGCGGAAGATCGCCGTTACCGAATTGAAGACGTTATTGGTAGCCGGGTTGGACGGCGTTTCCTGCCCCTGCAGCGCAGTGGCGATGTCTGCACCATCCGGTCCCTGCCACACGATCAGCGACCAGCGGAAGTAGAGCGTGTAGCTGACGGTGCTCGACCCGTAGGTGAACGTACCTGCGCTTGTCACGGGGCTGGTGCCTGCCGGAGTCGTCACGGTGACGTTCACGGCGCCCGACGCATGCGCCGGCGACGTGACGGTGATGGACGTATCACTGTTCACGACCGGCGTGACCGAAGTCGTGTCGAAGGTCACGGCAGTCGCCCCTGTAAAGCCAGTGCCGGTGATCGTCACGGTCGTGCCACCGCTTACCGGCCCGCTTGCTGGGCTGAGTGCCGTGACAATGGGCCCGGACCCGTAGGTGAACTGGTCGGCAGTGCTGGTGAAGCTGGTGCCGAGAGACGTCGTGACCACGAGGTCCACGGTGCCGGCTGCATGGGCGGGTGAAGTGGCCATAATCGAGGTATCACTCAGGACCGTTGGCACCACTGAGATGCCACCGAAGCTCACCAGTGTGGCTCCTGTGAAGCCGCTCCCGTAAATGGTCACCGTGGTGCCGCCAGCGACGGGACCACTGTCAGGGTTGATGCTGGTAACAACCGGCGCGCCGGTCGAACCGAAGGTGAAGTGGTCAGCGGTCGTGACGGCACTGGTCCCCGAGGAGGCCATCACAAGGATATCGACCGTCCCGGCGGCATGGGCCGGGCTGATCGCAGTGATCTGCGTGTCGCTCATCACTGTAGGCACCACCAGGCTGCCGCCGAAGCTCACCGAGGTTGCACCCGTGAAGCCGCTGCCGTAGATGGTGACGGTTGTTCCGCCGCTGGTAGACCCACTCGAAGGGCTCACCAGGGTTACCGTCGGGCCAGAACCATAAGTGAACTGGTCTGCGGTACTGGTGAAGCTGGTGCCAAGCGATGTCGTCACAGTGACGTCAACGGTGCCGGCTGCGTGGGATGGCGAGGTGGCCATGACCGATGAGTCACTCAGCACCGTAGGTACCACCGCAACGCCGCCGAAGCTGACCATGGTGGCACCGGTGAAGCCGCTGCCATAGATGGTCACCGCGGTGCCGCCGAGAACAGGCCCGCCGGCCGGACTGATTCCCGTGACAACGGGCGCGCTGGCGGAACCGAACGTGAAGTGGTCACTTGCCGTCGCGGCACTCGTGCCGCCGGGCGTGACCACGAGCACATCCACCAGGCCCGCCAGATGGGCCGGGCTGATGGCCGTGATGTGGCTGTCGCTGATCACCGTCGGCGTTGTGCCAATGCCACCGAAGCTGACCGAAGTCGCGCCAGTGAAGCCGCTGCCGAATATCGTCACAAGCGTCCCACCCGAAGTTGGCCCCGTGGCCGGACTAACAGCGGTCACCGTTGGGCCGGAGCCATACGTGAACTGGTCGGCAGAGGTCGCGGTGCTCGTGCCCGCGGACGTCGTCACCGTTACATCGACGACTCCCGCCACGTGGGCCGGGCTGATGACGGAGATTGAATTATCGCTGTTCACCACCGGCGTCGCGGGGCTTCCTCCGAAGCTGACGGAGGTAGCACCGGTAAACCCACTACCGGTGATGTTCACCGTTGTCCCCCCTCCGATGGGTCCGGAGGCAGGGCTTACCTGGGTCACCGCCGGCAGAGAGACGGCTGCCGCGGAGAGCACCGTGGCGCTGAAGAGGGCGATGACCGCGACAATGGCGGCGAGGGCGACCAGTGGCCGCCTGCGAGGGATAGACGTGGCTGCGCGAAAAGACTGAAACATGCACAACGCTCCTTCTGTTGAGTCCGGCACGATGGGCCGGGAGGGTCGGATCGGAGCTGACCGCGGTACGGCAGCTATGGAAGGGGTGTCTCACGGCTGGGCCGCAATCCCGGCACGTCAACACAACGACTCATCCAATGTGCCGTCCTCAGCCGTGCAAGTCCGCAACAAACGTGCCGCTGGGTGTAACAGGATCGTCAATTGACCGGGACTTGACGCGTCCTGAACCCGGCTTTACCCGCCGTGTGAATTCCCCGCGGGCGGGCTCCCGGCTGCGTGGCGAGGCGGCCGCACAGGTGGTCAGCCGGGTTAGTCCGCGAACGCTCCCTCGCGCTCCAGGGCTTCCAGCGTGGCACTGAACACTTCGACCGTCGTGGCGATGTCGGCCGCAGTGTGGACACTGCTCGTCATGCCACCGTTGCCAAAGAGGTGGACTCCTCCGTTCAGCATGCCGAGATGCATCAACCGTTCGCGTTCGGGTGGCGTCCCGCCGGCGAGCAATTCATAGGGCAGGTCCAGCGGCCCATAGTCCGCCGCTTCGGGCACCTTCGTCCCCGCGAGGAGAATGCGAAACTCACTCGATTGGCCATAAACGGCACCGGGGAGACCCAGGCGGCAGAGCGCCGCGTTCATGCCCGCACGCAACTGCGCGGCGCTCTCCCGCGCTTTCGCCTGGTGTGACCCGTCCGCCACTTCCCGCAGGCAGGCTACGCCTGCTGCCGCCGAAAGCGGGTTGGCATTAAACGTCCCCGGGTGGCCGACCTTTTCCGCCTTCATACCGGGTTCTGGAAAACGGAGCCGGCCAAGGATTTCGCGAGGGCCAGCGACGGCCCCGCCGGGCAGTCCTCCTGCGAGGATCTTCGCGAGCGTCGTCAGGTCGGGCGTGACCGCCTCCAGTTCCTGGACACCGCCGGGAGCCCACCGGAAGCCCGTCACGACTTCATCCATGATCATCACGATGCCGGATGCGGCGGTGAACTCACGCAGCTCCTGGAGGAAACCAGGCGGGATGGGCAGGGTCCCGCTCGAAGCTCCCGCCGACTCGACGATGATTGCGCCGACATCGCCACGGCGCTCGACCGTCCCCCTGACTGCCTGCATATCGAGGGGCAGCACAGCGACGCTGGCCATGGTGGAGGGTGGCACTCCGGCCGGAGCAGCACCCGCGTATTTCGAGCTAGCAGCGACATAGTCGTGCCAGCCGTGGAAGTGCCGCTCGAACTTGATTACCGCGGGCTTCCCGCTAAAGGACCGCGCGAGGCGCAGGGCCATGAGGGTCGCCTCTGTGCCGGAGCTCGTGAAGCGGACCATCTCCGCTGAAGGAACAAGCCGCACAACCTCTTCGGCCCATTCGATCTCCTTCTCCTGGCTTGCCCCGTAGTGCGTCCCGCGCTGGAGCTGCGCCGCTGCTGCTTCCGTGACCACGGCAAAATTGTGGCCAAGCAGCAGGGCGCCGTGGCCCATCACATAGTCGATGTACTCGTGGCCATCGACGTCCCACTTTCGCGCCCCGTCAGCGCGATCGGCGTAAATCGGAAAGGGACGGAGGAACCGGCTATCGTGCGTGACGCCACTGGGCAGGACGCGCTGCGCTCGCGCATAGAGCCGTCCCGAACCGGGATGTGCTGCGATGTATCTGTCTTCGATGCTCACGTGGGCTGCCTCCCCCGGGCATGATACGGGCTCTCGCGCCGGCAATGCGGAGACAGACGATAGACAGCGTGCACGTTCGCTCCCACGATGGTGCTGTCGCCTTAGCGGACGCGGCCGGTGGGCTGAGGAGCCCTTCGCATTCATCTATGGTAGTCTAGGAGCAGGCTATGGCGAGCTATGACATTGCGATCATCGGTGGGGGGCCTGGCGGCTATGTAGCCGCCCTTCGCGCTGCCCAGCTCAACCTCTCAGTGGCCCTTTTCGAGCGCGATCGCGTCGGCGGCCTCTGCCTGAACTGGGGCTGCATCCCCAGCAAAGCGCTGCTCCGAAACGCCGACGTCGTCAACCTGGTACGCGATGCATCGAAATGGGGAATCGGCGTATCGAATCCTACGTTCGACCTCGGTAGCGCCGTCGATCGCAGCCGCAAAGTAGTCGACCAGCTCGTCGGTGGCGTCGAGACGCTCCTCAAGGACGCTGGCGTCGAGACCATCCACGGGGCCGCCAGCCTCGCGGCTGGGGCGAGGGGCAGCCATAGCGTCGTTTGTGAGGGGAAGAGCTACGAGGCGAAGCACGTGATTATCGCTACCGGCGCTTCGACGCGCGCGCTGCCCGGCGCACCGGTCGATGGCAAGGTTGTACTCACGAGCCACGAAGCACTGCTGGTACGGACGCCGCCGAAGCGGGCGGTCGTCATTGGCGCCGGGCCGGTGGGCGTAGAATTTGCACATCTCTGGGCGAGCTACGGCTCCCAGGTCACCATCGTCGAGCTCCTCGAGACGCTCGTGCCGCTTGAAGATCCCGAAATGGGCCGATTGCTCAAGCGCTCCTTCGAAGGACGCCGCATGACCTGCCTTGTGAAGACCCGCCTCGAATCAGTCGAAGTGCACGGCCGTATCGCCACGGTTACCGTGAGCGGAGACGAAGGCACGCGCAGCATCGAGGCCGAAGCGGTCCTCGTCGCCGTAGGGTTCGTGCCCCATACGCAAAGCCTTAATCTCGAAGCGAGCGGCGTGGCGACCGATCGCGGCTTCATCGTCATCGACGACCACATGCAAACGAGCGTCGCGGGCATCTATGCCATCGGCGACGTCACCGGCAAGCTGATGCTGGCGCACGTGGCGATGGAGCAGGGCGTGATCGCGGTGGAGCACATCGCCGGCCAAACCGTACCCGTGCTCGACTACGTGCAGATGCCGCGGGCGACCTTTTGCCAGCCGCAGGTTGGCTCCGTCGGGTACACGGAACAGGGCGCGAAGGCCGCCGGTTACCGAGTCAAGACCGGCCGCTTCCCGCTGACGGCACTCGGCAAGGCCATCGCTGTGGGGGAGACCGAGGGGTTCGTGAAGGTGGTCGCCGATGAGCCCACCGGCCAGGTCCTGGGCATCCACCTGATCGGACACGACATCAACGATCTCCTCGGCGAGGCCACCATGATCGCACTCCTCGAAGCGACAACGGTCGAAGTGGGCTTCGCCGTCCATGCGCATCCAACACTAACCGAAGCGATAAAAGAGGCGGCCCTCGCCACCGATGGCGCAGCGATCCACATCGCCCGCCGCAAGAGTCTCAAAACAGCGCCTCAACAAGGAGTACCAACACGGTGACCGCTCCAGACAAGACCCGCGTCGCAGCTCCCAACGCGGCCGCGAGCGCCGACCCCGGTGCCGAAGAGCTCGGTCTGTTCCTCTACCAGATGATGCTCATCCGCCGCTTCGAAGAGAAGGCCGGCGAGATGTACGCGAAGGGCAAGGTCCGCGGCTTCCTTCACCTCTACACCGGCCAGGAAGCCTGCGCCGTCGGTGCGGTGAACGCGCTTGAAGCGCGCGACAAAGTGATTACGCACTACCGGGACCACGGCCATGCGTTGGCGCGCGGGCTGGAGCCGAATCGCGTGATGGCTGAGCTCTTCGGGCGCGAAGACGGCGTCAGCGGTGGCCGCGGCGGCTCAATGCACCTCTATGACGTCTCCAGGGGTTTCCTCGGTGGCTACGCCATCGTGGCCGCGCATCTGCCCCTCGCCGTCGGTCTCGGCCTCGCTTCCAACATGAAGAAGGAAGACGTCGTCACCCTCTGCATCTTCGGTGACGGCAGCGTCGGCGAAGGAGAATTCCATGAGTCGCTGAACCTCGCCGTGCTCTGGAAGACGCCCGTCGTCTTCTTCTGTGAAAACAACCTCTATGGCATGGGCGTCCCGCTCCGGGAGTCGCTCTCCACCGGAATCTCGAAGCTCGCCGGCGCCTACAACATGCCCTCCGTCCAGATAAATGGCATGGACGTTGTCGAAGTCTATCGGGCAACACAAAAGGCTGTGGCGCACTGCCGCTCGGGCGCCGGGCCCTACTTCATCGAGGCCATGACCTATCGCTACCGCGGGCACTCCATGGCGGACCCCGAACTCTACCGCCTGAAGGACGAGATCGAACAGTATCGCAAGCGCGATGCTATCGCCGCCCTCCAGCAGCTCATGACCAAGCGTGGTCTGCTCGATGAAGCCTCCCTGAAGGAGGTCAGCGACCGGGTCGAGCACACGGTCGAAGAAGCCGTGGCCTTTGCCGAAGCAAGCCCCCAGCCGGGCCTCGATACGCTCGAGCGCTACCTCACGAAGGAGCCCGCTGATGACTGAGATGCGCGTGCGTGACGCCCTCAAGGAGGCGCTCCGTGAGGAGATGATCCGCGACGAGCGGGTGTTCCTCATGGGCGAAGACATCGGCGCCTATGGCGGCTCCTATGCCGTCACCGCCGGCCTGCTCAAGGAATTCGGCGAGGAGCGTGTGCGCGACACGCCGATCGCCGAATCCGGCATCATCGGAGCAGGCATCGGTGCGGCCATGGGCGGCATGCACCCGATGGTGGAACTGATGACCATCAACTTCAGCTTTCTCGCGCTCGACCAGATTGTGAACAGTGCCGCAAAGCTCTACTACATGTCGCACGGGCAAATCAATGTGCCCCTCGTGATCCGGATGGCGAGCGGTGGTGGCAGTCAACTCGGGGCCACGCACAGCCACAGCCTGGAGGGCCTCTATGCCCACTTCCCGGGCCTCAAGGTGGTTTGCCCTTCCAACCCTGCCGATGCCAAGGGACTGCTCAAGCGCGCCTTCCGCGACCAAAATACCGTGATCTTCATCGAGCACACCGCCAACTATGCCCTCAAGGGCGAGGTCCCGGACGACCCGGACTTCCTCATCGAATTCGGCCACGCGAACGTCCTCCGTGAAGGCAGCGATGTCACCCTTGTAGGCTATTCCGGCAGCGTCCACCAGGCGATGCGCGCCGCCACGATGCTCGCCGAACAGGACGGCATCAGCGCCGAGGTCATCGACCTTCGCATGCTCCGCCCACTCGACATCGAGACGGTGCTCAATTCGGTGAAGAAGACGAACCGCGCCGTCATCATCGAAGACGATTGGCGTTTCGGGGGCTTCGCTGGCGAACTGAGCGCCCAGATCATGGAACAGGCCTTCGATTGGCTCGATGCCCCGGTGGCACGCGTCTGCAGCAAGGACGTGCCGCTGCCGTACAATCGCAACCTGGAGTTCGCCGCGCTGCCATCGGAAGAGGACGTCGTCGAGGCTGTCCTCGCCATGCTCTAGGCCAGGAGCCAAACGTGACCTTCGAAATCACCATGCCCCAGATGGGTGCCGACATGACGGAAGGGACGCTCGTCCGCTGGCTGAAGCAGGTGGGGGACCACGTCGCGCGCGGCGACATCCTCGCCGAAATCGAAACAGATAAGGCGACCGTCGAGCTGGAGGCGTTCGAAGCGGGCGACCTGCTCAGCCAGATCGTGGCCGAAGGGGAGGTCGTGCCGGTCGGGGAAGTGATCGCCCTCCTCGGCGCCGCCGGCGAAGCCGTCCCGGATGTCGCACGCAAGCCTCCGGCAGAGACGCCAGCGCGGCGCACGGTGGAGCGGGCCGCCGAAGTCGCGGCCCCGGCCGCCGTCGCTGAACGGCCTCCGGCCACGGCTGGCCCCACCACGGCGGAGGCGGCCCCCGCGGCCGCGGCCGGGGCCGCACCAGTTGCGGCGGGAGATAGCCGCATTCGCATCTCGCCCGTCGCGCGCCGTATTGCCACCGATGCGGGACTCGACGTACGCGCCCTCTCGGGCAGCGGGCCGGACGGACGCATCCTGCGGCGCGACGTGGAAGCGGCTATCGCGAGGGACGGCAAGGGGGCGGCGCAGGCTGTCGCCGCGGCCCCCGCAGCAGCCGCTCCAGTACCGCCAGCTCCCTCGAACGTGCCAGGCCCGGCAGCGCGGGTACCAGCGGATGCTGCACCCGTGGCCGCCATGAGCAAGATGCGGCAGGCCATCGCGCGGCGGATGACGCTTTCCAAGCAGACGCAGCCGCACTACTACCTGACGCTCGATGTGGACATGACAGCGGCGCTTACATTCCGCGAGCAGGTCAATGCCGCGGCGGGCGAGGCGGCGCATGTGAGCATCAACGACCTCCTCGTGAAGGCCTGCGCGCTCGCCTTGCAGAAGCACCCGAAGTTCAATGCCGAATTCACCGAAGCTGGGCTAAAAACCCACGCTCTCATCAACATCGACATCGGCATTGCGCTGGATGAAGGCCTGATCGCCCCCGCCATCCTCGATTGTGGCAGCAAGTCGCTCGGGCGCATCGCCGCCGACGCGAAAGACCTCGTCGCGCGGGCGAAGAGCGGTCATCTGCACGCTAACGAGTACAGCGACGGCACCTTCACGATCACCAACCTCGGTGCCTACGGTGTGGAAACGCTGATTGGCATCATCAATCCGCCACAGGCAGCGATCCTCGGTACGGGCTCGGTCATGCCCATGCCGGTCGTGCGAGACGGGCAGATCGTCGTCCGCCAGGTGATGAAGATCGCCCTCAGCGCCGATCACCGCGTGAGCGACGGCGCCGAAGGGGCGCGCTTCATCAAGGAGATCCAGGCGCTGCTCGAAAACCCCGTCAGCCTCGCGCTATAGAGCCGGCGGGCATCGGCCGGCCACCCGCCGCAACGGGGCCAGTCATGGCCTATACTCCAGCGGAATGGGAGGCTGCGCGAGCGGGCGCGCAGCCAACGACATGAGCACCATCACGTTGTCATCACCCGCGATGCGGTTCTCGTGGAGCGTCGCGCAGCCGGCGCAACGGTGGATGATGGCCCATTCGCCATCACTACGCACCGAAACGGCGACCGGCTCCATGCCACTGCCGCAAGAGGCCCGGCGATCCCCGGGAATGTGGTCGAGGTGGCGGGACCAGAGGCACCGCGGACAATGGTTGCGATGAGCGGTCCCAAACACGTCCGTCGCGACCTGCGCCCTGCAGCGCAGGCAACGGAACGATTCAGATGAAGTCACGTGGTCAAACCCCGGACCGGGCAGCCACGGCTCGCTGGGCCGTCGCCCGGGAAACAAAAGGGCCATCCCCTCGGGACGGCGCCAGACAGTGCTGCCACCAGGCAGCGCTACCCGTGAGCATCCCGGAGGCGCAACGACACGACTGCAGTAGGCAGGACTTTAGCCATGCTCGCCTCCTTTGCAGACGCGAGCACTCAGCTCGCGCGCGATGCCGAGAGTATGCGGGGACGAGACACTGACGGTCAATCGACGGTCGGTCGCAGACGTTTCCCCATGATGTAGAACAGCGCCCCACGGTTGGCAAATCGCATCTCTGTGATGACTTCGAAGCCTTGGCGGCGATAGAGTTCGTGCGCCCGGCTGTCGGTGCGCGTGCTCAGCACGCACGTGCACTCGGTCCGCCCTTCCAGCAGCCGATCCATAAGTTCGGATCCGACGCCCTGCCCCTGGCGCTCGGGCTCCACAGCGAGCTCCACAATCTCGTAGGAGCTGGCCAGCCAATAAGCGGCGAGGGGGAGCGTGATGGCCCGCGCCACGGTGTCGTGCCACCACTGGCCAGGGACACCGCGATAGCCGTAGGTCATGCCAATCACCTGCTCCCCGCCGGTCACCGCCGCCAGCGCATGAAAGGCGGCGCGCTGGCGGTGAAGGTCGAGGATGCGGTCGCGGACCTCGGCGCCACGGTCGGGGTCGCTATAGGGTGGAAGCGCGAAAGCTCTGCCATAGACGGCGATGGCCCCATCGAAGAGCGGGCCGCGCGTCGGTAGCGGGACGATCTCCCAGTCCATGACCACGCCTAGCCGCGATACTGAATCTTGCCGCCAACCTTGTCCTTGTTGAGGCGCTTGTTCAGGTGAAGGCCTTCGAGAATGAATTCGACGGCGGCCGCGGTTTCCGGAGCTGAGCCTTCTGCGCCAGCCTTCTGCACTGCCGGCCAGAGGCCGTCGATCTGGTGGGCAAGCTTCACATAGGTATCGCTGGAAACCATCTCGCCGACTTCAGCGGCCGCGCCGGCTTTGAAGCGGTTCACCACGAGCTCCAGTTCACCGAGGTTGTACATGCGGTTGAACACAGCGACGACCGCGCCCTGGATCAGCTTGTCGATAATCTGCTCTTCGCGCCCATCTTCGACCGTCTCGAATTCGACCTTTCCGCTGAGCGTCGGCACAACATAGGGCAGGTCGCTGACGCGCGGCACAACGGTCTCTTCACCCGTGGTAATCGACCGCCGCAGCGCATTGGCGAGCATGCTCTCGTAGTTCGCGATGCTCGCACGCACACTCACGCCGGAGCGCTGGTTCACATCCGGGCTGCGGCGTGCGAGTCGGCTGATCTCGGCGATGATCTCCTTCATGTAGGGCGGCACGAGCACTTTGAAGTCCGCTGGCACGGGGTGGTGCTCCGCCTCCATGATCTCCATCTCGTGCTCGATTTTCGTCGGATAGTGCGTCCGCACCTGCGCGCCATAGCGGTCCTTGAGGGGCGTAATGATGCGGCCGCGGTTGGTGTAGTCCTCGGGGTTCGCACTCGCGACCACGAACACATCCAGCGGGAGCCGGATGCGATACCCGCGGATCTGGACGTCGCGCTCCTCCATGATGTTGAGGAGACCGACCTGGATGCGCTCGGCGAGGTCGGGAAGCTCATTGATGCAGAAGATCCCGCGGTTTGTCCGCGGGATCAGGCCATAGTGGATGGTCAATTCGTCCGAAAGGTATTTGCCTTCGGCAACCTTAATGGGGTCAACTTCGCCGATAAGGTCGGCGATGGTGATGTCGGGCGTGGCCAGCTTCTCGCCGTAGCGCTGGTCGCGTTCGAGCCAATCGAGCTCGGCTGCGTCCCCCTTCGCCTCGATGATGTCCCGGCCCTGCCGGGTGATCGGGTGGAATGGGTCTTCGGGGATTTCGCAGCCGGCGAGCGTCGGCGTAGCTTCATCCAGCAATGAAGTGAGCGAGCGGATGATGCGCGACTTGGCCTGCCCACGCTCGCCGAGAAAGATGATGTCCTGGCCGGCGAGGATCGCGTTAACAATGTGCGGGATGACCGTGTCTTCGTAGCCGAACACTCCGGGGAATAGCTCTTCGCCCGAGCGCAGCTTGGCAATCAGGTTTTTCCGCAGCTCTTCGCGCACCGGCAGCAGCTGGTAGCCAGATGCTTTGAGTTCGCCTAACGTCCGCGGCCGTTCGAGTGTTGTCACGTTGCGCTACTCCTCCTCCCGCCACCCATCCAGGGGCAGCGAGACAACCCGCTGGGAGCAGCCGCCGACGTCGACGTCACCACCCGGCCGGCCATCGCCTGTCAGCGACAACGTGCAGGAACCGCAACGGTCCACTGCACGTCTGTTCGATCATAGGGGGACAGGTAGGCCTGTCAACCGTCGCCACCGCCATGCTTACCGCGCTGCTTCCCGTGGCAATGCCGGGACGGTCAGGGCGCCCGGCGTGCGATTAGCAGCGACTCGATCTCGTGGAGCGCTTCCGGCCGGTTCGCCGACAGGAACGATTCCAGGCCCGGGTCGGCCGCCGTCAATTCTGCTTCCCGCACGATGCGCGTGCGCAAGGGGCCAAAAGCCGCAGTGATCTTGAGCGCATCGCGCCCGATGAAATCGCGGAACACCGGCAGGCAGCTGCCGGGACGGTAGACCGCAGCCAGGGGCTGCAGGAAGCCGCCCACGTGGGGGCAAACGATGTCGAAGCCCTCAGCCAGCCCGGCGAGGTAGGAGACAAGGCCCGGGCGCACCAGCGGCGCGTCGCACGGCTGTGCAAAACAGAGCGGCGTTGCCACCGCCGCAAAGCCTGTCGTGAGCCCGGCGAGAGGCCCCTTGGCCTCGTAGGCATCGTCCACGACGGTCATCTCGCCGTCGAAATCGACCGGCGGCAGGGTTTGCCCCGGCGCCCGCACCACGACGAGCGACGAACATACCGGTTCGAGGGCGGCGGCGGCCCACTGCAGCAACGGACGGCCCAGCAAGAGCGCCGAGGCCTTGTCCGAGCCAAAGCGCGTGCTCTTGCCGCCAGCGAGGATGAGTCCGGTCAGCGGCACCCTCGCCGTTTCGTTCACCATCAGCCTCCTCCGTCGCCGGTACAATGGTTCGATGGATCTGTACGAGGCATTTGCCCTCGAGCCTGGCGCCATCGTCGCGGCTGTTGGCGGGGGAGGCAAGACGAGCCTCGTCTATGCCCTCGCCCAGGCCGCCGCCGACCGCGGCCTCTCCGCGATCGTCACGACCACGACGAAATTCACCCGGCCGCGGGGCATCACTATGCCAGCCATCGTCGAGACGAGCGATCTCGACCCCTCGCAGGGCCTCGGCGAGGTGCTCACCCCTGGGGCGGTGTTCGTCGCAACCACCGGCGCGGTAGAACGCGGGCGCCTCCTCGGTTTCGAGCCCGGTAGCATTGCCCGGCTGTCCGAGCTCGGCGCCGGGTTGATCGCTGTCGAAGCGGATGGTTCGGCCCACCGGCCGTTCAAAGCGCCAGGCGCGCACGAACCGGTCATCCCCGCGTGCGCCACCGACGTGGTCGTGTGCGTTGGTCTTGAAGTGCTGGGCCGCGAACTGTGCGACACGTGGGTCCACCGCAGCGAGCTGGCGGGTGCACTCGCTGAGTCGCCGCCGGGTGCGCCCGTCACTCCAGACCTGGTCCTGCGCGTCTTGCTGCACCCAGAGGGTGGCGGCAAGGGAGTGCCGCCTCGCGCGCGCCTCCACGCCTTGCTCAACAATCCAGCATCGCCCGAGCACGAAAAGCTCGCCGTGCACCTCGGCCAGCGCCTCGTCTACGGCGGATTCAGACGGGTGGTCGTCGCGTCTGCGCACCGGCCGGGCGACATCCGTGCCGTGCTGTGCTGAACCCGCCCGGTCCCGCTAAGAGCGGCGCCGCTAAGCAGTCCACCGGACCGCTGCCTCCACGACGCGCGCGCACTCCAGCATCTCGGAGATGACGAGGTATTCGTCCTTCGTGTGCTGGTTGTAGCCTCCCCGCCCGATCACGACACTGGCGATGCCATGGCCACGGAAGACGTTGCCGTCGGTACCGCCACCGACCGGTTGCGGGTCCGGCTTCAGCCCGAGGGCTTCGAGTACGGGAAAGAGGAGCAGCGCGGCCGGGTCATCGGCTTCGAGCCGATAACCGGGGTAGCCCAGGTGGAACCGATCGTCGATTCGCGCGTCGGGGTGGCGCTGGCGCACCTCGGCAAGGTGGTCCCTGGCCCTCGAGACGAGGCTGTCGACCTTTTCGAACTCCATACTGCGCATTTCGCCGTCGAATCGGCAGTAGTCGGGAACAGCGTTAACCACCAGTCCACCGCTGATCTTGCCAACGTTGCCCGTGGTTTCGAAGTCGATGCGGCCCTGGGGCATGCCCAACACGGCCTCCGCCGCAATCGTGATCGCAGGCACGCCCTTTTCCGGTTCGAGCCCGGCGTGAGCCGAGCGGCCATGCACTTCGACGGTGTAGCCATAGGAATACGGCGCGGAGCCCTGGACGCTTGATGGCGGCCCTCCACTGTCGATGACGATTGCTACCTTCGCGGAGATGCGCGAATAGTCCATGTGCGTCGCGCCGACAAGCCCTATCTCTTCGCCGCGGCTGATAGCAATTTCGATCGGTCTCGTCACGTGTTCATCCTCCAGCGCGGACTGGATGACCTCCAGGATGACGGCACAGCCAGCCTTGTTGTCTGCACCAAGGATCGTTGTGCCGTCGCTGCGGATGATGTCGTCGCCGTCGAAGACGGGCCGGATGCCGCGGCCCGGCTCCACGGTATCCATGTGCGCGGAAAGGAGAATCGTCTCGCCCGCCCCCTCGCGGCGCCCAAGGACGTTGCCATGCGCATCCTGGCTCGCGGCGACCCCGAGGGCCATGAGCCGGCGCTCCAACTCCGCGGCGATGCCGTCTTCATCTCCGGAGGGAGATTCGATGGCCACCAGCTCGAGGAATGTCTGGACAACGCGGTCGCGGTTGATCACGGAGCTCTCCTGCGCCGGCATTTACAGCACGCGCGCCTGGCGGAGCATAACGGTTGCCACGGGCCCGCCCAAGGCGGCCGACCACGTGTCCGTTAATGCGGCGTTCAAACGCTTCTGCGACAATATTCACATGGTACTAACGATGTCTTCCAGGGAACTCCGGATCGAGGTCGCCCACAACGTCCGCCACCTCGGCGGCTACACGACCCGCCGGGGCACGCTCACACGCGATGGGGCCGTCCGCGCCGCCAGTTTGCACCGGTTGACACCCGACGGCGTGGCAGCGCTCGCCGATACGGGCATCAGGACGGTGGTCGACCTGCGCTCCGCAGAGGAACGCTCCGCCACACCAACACCGGACCTCACGGCATTCGGCATCAACCACGTCGCCGCCGCGGTGTTCGAACAGGATGCATCGCCCGTTGGCCTACCCAGCGAAGACTTCCCGGGCTTCGCGACGGTTTATGAACGCATGCTCGAACAGGGCGCTCCAGCATACCGCACGCTCTTTGGACTGCTCGCCGATGCCGAGGGCCGCGTGCTCTTTCACTGCGCCGCGGGCAAAGACCGGACCGGCGTGGCCGCCGCGCTGCTCCTGGACCTGCTGGAAGTCCCCGACGAGACCATCGTGGACGACTACACGCGCTCGGCGGAGTTGCTCGCCCCCCTCGTCCAGGAGTGGCTGCCCACCATGAAGGAGCGTGGTGTCAGCCTCGAACGCGCCGCGAAGCTCATGGCCGCCCGTGCCGAAGACATGGCGGCCACGCTCGACTACATCCGCAGGCGCTACGGATCAGGCGAGGGCTACCTTCACAAGATCGGCGTCGCGGACGGCCAGGTGGAGGCAGTGAAGTCGCGCTACGCCGACTGATAAACGGTGGCGGCTATCCGACAGCGACCGCTTTCGAAGCGCCAGTTTCCATGCCAACGTCAGCGAGCAGCGCATGGATGGCGTGCATTTTCTGGATGATTCGCCCGGCCTCAGCTCCAACGGCCTGCTTCCCATCGCACAGCGCTTCCGCCGGGTTGGAGTGGATATCGAACTCGATCCCATTGGCCCCGGCGGCGATGAAGCCAAAGGCGACGCGCTCCACCAGCTTGCGGTCTCCCGAGCTATGACTCGGGTCTGCGATGAGCGGCAGGTGCGACTTCTGGCGCACCAGCGGGATCATCGCGATGTCGGCCCCGAAGCGCGTCTCGCTTTCAAAGCTCTTGATCCCGCGATAGCAAAGGATGACGTTCCGATTGCCGTGGGGGGTGGAACGGCCCTCGCGGTCGATACCCGACATGATGTAGGCCGCCCCCGAGAGCCATTCGCCCATGTCGTTGCCGAAACCGTGCTTGAACACAATCGGCACATCGATCCGTGCCAGCTCTTCCAGGAGCGGCGAATACTGAGCTGAGCGTGCACCGACCTGAATAACATCGACGCCTGCCTCCAGGAAGGCCTCCAGGTGCCGGAGGTCGATCAGTTCGCTCACGATCGGCAGGCCTGTCTCGGCCTTCATCGCGGCCGCGATCTCGAGGCCACGGCGCAACTCGAGGCCGCGGTAGTCATAGGGGCTCGTCCGCGATTTATCGACAAAGGCGCGCAAGATGTCCACGCCGGCAGCCTTCGCCATGCGGGCCGAATCGAGCGCCTGGTGTTCACTCTCGATGGCGCAGGGGCCGCCGAACACCGTGAGATGGTCGCCCCCGACGAGTACACGTCCCCCAACGCGCACAATCGTGTCCTCGCGATGGAACGTGCGGCTCGCATCCTTGAACTTTTCAGTGATGCGAATGACGCGTTCGACACCTGGAAGCTCGGTGATGCGGCCCTCGTCGATCACGGAAGCGATGCCGGTAACGCCGATAACCGTAGTGTCGCTGACGATGGTCTCGCAGCGCAGGCCGTAGTCCCGCGCGATACGGTCGATGACGCGCTGCGCCTGCTCCGGGGTGGCCCCCTGGGCCATGTGAATGATCATGGGCTGGCTCCGTTATGTGCGCCCATTGTCCGCCGCAAAATGCTAAGACGCGACGCCGCTAGAACAGGACGCTGGAAAGGCGGCGCTGGTAGTCACGCGTGGTCGGGGACTCCAGGCCAAGGACATCGAACACCGCCAGCACGGCCTTACGGGCCGCACCATCCGCAAACGCCCGGTCCAGGCGCACCGACTCAAGAAGCTGGTCCAGCGCCGCTTCGTATTCGCCCTTCGCTGCCAGCATCACACCCCAGCGGTAGCGCGCACGAGCGTCCCGCGGGTTCGCTGCAACCGCGCCCGCCAGGTCCTCCCGCCCGTGCTTGGCCGCGAACGACTGCAGGAACAGGCGATGCTTCAAGACCTTCGCCCGCCGGTCAGTCGGCACGCGCCCGAGGAGGCTCTCGGCTTCTTCGTGCTCACCACGCTCTATCAGAAGCGCGGCGAGGCCAACGACGGCATCGGGATTTGATGGTGCCGAACGCAGCACTTCGCGAAACTGCTCTTCCGCCTGTTGGACGTTCCCCGAACGCGCGAGCTCCGATGCTTTCGCCGCCGCCCGATCCGCGGGGCTGGGTGCGAGCTTCTGGAAGAAAGCGCGCACCTGCGACTCGGGCACTGCACCGGTGAATTCGCCGGCGACTGCACGATTGCGGAACGCTTTGACGGCGGGGATGCCCTGGATGCGGTATTGGGTGGCCGTTCGCGGGTTTTCATCGGTGTTCAGCTTCGCGAGCAGGACTTCGCCGGCCATCTCGCCAGCGACCTTTTCGATGATCGGACCAAGGATGCGGCATGGGCCACACCATGGCGCCCAGAAATCGACGACGACGGGCATCGAGGCCGAACGCTCCAGAACCTCGGCTGTGAACGTCGCGTCGGTAACATCGAGTGCAATCGTGGGGGTGGTCATCTATGACTCCAGTTGTGGGAGAGCTGTGTCCTCGATCGTAGCAGGTGTCAGCTGCTGCTACTCAACGCCATCGAAATGAGCAATGCTGGCATCGAAGGTGACTCAGTGGGCCTGTAAGCCGGATTCTGTTGGCCCCGCAAGCGGGGCTGGTGGCCATCTCTCTCGACACCACGTCGCCGTGGTGCTCTAGCAGCCAACCCGGGAGTGATGACGGGCCGGGCAGCCCTCCTCCCCTATTTGGCCTTGCTCCGGGTGGGGTTTTCACGGCCGCCCCGTTGCCGGGACGCCGGTGCGCTCTTACCGCACCATTTCACCCTTGCGGCGGAAGGTTGCCCTTCCGTTTCGCGGTATGTTTCTGTTGCACTTTCCGTCGGCTCACGCCGCCCAGGTGTTACCTGGCACCCTGCCCGATGGAGTCCGGACTTTCCTCTCAGCCCGGCGCCTGCGCGCCCGGCCAAGCGGCCACCCGGCCCACTGAATCGTCCCGATGGTAGCAGACGTGGTGCCGCGCGCGCGCAAGCAGGTCTATCTATGCCTGCACTGCTATCTCTGCCATCAGCTCCAGCGCCTGCGGCTGGCCGGCCTGGACGAGGAGCGTCGTCACGCCGGCATCCTCCCACGCCCGATAGCGTTCGCGGATACGCGCTTCGGGCCCGCAAAGCGACATCTCGTCGCAGAGTTCATCCGGGACGGCTTCGATCGCTTCTTGCTTGCGCCCGGCCAGGTAGAGTTCCTGGATCTTCTCTGCCGCTTCAACGTATCCGTATTTGCGCGCCATCTCGTTGTGGAAGTTCTTTTCGCGTGCGCCCATGCCACCCACGTAGAGGGCAAGATTGGGCTTCATCGCCGCCAGGCAGGCTTTCACGTCGTCGCCAATGGTCACGGTGCAGCCCGCGGCAATGTCCCAGTCCTTCCATGACTTCCCATTCCCTGCGCGCCTGAAGCCTTCTTCGATGGCGGGCTTGAACAGCCCCATGCGCTGGGGCGAGAACCAGATGGGCAGCCAGCCGTCGGCGAGCTCCGCTGTTGTGCGGATGTTCAGCGGCCCCATGGTGGCGAGGTATACGGGCAATTGGCGCCCGTGCAGAATGCTCTTGAGCGGCTTGCCGAGCCCCGAAGCTCCCGGCCCGGTGTAGGGGAGTTGATACTCCTCACCGTGGTATACGACCGGCTCGTCACGCGCCCAGATCTTGCGCAGGATCTCGACGTATTCACGCATGCGTGCGGCGGGCTTGCCATAGGGCACACCGTGCCAGCCTTCGACCACCTGCGGGCCAGAGAGCCCGAGTCCAACGAGGGCCCGCCCACCAGAAAGCGCATCGAGCGTCGACATCGTCATCGCGCACATCGCGGGGGTGCGCCCCGGGATCTGCAAGATGCCCGTCCCAAGCTTGATCCGCGAGGTCCTGGCTGCGAGGTACGCGAGTGGCGTCACCGCATCCGAACCGTAGGCCTCGGCGGTCCAGACCGAGTCGTAGCCCAACTGCTCGACCTTGAGGACGAGGTCGAGCGGAAGGCGCATCTGCGCGCCGGAATAACCGATGTTGATGGCCAGCTTCAAGTTGATCCCCTGCTCGCCCGTCTGCGGGCGCACGGACAAGCTTATGCGGAAACCGGGGGCGGGGCGAAGGGGTCAGGCGCTGAAGCGGTACCCCTTGCCCCGGATCGTCTGGATCTGCTCATCGCTCCCGAGCACGTCGCGAAGCTTGCGGCGAAGGTTGCTCACATGCGCCCGCACGAGCGTGCTCGCCCCGGCGGAATCGTGGTATTGCCAGACATCGACCAGCAGATCACGCGGGTGGAGGATCTCGCCTTCGTGCTCGATCAGATAGGCGAGCAACGTTGCTTCGATGTTGGTGAGGTGAGCCTCACGTTCGTGGCTGCGCAGGGTGTTGGTGGTGAGGTCCAGGTCGATACCCGGGGCGCGGCCATCCTTGTTCGGGTGGCCGAGGCGTTCGCGCAGTGCTTCGCCGAGCGCTTCGATGGGGAACGGCTTTTTGATGACGGTGCCATCAACGCGAAAATGCGGACGGCGTGCACCCTTGTGGAGCAAATAAATCATCGTTGGCGGCCGGCTGCTAAACAAAGCGGCTAACCAATGATTGAACTGGGCGAAGTTCGAACCCTCTTCTCCACGCGGTAGCCCCTGGACGTCCGTCACGATGGCGTCCGGGCAAACGCCCTCCAGAGACTCCATTGCGGCGTCATAATTCCCGACCGTCGCGGTATCGTACCCGCGGTCGCGCAGATATTCCGTGACGGAACTGCGCATGCGAGGTTCGCGGCTGATCACAAAAACGGATGTCATGCTTCGTTCGGATGTCCCATCGTGAGGGCGCGTTCGAGCATCTTCATGAGCTAGGGGGGCCATGTCAAGCACTATCAGCACCACCGGGAACATAAGGATGTGAACATTTGGAATACGGGCTCTAAGGCGGCGGTTTCAGCCGTCTGGCGGCGCACCGGCCAACGCTGGCGCGGCAGAGGCCGATCCTACTTGAGCGAGGCGAGCTGGAATTTTGTCGCTTCGATTTGGGCCTGGATAACCTGATGCGGAGCGGCCTCATTGACCCAGAAATACTGGGTGATGCTGTCCGTTTCCAGTCGCACGCGCCACGCCTGAAACGTCCCGGCCGGGACTTTCACCTGCTCCGCGACCTCCACCTTGATCGTGGCGGTGAACGTCTGCCCGCCGCTCGCGCTTGCGTTCACGTCGACATAGGCACCCTGGTAGCCTTTCTGCAGGGGGATGCCGCGCACCACCCAGAAAATAGCCTCATCGCTGTAGTAGCCCGGGTCCGGGCTTTCGTTGGTTGGCTTCGGGAGGTCACGCGAAACGGTGTGCACCGTGCCGTTGTCGTCGAACTTCAACAGCACCTTCGTGCCAGAATACTCGGTGGCGACCACGGTGCGCGTGTTGGCGGACTTGTTGAAGATGGTCCGGCTGCTTGACAGCGGCACGAGGGTCTGAGAATTCGCGACCACGGTGCGGTCGTCGCGGTCGCCCTTTGGGTCGTTGCACAGGTATTCCAGCGTCGTCTCACCGGGAGGCAAGCCTGGCTTCGTGTTGAGCACACAGGTCCCGGTCTGGTTGTTGCCCTGGTCTACGAGCGTGTAGGTGTAGGTCTCGGGGCCTGTCCAGGGCGGCGCCTTGAAGACATGGCTGAGCTGCGGGTTACTGCCGCTGCACGCGACTGCGAGCAGGGCGCACACGGGAAGCGCGACCAGCGCCAGGTAACGAATCGGGAGACGGATCAAGCGGCGAAAACCCCTGCCACCCGCTCAATTCGAGCGAGCGCCTCTTCCACATCAGTAGCGGAAACATCGAGATGCGTCACCAGGCGCATCCGCTGCGGCCCGAATGCGACCGCCAGCACACCGGCGTCGCGAAAAGCGCGAAGCCACGCGTCGAGGTCACCACGCACGACGTCGGCGACCACAATGTTCGTCTGCGGCGTGTTAGGCGTGAAGGCTCCGATGCGGCGGAGCCCTTCGGCCAGCCGTGCCGCGTTGGCGTGGTCCTCCGCCAAACGCTCGATGTTATGTTCGAGCGCATATAGCCCGGCGGCGGCAAGGATACCCACCTGGCGCATCCCACCCCCGAGCATCTTGCGGTTCCGCCGCACCTCTTCGATGAACTCGCGCTGTCCGCAGAGCACCGACCCGACTGGGCAGCCCAGACCTTTTGAGAAGCAGAACGAGACGCTCTCACAGTCGCGAGCGATCCGCGCTGCGGGCAGGCCGAGAGCTGCCTGCGCGTTGAACACGCGCGCGCCGTCCAGGTGGACACTCAGCCCGTGGCTGTGTGCGAGCGTGGCGAGCTCATCCATCACGTCCACTGGCACGGCTGCACCGCCGCAGCGGTTGTGGGTGTTTTCCAGGCACAGCAGCGTATTCCGCGGTGCGTGGATGTTGGCCGGCCGGATTGCCGCCGCCACGTCCGAGGAGTCGAGCGCCCCATCGGCACTGTTACGGAGTGCGTGCACTTGGACGCCGGCCAGGCGCGCGCTCCCGGCTACTTCATAGTTGAAGATGTGACTCTCGTCGCCGAGCAGGACTTCGTCGCCAGGGCGAGTGTGAGTCATCACCGCCAGCAGGTTGGCCATCGTCCCGCTGGGCACGAAAACCGAAGCCTCCTTGCCGACGCGCTCGGCGGCGAGGGCTTCGAGGCGATTCACGGTCGGGTCATCGCCAAAAACATCGTCCCCGACTTCAGCCCCGGCCATCGCAGCGCGCATGGCGGGTCGTGGCTTCGTGACCGTGTCGCTGCGAAGGTCGATCACCGCCGTCATGCGCGCGTCCGCTCCCAGAGCGTCTGATAGTGGTCGGCCCCGGTGATGGCACCCGCGACTTCCCGGCGCTCATCGTCCTGCAGCTGCTGGATCACCTGTTCACAGTGCACACGGGTGTCGTCGCCCCCGGCGGCTGTGAGACGGTCCACCATGTGCTGCCAGACGCCGCTGTTCAGCAGTACCGGCATCGAGCGCGGCCAGTGGAACGACATCACCTTGTCGGGGAACGGGAACTGGGGCCGCAGCTTTTTGATGGAGCGAAACCGATCTTCGACTGACTCCGCACGCGGGACGGCAAGTACGAGTGGCCGCACGCCCGGCTTGGTCCGGAAATCCACTAACA
>JADEYI010000821.1_pt1 | contig 33025 bp, 26 predicted proteins | sample 8542331 | NCBI WGS metagenome assembly JADEYI01 (sample SAMN16510988, study PRJNA670497) | mine drainage metagenome | isolation source: biofilm near Copperflume 1 | place: Germany: Marsberg coppermine Kilianstollen | collected 2018-02 | reverse complement strand
TCAATATACCACTGCTGTTTCGCCCAGTACCTGTTCTGCTATGTGCTGCGCGCGTGGTTCCACATCTGCTACTAACGTAGTGTATTGCTCATCGCCTACAGTCTTTTGCAAAGTTTCGATACCACGCAGCGATTCCTGGTAGTAGGTGCTATCTATAGCCTGCAGGATGTTTCGGGCAAGCACGAGGAAGGCCAGCGCGGTCTCGTAGCGCTGCATATCGAGGTAGAGCTTGCCTAGATTGCGCATAGTCTTGCCCTGGCCCTCCTGGTCTTCCACTTCCCGCGCAATGGCGAGGGCCTGCCGGTAATTGTCAAGCGCGGTATCAGCCTTACCCATTACCTCGTAGACGGTACCCAGGTTTCTATAGGTGCGACCTTCGCCCTTGCGGTCGATCTCGCGCCGGATGGCCAGCGCCTGTTGCAGGTAGCCAAGCGCCTGTTCGTACTGCCTCAGCTTGCGGCAGGCCTTGCCCAGATTATTTAACGACCACGCTTCTCCCCGGCGGTCGCCCTCTTCGCTAAAAATGTCCAGCGCCTGCTGGTAATGCTCCTGCCCCTTTTCGCGCTGCCCCAGGTCCTCGTAGACGCGCCCAAGGTTGTTAAGCGTGGCCGCTTCGCCCGTCTTATCTCCCAGATCGCGGAAAATAATCAGCGCTTGCTCGTAGTAATCCTGCGCCTGTTTTCCCTGCCCCATGGCCGTATAGACAAAACCCAGGTTATTGAAAGCCACGCCTATGCCCTGCGCGTCTCCCTGTTCTTGACTGATGTGCAGAGCGGCATGATAATCGCTTTGCGCCTTCTCCCTGTTACCCATATCAGCATAGACGCGGCCAAGATCATTCAACACACGAGCTTCTCCACCGCGTTTCCCTTGCTCGTGGTAGAGTTCCAGCGAAATCTCAAGCTGTTCCCTGGCCTTATCAAGGCGGCCAAGCATCCTATAGACCACGCCCAGCGTATCCGCCACGCGCGCGCGCTGCACCGGCGATGGCTGCCACTTCTCAGGCGCGAGCTGCTGGTACAGTTCGAGCAAGATGGCATTGCCGCCAGCGCGTTTGAGCGTGCCAAACAAGCCTTCGCGTTCCATCAGATTAAAGGCATCCGGCCAGCGTTCAGCCTGGCAAAGCTGCCAGATCTCCTCGATAAATGGCAGCACATGGCTGATCTTGCGGCGCTTCTCGCGCGGCGGGCAGCGCACAGTCGCCTGCTGCGCGTAGTAGCTCGCAGCCCTGGCGTGCGCCTCGCACTCCAACCGGTGGTTCTGTTGTTCATTCGTCTCATCGAAGTGGCTTTGCGCGTAGTTTGTCACCAGCGCGTGTAACTGGTAACTTCCATCGCCCGTCGCCTGGAGCAGGCGCTGGTTGAGCAAGACATCCAGCGCGCTGTGCCAGTGCGTCTTCGAGGTAGCGTTGTCCACTGCCACTACCATATGCGCCGCCTCGATAGGTACAGGCTCCCGGTACACGGAGAACGCCAGCAACAAGCGCCGCTGCTCCTCGTTTAATTGCTCGTGATAGATGTAATCCAGCAGGTTGCGCGTCACATTGCCCGTCCAGACTTGCGAAAACATGGCGTCTTTGAGGAATGCCGCCAGGCTCATATTGCGCGTGCGTAACAGCGATGCCAGCAAGGTCAGCGCGTAGGCATGGCCCTGGCAGCGTTCGACGACGGCGCGTAATTCGGCATCGCTTCCCTCGACGTGCATTTTGCGCAGCAGATCCATGCCTTCCACACTATCCAGCCCCTGCACCGCGTATTCATGCATATACGTCGGTGGATATTCGCGCGTCCCCAGCGGCCACGGGCGGCTGGTCATCAAGATACGGCAGGCGCACGGCTGGCCGTTGATGGCGTCGAGCCATTCACCCACGCCAGGACGATCCGCCAGCGCGTGACCGCTGCGCCAATCCAGCAAATTCTCAAACTGGTCGAGCACTATCAGGCGCGGCTGCTCCGTCGTGTTCAAGATGTTAAACAGCGCCATCGCCTGGTGTTGCAGCGAAAGGCGCGTGAAATCGGGCAGAGGCTTCCCAAAGAGTTGAAAAAGATTGCCGGCCAGGTCTGCCAGCGTTACGGAGGGATCAATGTTCAGCCAGATAGCCTCAGTCGTAAATGGCCCCTTACCCGCCAGTCGCTGCGCCTCCGCGTAACGATAGATCAACGCCGCCAGCGTCGATTTACCCACCCCGCCGATGCCCGTCAGCACCAGAGCCGTCACGTCAGCGCCGCACAACTTCGTATAGGCTGCCAGCACCGTCTTGTCGCGCTGCTGGATGGTGCGCGGGTCGGTTGGCGGCGGCACGCCCATGATACCGCGATAAGTGGCCTTATCGAGCGGACCCGTCTGCGCCGCGTGTTGGGTAGGCGGTGGATCGACAGACGGCACATGCACAATAATCTGCGGCGGCGCTTGAGGCGCAACCTGTGCCGATTGCATCAGTTGCGACAACAGGGATGGGTGAATAACGGTCACCGGCTGGCTCGACCCGCCCGATGAGACGGGAAACAGCCACTGGAATAGACTTACCACTATGCCCAGCACCGTAAAAATAACAATCGGCAGAATCTTATAAACAGACCCCTGCGTATCCCGAAGCCAGAAGACCGCTCCACCCGCTATCAACGCTAGCGCGGTAATGGCAATCAGCCAGCGTTTATCGGTAACGCGCTTTTTCTGATCCGGTGATTTCAGTGGGTCTTCAAGTTTCTGTCCTTGTTGTTGCATTCCCATCCAGGCTACTATTACCTTCCCTGATAAAATATCTCATCGATGCACGCGGAAATTCAGGCATAACGCGATTATACCATGCCTGTGTATAGCAGCAAAATAGGCATGTATTACGCTTGCAAATGCTCCTCAACATCCTCTTCTTCCATATACGCATCTTCCTCTTCCTGGCGTTGCTGATCGGCAATTTTGGCTTTTGCTTCCTGCTGGCTGAGCCAGCGGAAGAACAGGGGCGACATCACTCCCAGGTCTACCAGGCCGGGGAGCAGCAGCAGCGCGCCGCCAACGGCCTGATCGGCAAAGGCGGTGATGCCAAGTTGCGGAGGCACCGCGTAATGACGATAAAACACCACAAAGGAGAAGACCAGCAAAAAGGCGAAAATATCCACCGGCTGCCCATCCAGGAAGGCATACAACATCTGCTGCGGATAGCTCATCCTGTGCAATTCGCGTACCGGGCCAATCAAAGGCCACCAGTTGAGTACAGCCGTGAGCAGAAAGCTCACCATCATCACATGATAAAAGGTGCCGTTTCTCAAAGCGAAGTTGAAGAACAGGGGCGCGTGCCACAACAAAAAGGTCAGGTTAAAAAGCAGCGACGCAATCACCGGCTGAGTCAGAACCCACATGATCGGTCGCGTGAACGGGTTAGCAAAAAACGGCTGCACCAGCCAGGCGGGAAAAGCATACAGCAATAATGGAGCGCACACGGTAATTAACGCCACCGCTTGAAACATGTGGACGGAAAAAAGCTGCGTCCGGGCAATCATATCTACCGGCGTAAGCAGCAGCAAAGCAATTACCGCCACCGCCACAATAAACGAAACCACGCGCCGCTTTTGAAGCGGCTTTTCCTCTGGCTTATTCCGACGCACCCACCGAATGCCGAAAATATACAGCAGGCAAAGAATAACAAGGCCGCCCAGCGTGATCGGACTCCAGTGCCATGCAAAATTCAGTCCATAGAACATACATCATCTCCATGCAAATAGCGCAAAAAAATTATCACTGCTAGTATAGAGCAGAGATTGGTAGAGTGCAAACATCTCTCTGTTGAACTGGTATAATGCAACTACAACAATAGAAAGAGCAGGGAGAAGAGCATATGCGTATCGTCATTGCGCCGCAGTCGCTCAAAGGCAGTCTCACTGCCGCTCAAGCAGGCCGCGCTATCGCGCAGGGAGCGCGTGTTGTTTACCCCCAGGCCGAGATTGCTATCGTGCCGGTAGCGGACGGTGGTGAAGGCACAGTGCAGGCGCTGGTCGATGCTACCGGCGGCAAGATTGTCCAGCACAGCGTGACCGGGCCACTTGGCGAACCTGTGACAGCCTTCTATGGCATACTCGGCGATGGACGTACCGCCGCTATTGAGATGGCAGCCTGCGCTGGCCTGCCCCTGGTTCCCCCTGAACGACGAGACCCACGCATCACAACCACCTACGGCGTCGGCGAATTGATCCTGGCCGCGCTGGAACAGGGCAGCCGCCACTTTATCATCGGCATCGGAGGCAGCGCCACCAACGACGGCGGCGCGGGCATGGCGCAGGCGCTCGGCGCGTCACTCACAAACAGCCAGGGATTACCAGTTGCGCGAGGCGGCGCGGCCCTCGGCACGCTGCACCACATCTCAACGGATAGCATGGACGCGCGGCTGCAAGGCTGTACGTTCGAGATAGCCTGCGACGTGAACAACCCCCTGACCGGCCCCACCGGCGCATCCGCCGTCTACGGCCCGCAAAAAGGAGCCACCCCGGCAATGGTCACGGAACTCGATAACGCCCTGGCCCATTACGCCGCCGTAATCGAACGCGATCTCGGCCTCTCCGTGCGCGACATACCCGGCGCAGGCGCGGCTGGTGGCCTGGGAGCCGCCCTGCTGGCATTCCTACACGCCACATTGCGCCCCGGCGCGCAAATCGTCCTCGAAGCCGTCAAACTGGAAGAACACCTGAGATTAGCAGACCTGGTGATTACCGCCGAAGGACAACTTGACTCACAAACCGCCTATGGCAAAAGCGTTGGAGCCGTCGCAGCCCTGGCGAAACGCTATGCCTTGCCCGTACTGGCCCTCGCCGGCAGCCTCGGAGACGACTACCAGACCGTCTACCATCTCGGCATCGATGCCATCGCCACACTCCCCTCAAAACCCATGACCCTGAACTACGCCATGGAACACGCCGCCCAACTAACCGCCGACGCCACCGAACGCGCCCTACGCCTTATACAAACTGGTAACAAATTGAACTCTCCCTCGTAGTCATTGTAAGGGCGGGGGAGGAGTGGACCTTTCACTGGTAGGTTTATTAGAACGCGCCAATCGCCAGAGGCTGTCATCCTGAGCGCAGCGAAGGATCTGCGTGCTGCCGGATACTGCTGGCGAATTCAGAGAAGAAAAGCTGAACAATACGAGAGAGCGTAGCGGGAAAAGATTTGGTACAATAAAGGCAATGAAGGACGAAACAGTGCATGCTTGCCGCAAAGAGGAGAAAAGAATGTCTTTAAAACCCCATGCGATTGGCCCTGTGCCAGAAGAGACCGCTCGTATTGCTCGTGCCGCCTATCCAAAGGGCCATATCTACTTGCAGTTGCGCGATGAGTTTGGAACCATCTATGAGGATGAAGACTTCATGAACCTGTATCCGCGACGCGGTCAACCAGCTGAGGCCCCGTGGAGGTTAGCGTTGGTCAGTGTCATGCAATTTCGCGAGGGATTATCCGATCGGCAAGCCGCCGATGCTGTGCGCGGGCGGTTGGAGTGGAAATATCTGCTGGGATTGGACGTGGACGATCCTGGCTTTGATGCCAGTGTGCTGGTCGAATTTCGGCAGCGTCTGCTTGCCAGCAAAGAGGAGTGCCTCCTTTTTGATGTGTTTCTGACGAAGTTACGTGACCACGGCTACCTCAAAACACGCGGACACCAACGCACCGACTCCACTCATGTGCTGGCGAAGGTGCGTTCGCTCAATCGCGTGGAAGTCGTGGGAGAAACCTTTCGAGCCGCCTTGAATAGCCTTGCAGTGGCTGCACCGGAGTGGCTGAAAGGAGAGTGCCAGGAAGCGTGGATCGAGCGGTATGAACACCGCATGGAAGACTATCGTCTGCCCAATGGCAAGCAGGCTCGCGAAGCGTATGCCGTGATCATCGGAAACGATGGAGCGAGCCTGCTAAGTGCGGTCTATGCCGCGTCCGCCCCTGCCTGGCTGCGCGAGATTCCTGCGGTCCAAATACTGCGACGGGTCTGGGTGCAGAATTTTTACTGGGAAGAGGGCGAACTGCGCTGGCGTGAACTTTCCAATATGCCCTCTGCGGGAGCACTGATCAACTCTCCCTATGATCCTCAAGCCCTGTATGCGCAAAAGCGGGAAACCAGTTGGATTGGCTACAAAGTGCATGTGACGGAAACCTGTGATGAGGACGCTCCCCACCTGATTACCCATAGTGAAACCGCTCCCGCCCCTCAAGCCGATGATGATGCCATTCCGTGCATTCATGAAGCCCTGGCGGCTCAGCAGTTACTGCCCGAGAAGCATGTCGTGGACACCGGATATGTGGATGCCCAGGAACTGGTCAGGAGCCGAGAGGACTATGGAGTCGATCTCTTTGGGCCAACCAGAGAGGATTATCATTGGCAAGCTCGTGAAGGCACGGGCTTTGAGGCTTCCCAATTCGCCATCGATTGGCAGAAGGAGAGTGCCACTTGCCCGGCAGGTAAGACCAGTAGTAGTTGGTCGCCCGTTGAGGATCGACGAGGCAACCCGGTCATCAAAATCAAATTTGCCGTGCAGGATTGTCGTCCCTGTCCGCACCGTCAGCACTGCACGCGCACGCATTCGACCTCACCACGTCGCGTTCTCACGGTGCGCCCCGAGCCTGAGTATCAGGCTTTGCAAGTGGCACGTGAACGACAAGCCACACAAGAGTTTAAAACAGCCTACAACCGACGGGCTGGGATCGAGGGAACGCTCTCGCAGGGCATTCGTGCCTTCGACTTACGGCATGCACGCTACCGCGGCCAGGCGAAAGTCCATCTCCAACAGGTCTTCACGGCGACTGCCCTGAATTTCTGCCGAATGTATGCCTGGCTCACCGAGCAACCCCGAGCGAAGACACGGAAAGCCGCGTTCGTTCGACTTGCCAGGAAAGATGCTTAAGTGGATGAGCTTACGATTTCGCCAGCAGTATCCTGCCGGCGAGAGATCCTTCGCTGCGCTCAGGATGACAGCTCCACTTGATGGCCCCTTTCCTAAAAAACCTGCCAGTGAAAGGTGGAGTGAACGAGGGGTGCAGACCCTTGCGGTCGCCCTCGTCCTACATCTTCATTCCCCAAATTTCATATCTCCCGCGTCTTTACTTCAGATGGATGAAAAAAAGACCGGAATATCTTTTGAGAAAAAGAAGTTACCTGTAACAGAATGTATCTGCAAAGAGGCAGCATTTTGGCAGCGAATTTTGAGCCGTTGGCGTACTAACTAACGTATATATTGGTAAGTAGAGTGAAGAGTGGTCTGCAACGGTTACGTTTGTACATATATCGTTTCTATTAATGGTTGTCGCAAGGAGTTAGCGCTCATGAAAGAACATCTGTATGTCACTGAAAATGCAGACTTTGCATTACTGCTCTCGCTGGGGTTTTCGCAAGAAGACTCCACCCGGCTTGTCTATATGAAAAACCACGTCTCTGAACAGGTCGAATATCGTGAAATGGTTGCTGAGCAGCATCGTCTCAATTTCATTCGCTGGCTGGTTGAACACGACCGGCTTGAAAGATAAACATTTCCCTGGATACAGTACAAGGCGGCGCACATCGCGCCGCCTTGTACTGTATCCAGGGAAAACACATGATGGTGGGGCGTGGGTGTGAGCAAACCATAAGCCGAATTCTGTGCCTGCCAATCCTCACGAACTGGCGGGTGGCAATCATCTATCTGGGACGCGAGTTACCCCGCGCCTCAAGCGACCTACCCGAAGGTTGACAGGCGAGCAACCTGCGAGCGCGCCGCGTGGACGCGCTCTTCCCTCTGTTCGGTCTTGCTCCAAATGGGGTTTACCCGGCCAGCCGATCGCCCGGCTGCCGGTGAGCTCTTACCTCACCATTTCGCCCTTACCTGGCGCATAGGATTTCTAGCACGCCAGGCGGTATGTTTCTGTGGCACTTTCCTTGAGGTCGCCCTCACTGGACGTTATCCAGCATTCTGCTCTGTGGAGTTCGGACTTTCCTCGGACTATAGAGTATACAGCCCGCGATTGCCTGTTTTGCTCAAACCCACGTCCCTAAGAGTAACATACTATGCAAAGCGCGTCCAGTCAATTTGACGCCTGCAATATAAACGCGCTACAATGGCGGTACACTTACTGTAACCAGAGAACTGAGGGGTTTTCCCATGAGTACAGGTCGGCACATCCGCCTGACATCCCTGGCAAGTTGCGCTGGCTGAGCGGCTAAAATGGGGCCGGAGGCCCTGGCGCAGGTTCTGCGACCGCTCACCTTTCATACCGCGCCGCCTGCCTTGCTGGTCGGGCTGAGCGCCGCCGATGATGCCGCCGTTTACCAGGTGAACGAGCAGCAGGCCATCTTAAGCACGGCAGACTTCTTTCCGCCTGTCGTCGATGATCCCTATGCCTTTGGCGCGATTGCCGCCGCCAACGCCATGAGCGACATCTACGCGATGGGGGGTACCGTCCTCATGGCTATAAACCTGGTTGCCTGGCCCGCAGACCTGGACCCCGCCATCCTCAGCGAAATCTTGCGCGGCGGAGCTGATACCGTCGCCAGGGCCGGAACCGTCATCGCCGGGGGACATACCATTACCGATCAGGAACCTAAATATGGCCTTGCCGTAACAGGCATGGTGAATCCGCAACACATCCTGACCAAAGGCGGAGCGCAGCCGGGCGATTATCTCGTTCTCAGCAAACCGCTCGGCACCGGCTTGATTACCACAGCGCACAGAAATGACGCCGTGGAAAAGACTGATCTTGACGCAGCGCTGCAATCAATGATGCAGCTGAACGACAAAGCAAGCAAGGCGCTGCAGCGTCCCGGCGTCCATGCAGTGACCGACATCACCGGCTTCGGCCTGCTCGGTCATGCCTGGGAAATGGCCTCGCAGAGTCGCGCCGGGATGCGTTTCCGTTTTGACACACTGCCACTTTTGCCCCATGCGCGTCGCTACGCCGAACAGGGACACATGACGGGGGGAGCGCGACGCAACGAAAAGTATCTCATGCCCCATGTAACCATACAGCGCGAACTGGACAGGTTCGACAGGGAAATCCTGTGGGACCCGCAGACATCCGGTGGCCTTTTCGCGGCCATCGACCCGGCGCTCTGGCCCGTGTTGACCGCGCTCGCGCCCGGTGTTCCATTCTGGCATATCGGCGAGGTAACGGATCGAACAAGCGACGAGGCCCATATTACGTTGGAGGTGTATTGATGTTCGAGGCGCTGCAAGACTCGCTCGGTCTCCATTTTCGGGATGAATCGTTATTAAAATTAGCTCTTACCCATAAATCCTATATATTCGAGACATCGAACGAAGCGCTCGACTCAAATGAACGCCTGGAATTCCTGGGCGACTCTGTATTGGCCGGTATCTGCGCCGACTTCCTCTATCGCTCTTTCCCCGAATTGAGCGAGGGAGCCTTGAGCGATACACGCGCCATACTGGTAAAAGGGGAAACATTGGCACAATTCGCGCGCGAACTCAACCTGGACGATTTCTTGATTATGGGCAAGGGTGAGGCGAACAACATCAAGGGGCAGCGCGTGCTGGCCGCCACCTTCGAAGCCGTGCTGGGCGCGATCTATCTCGATCAGGGACTTGAAGCGGCGCAGCGTTTCTTATTGCCGCACTTAAAACCGATGGCGTATCATATCGTCAAGAAACGCTTATTCAAAGATCACAAATCGCGCTTTCAAGAACTGGCCCAGGCGCATACCAGCATCACGCCCGCCTATCGCCTGGTCAGCCAGGAGGGACCATCGCACAATCGTGAGTTCATCGTGGAGGCAATGCTGGGAGACGAAGTAGCAGGACGCGGGCAGGGACGCAACAAACAAACAGCAGAACAGGAGGCTGCGTTTGCGGCGTTGCAAAACAGGGGATGGATCAAAGAATCGGAGTAAGTAGATAGCACAGGTAGAAAGGCAGGGGGGAACAAACACATGCGATTGGAACCAACACCTCGACCAGATCATACATTACGGGTCAGCGCGAGGCTTATCACCTCAAGCACGATTTTACACCTTTCTTCAGATGAGCTGGAACGGGCCGTCACGCAGGAGCAGATGGAGAATCCCGCGCTCGACGTGAGTGAAAAGCGTGTGTGTCTCTTCTGCGGCTCGGCCCTACAAGGTCCATTCTGCGCCAACTGTGGGCATTTCGAACAACCCACGCAGCATGGCTTCAGCGGGGGCGAAACGCAGCAGGATGAACAGCCCGTCGAGCAACCGTGGAGCGATTATCACTCCTATGATATTTACGATTACCGCCTTAACGAATACGACGACGACGAGCTTGACCCCCTGGCGCGTATTTCGGTGGATCAAACACTGGCCGATACCCTCATGCAACAACTTGACACCCTCATCTCGCCCGAAGATTCTCTCATCGCTGAACAACTCGTGGGCAATCTCAATGAGCGTGGCTACCTGGAAATCAGCGTGCAGGAAATCGCGGACTACCTGCACGCTCCTGTAGAACGCGTCGCATATGTGTTGCGCCTACTGCAAACGTTGGAACCAGTGGGCATCGGCGCGCGCGACTTGCGCGAATGCCTGCTCATCCAGTTGGAAGCATTGGCCGAACAAGAACCGCCGCATCCCCTGGCCTATGCCCTGATCGACCGCCATTTAGATCACCTGGGCAAAAGCCATTTCCACGAGATCGCGCGCGAACTCAAAGTACCGGAACAGGAAGTGCGCCAGGCCGCGCAGTATATTCGCGGCAACCTCAACCCTTTTCCCGCCCACGCTTACCAGGCCGACACCGGCAACGGCGCAACCGCCGCCTACACACGCCCCGACATCCTCATTCGCAGGGGCGAATCCGGCTTCGAGATCGAATTAATCGAGGAGAAACGCTACGGCTTCCACATCGGCTCAGGCTATGGCACGCAGCCACTGCGCCTGGAAAACGATTCCGGCTATGAAGAAATACAACGCTACATTCGCCACCAGAGCGACCGCGCCAAATTCTTCATCGACTGCATCCAGCGTCGCTGGCGCACCCTTAAACAAATTGCAGAGTTGATCGTAGACTACCAGCGCGAATTTCTAGACAAGGGTATCCGCTACCTGCGCCCCTTCACCCGCGCCGAAGTCGCTACGCGCCTCAACCTCGACGAAAGCACCGTCAGCCGCGCTACCGCCAACAAATACGCCCTGCTCCCCAATGGTCGCCTCATCCCCCTGTCCGACTTCTTCAACGGCTCGCTCGGCGTCAAAGACATCCTGCGCGAACTCATCACCACCGAAGACACCAGGCACCGCCTCAGCGACGACGAACTGGCCCGCCTGCTCACCATGCGCGGCCTCCCCATGGCCCGCCGCACCGTCACGAAGTATAGAGAGGAGATGGGCATAGGATCATCGAGGGAACGAGGATAACATTATTCCAAATCAATAAACGGAGCATACTATGCAGGAAGAAGAAATCGAAACACATCTCGCTGAGCTTGGACAAGAGTTGCAAGAAATGGGTTTACAGCGTCCTATACGTATCTTACTTGTAGGTGGCGCGTTCATGCTGACTCAAATCAAGAACAGACAGGCAACTGACGACATTGATGTACTACTCAAGGACGTTGAGGATTCTACGACGCCGTGGCTTTATCAGACCTTTAAGGCTGCTATACGATCTGTTGCTCGAAAAAACAAACTATCAGCAATTTGGCTAAACGATGTAATTGGCGACTTTCTCCGAGACCTGGGAAACGTCCCGGAAGGCAAACTATGGCGCAAGTACGACAAGCTAGAGGTCTATCTCCCACCGGAGGAATATATTCTATCACTAAAACTGCTTGCTAATCGTCCAAAAGACCAGGAAGATATCCTGGCTCTTATCAAACAGTTAAAGATTCGGACACGCAACCAGGCTCAGAGGTTGATTGATAGGTATATTCCAGATAAACAACTTCAGCAAATGAACAACGTTGAAGACACTCTCGCAGATTTTTTCAAGTGATACATCCGGCCTCCATCCGTGATACAATATAGTCAAGCGCGATGAATACATTATTAGGATCAACTAAAATGAAATCAAGCGACCATTTACAAACAATGGCTATAACCTATCAAGAAATCTGCCAGGGCGAAACGCCGTGGGTGTCACTGGGCAATTTCATGAATGCCTGGTTTGGCTATGCTACAGATAAACGTCTTCAACTTGTGACTGATCCGATCTCTCTTCCAGCGTCACTGAACATAGATACTCAACGTTGGGCCGCTTTCTGCGCCGCATCAGTGGAATGGCTTAGTGAACGATACGGCATACTTTGTCCAACATGGGTACACAATCCCTCCTACAACTTGACAGAACCATGGTTTGACTCTCCCGGCGCTTATAAACCAGAAGTACGCGCACGGCTTATTCAGAAAACGCCGGAGCCTTTTACCAGGCGCAACATTTTTTGTGGCAACCGTATGTTTGCCAACAAGTACGAGTTGGTTGAGCAATTGCGCCTACGTCGCCGCTCGGCCTAAAAAGGTCCCATTTACAACGACTCCTCGCTCGCCTCAAGCGCCAGTCGCGTCACCTCCTCCTGCGAAAGAGCCTTGCCCTCTGCCCACCATGCTTCCCACGTTGCCTCGTCAATCAGCGACTTGAGGCCGCCAAGATAGGCGCTATACAGGGGAACATAAGCTACCGGAACGGCGGTATTGAGGCTCGCAAAAAGCGCTTCGGCGGCGCTGCACACCTTCGCCGCGTAGGATGGACCTCGCGTTGTCCCTAACAGGCAGCCGAAAGCAACCAGATCGGAGGCCAGCATGTAGCGATTGCCAGTTATTTGCGCCAGCAGCAGCCCCTCGCGCAAATAACTGGCGCTTTGTTTAAGGTCCGCCTGAACAATAGCCAGCACACCCAGGTAAACCAGCGTGACATTCAGCAGACCCGGTTCGCTATACTCGCGCAGTAGTGGCAACGCTTCATTCAACCGTATCCATGCTTGAGTGAAGTCGTTTTGAAGGATCGCCATCGCCCCCAACCTGCTCAGAGCAAAAGCATACGTACGCCAGTCTTCTTGTTCGCGCAGAAGGAACACGCTCTCTTCAAGATATGTGCTTGCCAGCGTATATTCCCCCTGCATATGCCAGCTATCGCCAATCTGGAAGATGGCCGAGGTTCTCCCAACATCGTCTCCAACGGCTTCATAGAGCGCCAGAGCTTGCTCGGCCAGTTCTCGCGAACGCTTGCACGCCACCTCCCACAGGGCAAGCCGTGACGCGGCCATCAACAGTTTGGCGCGGATGACCGGTGATGTCTCCTGTGTCATCTTGAGCGCAACATCGATCCAGCGATGAGCCTCCTCGAACGCCGTGCGCGCCTCCCAGAACATCCCCAGCGCGCCGCACATGCGCTGTACGAATTCGGCTTCATTGCGCTCAATAGCCCACTCCAGCGCTGCTCGCAGGTTATCCTGTTCGCGGGCCAGCATCGACACCACCTCGGATTGCCTGCGACCATATAATTTCGGCTCAATACGTTCAGCCATCGCGAGATAATATCCCGCGTGCCGCCGTTGCGCATCTTCGCGCTCTCCACACGCCTCCAATTTTCCCCATGCATATTCACGAATCGTCTCTAAGAAATAAAAGCGCGGTTCCTTATGCTCCTCCGGAGAGTCGATTTCGAGCATCATCCGTTTCACCAGGCTGTGATCAATCAGCGCCTCAATCAAATCAAGCGCGTCATCCTGAGTAGCTATTTCGCCGTCTCCAACGCCGATTGCCGCAACCGCATCTATTGTCCACCCGCCCAGAAAGACACCCAGGCGGCGAAAAAGGCATTGTAGTTGTATATCCAGCAGCCCATAGCTCCAATCCAATGTATTCTGTAAAGTTTGGTGGCGCTGGTGTACATCACGCGCAGTGGAGCGCAAAAAAGTCAAACTCTGACCCGTTTTATCTGTCAGCTTTTCCAGGATCACCGGTAAAGAATATACCTTAGTTCGCGCTGCAGCCAGTTCAAGCGCCAGGGGCAGCCCATCCAGCCTCGCGCATATGCTCGCAAGAGTCGCCACATTATCTTCAGTAATTTGAAAAGCAGGATCAATAGCTTGAGCGCGTTCGACGAAAAGACGAATAGCTGGAAATTGTGAAACATACCCTACAGTGGATGCCGCATCGAGCGCGCAGACCTCGAGCGGAGGTACCTCGAATTCATGCTCCCCGTACAGTCGCAGCACAGACCGGCTTGTCACCATAATTTTGAGCAGCGGGGCAGTACTCAACAAATCGCCGGCGAAAGACGCCATATCAGGGATTTGCTCCACATTATCCAGTACCAGCAGGAGCGACTTTTCTCGCAAATACCCCTTAAGCAAATCTTCGTGTGATGACATACGCTGCGTACCGGGATCGCCCCGTGTCACCGGCTCTGACAGTCCCAGCGCCTGTACGATCGTCGAGTGTACAAGAACCGCATCGTGAATAGTTGCCAGTGACACAAAAAACACCCCATCGGCGAAATCATGCCGAACCGCGTGCGCCGCTTTCAACGCCAGGCGCGTTTTGCCAACTCCACCCGTTCCAAACAGCGTCAAGAGGCGCACCGCCGGCTGTCGAATACGATCCAGTAGCGCCTGCACCAGCGCTTCACGTCCGATAAGCGAAGTAAGCGCTACGGGCAAGTGCGTGTACGCCGAAAACGCAGTCAGACCCGCTAGAGTACTCTGAGACGGGGACTCAAGCCTGTTCAACGGAGCAGTGTGCCACTCTGCGTCGGAAAAGCTCTCCCTGCGCAAACCCATCAACGCCAGAAGTTCGATAGCCTCCACCTGAGTGGTGATCGCCTCCCAGCTCGCCAGCGTTTTGATCACTCTTCTAACTTCCTCATGGGTTAGAAATGTCTGCTTCGCGCCATGCAGTTTGCGGCTCAATACCCTTGAATCGATGCCCAGCGCGACAGCCAGCTCCTTCTGAAGCCGCCCCACCTGGCGGCGCGCATCAGTAACTTTCTCGCGAAAAAGGTCGAAGTTGATTAGAGAATCAGGAGAATGTTGGGGATACGAAGGATAGGGATGGGTAGTATGAGAATGGGTGTGAGATTCAGTAGCCATAAATATCCGCTCCTCCATAATTCTAACAAGTCTGCACGTACCCCGTAGCCGCCCACTATTATATCTTATAAATCTGGACTTTCCATATTTTTGGGACACACACAGGACTTTTTGAATCACTTTTGAATCACTTTTGAATCACCTCAGCCCTTTTTATCGCTTTTGTCGAGTTGTATACTCCTCGTGGCGATACGGAGTGCTGTGACAGGGGGGGAAGTCAGATATCGACAGGCAAGCAAAGTCGTATTCGGCTTTCCTGTTACAGCATTCTTCGCCGAAAAATTCCTCTCACATTCCATTACGTGGTTCTGCATAGAGCGTGCGTTCGTGGTCATAGATCACCATGCCAGGACCACCACCTTTCATATGGCGCACATAACGCTGCAACGTATAATCGACAGGGACACTGGTGCTACCCCGCGCCTGGCTGTACCACGCCGCCAGGGCAGCGGCCTCCTCAATAGCGCTGCGCGGAATGTCGCGCCCACCCGCCTTGATAATCACATGCGAGCCAGGGACACCGCGCGCGTGCAGCCACATATCATTCGACGAAGCCTGGTGGAATGTCACATCCTCGTTCTGGCGGCTGTTCTTGCCAATCAAGAGCGTAAACCCCTCGCGGCTTTGCGCGTGTAGTGGCACACCACCCGGCGGCGTCGGCTTTCCCCTGGTTTGTTTGCCGCCCTTGTCTTTCCCTTTATGCACAGGCTTCTGTTGTTTTTGAACCGCCTTCGCCGCCCCCTTCGCGCCTCGCATATACCCGGCCGTTTGCGTCTCCGCCTTCACCAGCGCCACTTCTAGAGGTGTATCGGCCAGCATCAAATCGGCCAACAACTGCTCGATCATGGCAATCTCAACGGCGTTTTGCTCGATCTGCGGCGGAACAAGCGCCAGGGCGCGGCGCAACTTGTGGTACTTATGAAATATGCGATTGGCATTACCCACCGCGTCCAGGCGCGGATCAAGCGGAACCGTCACCAGCGCTGGCGTCTCCTGACCCTCGAAGAAATTTTGCAGCGTCACGCTCTGCGGCCCCTGTTTGACATCATTTTGATGAGCCAGCAGAAGCCCCGCCCACAAACGGTACTGATTAGCCTCCTCAGAAACCGCCAGCTCTTTTTGCAACAGCTCAGCCTTACGCCTGCATCGCTCCAACTGCGTGTGTAACACTTTGCGCACAGGCGCGCGCACGCTCTCCATCGCGTCGCGCCATTCCGCGCCCGCGTAAAACTCATCTATAATCGAATTAATAGAAGACGAAGCCAGTATACGCACCCCCGCCATCTCGGCATACTGTTCAAGCGCATATGGCGCAAAAGCGACATATCGTTGTAGGGTACGGGCGTACCCTTGCGGTCGCCCTGGGGTGGTTGGGGCGTCTCCTTTCTCCCCCTCAGATCGCCCTGGGGTAATGGCCGGCGCGTCTTGCGCTCCCGCCAGTTGCTCAACGCGCTCAACCAGTTGTGGCTTCCAGGCATGCGCATCGTACAACGCCGCTATCTCACGCACATTCCAGGCCACTTCTTCCCAGGTATTCTCGTCCTGTAAAGCAAGCGAATCGCTATTGCCGGTAGCGCGATACACCACCTCGCGAGCCAGCAACTGGCTGAAGCCGGGTAGGTTTCTACTGAGAAGTTGCCAGAGGGTTGGTTGTTCCGAGGCACGCGCGCGCCCTTTCTTCACCGGCGCTGGCCGCGCGGCCTCTTCCAAAGCCACCGCCTTCAGTTGAGAAGCCGTGAGCGTGGTAGGGTCTAAACGCGGCAGGGATTGCTCGCCAACCACGCGCATTTGTGGTGGCGGCGCGACGTAAGGCACATTGGGCGCAATGACGCGATACCGATTAACGTCAGCGCCAACATACTTGAGACAGCCCAAAATCATACCCTGTTCATCACAGAAGATAACATTGCTCAAGCGTCCCATGATCTCGATAATCAGCCGGTAACGCGCCCGTTCATCGCTATCCACATCCCTGCGCGAACTGGCGATGATCTCGATTACCCGTTCCCAGCGCGGCTGTCCAATAGCCTCGATGCGCGTTCCTTCCAGGTACTTGCGCAGAAGCATAATAAACGCTGGCGGCTCACTGGCTATTTTAGCAGGCTTACGCGCCGTCAGATGTGCCCGCGCCAACTGGGGATGCGCCGAAAAAGAGAGCCAGCGGTTCTGTCCGCCCTGCCCACCCCCCCCAGGCGTATAGCACTGCATAGCTACCGTGTGTTCGGTTGGCTGAATAACCGTATCAATACGCGCCCCCGTCAACAAAGTGCGCCACTCATCAGCAACAGCGGCCAGCGTTATAGCATCTACAAACATAGCTTAATCCTATCTGATACGTAACTTTTCTTGCGCCTGCGGCGGCCTGGAGGAGAAGAGTCTGCTGGCTGATCGCCGCAGGCGATCAGCCAGCAGACTCTTCTCCTTCCAATAGTAGCGAACCGCGAAGCGGTGAGGTTTCTGATAGAAATCGGCATATCACATAAAATACCACTGCATGTTGTACAATAAAGATAACAAACAGTTCCGCAACGTTTTCTCTTGATCGTCAGTATAACAAAGAGTGGACATGGTGTATAGCGACCAGGGCGGGACTTCGCCGCCCTCGCGGCCACCCGCCCTGGTCGAACCCGGCACTCTGGATATTCAGGGGGCGTAGGACAAACAGTATGCAACTTGAGATGGAGCGTCACATGTCCCAGCAGCAGGGGACATCCCCACCATCACCTCGCCAGGGACTGCTCTTCGTGCTTTCAGCCCCGTCCGGCGCCGGCAAAGATACCGTCATCAACACGGCCAGAGCGCAAGGAATAGACTTTTTCGTAGTCCCTTCTGTCACAACCCGCCCGCCACGCCCGGGCGAAAGCGAAGGCAACCCCTATAGATTTGTCAGCAAAGATACATTCGAAGATCTCGTCGGTAAGGACGAGTTGCTCGAATATGCCAATGTGCATGGCAACTGGTACGGCCAACCGCGCCAGCCTATCCGCGATAATTTGAGCGCGGGCCGCGATGTGCTGCTCAAAATCGATGTGAAAGGCGCGGCCACAGTACGCAAGAAAGTGCCGCAAGCTATCTTCATATTTCTTGTGCCTGAGTCAATGGAGGAACTGGCAGCCAGGCTCGTCAATCGCAACACCGAGACAGAAGAAGAACTCAAACGAAGACTGGATGACGCCCACCACGAGCTAGCTGAGCAAGATTGGTATGATTATGTGATTACCAACCGCCAGGGACACGTAGAGGAAGCCGCCGCCCGGTTACATGCCATCATCATAGCAGAACATAGTCGGGTTCACCCTCGTCAAGTAACGATTTAATCACAGCAGAGAGGATTAAGCACGAATGTCAGATGAACGTTTTATACAGTCAGGCACCAGGGAACGCAACCTGGGCATGGAACTTGTGCGCGTTACGGAAGCCGCTGCCTTGAGCGCGGGACGCTTTATGGGCAAGGGTGACAAGATCAAAGTCGATCAGGCCGCCGTCGATGCCATGCGCCAGGCGCTGGACGGCGTTGACATGCACGGAGTCGTAGTGATCGGCGAGGGCGAAAAGGACGAAGCGCCTATGCTCTATATTGGCGAAGAAATTGGCAATGGCACGCCTCCCGAAGTCGATGTCGCCGTTGACCCGGTGGATGGCACGCGCCTGACCGCGCTCGGCATGTCTGGAGCCATCGCCGTAGTCGCCACGGCTGAACGCGGCACCATGTATTCCGCTCCTCCCGGCGTCTACTACATGGAGAAGATCGCGGTTGGCCCCTTTGCTCGCGACGTGATCGACATCAACGCCCCTATCTCCACCAACCTCGCGCGTATCGCCCGCGCGCGCGACGCGCGCATCGACGACTTGACGGTTGTGATACTGGACCGCCCGCGCCACGCCGAGATCATTGCGCAGGTGCGCGAGGCTGGCGCGCGTATCCGGCTTATCATGGACGGCGACGTGTCAGCAGCCATTCAGGCGGCAATGGAAGATTACCGGGGCGTGGATGTCCTGTTTGGCACAGGCGGCGCTCCAGAAGCGGTGCTGGCAGCAGCAGCCATCAAATGCATTGGCGGCGCCATCCAGTGCAAAATCTGGCCGCGCAACAACGAAGAACGAGACAAGCTAAAAGCCGACGGCATTGATCTCGATAAAATATATATGACCGACGACCTGGTGAAAGGCAATGATGTAGCCTTTGCCGCCACCGGCATCACCGCCGGAGAACTGGTCGATGGCGTGAAATATTTTGGCTGGGGCGCGCGCACCTCGTCCATCATGATGCGCTCTCGTTCTGGCACTGTGCGTTACATTCAGGCCCGCCACAAGTGGCGCGCTTCTCCCGATAGCCTGGGCAAATCCACAAACTAAACATGGGGAAGTCCACGGCATCCATCGCGATGGATGCCGTGGACTTTCCCATGTTTATATCTTCTCCAACTTCTCAATTACCGCATCGGCTACCCGCGATGTTCCCACCGCCGTTTGGTCGTCTGGTCGCGGTTTGAGATCGTAGGTCACATACTTCCCCTCGGCTATCACCTGCGCCAGGGCTTTCTCAAGACGGACAGCCGCATCCTTCTCGCCCAGGTGACGCAGCATCATAACCCCCGAAAACATCATAGCCATCGGATTGACCTTGTTCTGACCGGCATACTTGGGCGCGCTGCCATGCACCGGCTCAAACACCGCGTACTGACCACCAATATTCGCGCCCGGCGCAACCCCCAAACCTCCGATCAGTCCAGCGGATAAATCGGAGATGATATCGCCATACAAATTGGGCAGCACCAGCACGTCGTAGATCTCGGGTTTCTGCACCAGTTGCATACACATATTATCCACAATGCGATCCTCGAACTGGATATCAGCATACTCTTTGGCAACTTCCTGCGCGACCGAAAGAAACAAACCATCAGAAAATTTCATGATATTGGCTTTGTGAACCGCCGTAACCTTGCGCCTTCCGTTGGTACGCGCATATTCAAAGGCAAATTTGACAATACGACGAGTTGCCAGAACCGATATATACTTAATGCTGATGGCGGAGTTTGCATCGAGACGACTGCCTGTGGTGCGCGCGATGGTTTCGAGCATCTCTTCTTGCGCCGAAGTCCCTCGCTGGAACTCGATGCCAGAATAGAGGTCTTCAGTATTCTCACGCACGATAATCAAATCAATATGATCGTAACGCGAGCGCAAGCCTTGATAGGTTTTAGCCGGGCGCAGGTTAGCGTAGAGGTCAAGCTTTTTCCTGAGAGCGGCATTCGCGCTGCGCGACCCACGCCCCACCGGCGTAGTAATCGGCCCTTTCAAACCCACCTTTGTCTGTTTTATCGATTCAATAACCTCATCGGGTAATACAGTACCATACTTTTCAAATACCTCTAATCCCGCCCTTTGTACGTGCCAGTCGAACTGCACACCCGTCGCCTCCAGCACGCGGCGAGTCGCCTCCGTTATCTCCGGCCCCGTTCCATCCCCAGGAATAAGCGTCACTGCATATTGCATCAATTCCTCCAAACCAGCAGAGCTTCCGATATGAACGCTAGTGCCAGCACTGAATTATAGCACGCACCCACAGGTTCGGATAGGTATTAACTTCTTTTCGACTTTGCCGTCGTTTTCCTCTTCGCGGTGGAAGCTGTAGTTTTTTTTGTTGCAGTTCGCGTTGTTGTCTTTTTGGCGGTGGTACGTGTCGCAGGCTTCTTTGCCACGCCTCGCGCACCCGTCGTCAAAGTAGGGCGGCGCGTCATTCTGGCCCTGGTTCCAGGCTTCTCGGCAACGTCCTGCGACGCCTCACCCTCATCTGTCGAGTGCTTGCGCGTCCCGCGCCGGGAGGTCGCGCCATTTTGATGGGGCTTTTCATCAGCGCCGCGCCGCGGCACAATGACTTCCGTGTAGCAGACAGGGTCTGCGCCTACACGCGCAACGACCATCAGACCATTACAATTCGGGCAAAGCTCAGGAACGGGCTTTTCCCAGATGGCGAAGTTGCAGGTTGGATAATTGTTGCAACCATAGAAGATGCGCTTCTTCTGCTTTGTTTTGCGTTCTACCAGGTCTCCGCCGCAATTCAGGCAGAGCGCGCCCGTCTTAATCACCACCGAGCGGCCATAGCGGCACTCTGGAAAGCCCGAACAGGAAATGAAACGTCCAAAGCGTCCGGTGCGAATCACCAGGTTGCGCCCGCATTCAGGGCAAACTTCGTCCAGTTCTTCGACAGGCTTCTGCACGCGGTTCATCTCGGTCTCGGCCTTTTCCATCGACACCTTAAAATCGCCGTAGAAGTGGCGCAAGAACTCTATCCAGGATTGCTTGCCCCCTTCCACATCATCCAGCCGCCGCTCCATATCAGCCGTAAAGCCAACATCCACAATATTCGGGAAGTGCTTGTTCATAACTTCGTTAACGGTCTCACCCAGCCATGTCGGCATGAAGCGCCGCTGCTCCTGCTCGACATAGCCGCGATCCTGAATAGTGCTGATAATAGGAACGTAAGTACTTGGGCGTCCAATGCCTTGCTCTTCCAGTTCCTTAATCAAACTCGCCTCGGTAAAGCGGGGAGGCGGCTGCGTAAAATGCTGGGCCGATTGCAAATCATGCAGGTGTAAGGCCTCATTAGCGGCCAGCGCGGGCAGCGTTTTCTCATCGTCCTCGTGCGGCCAGACCGCGTAAAAACCCTGAAATTTGAGATGCGAACCACTGGCCCGAAAAACATACTGGGCTGCCACAATATCAGCGCGTACAGTATCAAACACCGCCGGCGTCATGAAGCTGGCCACAAAACGCCGCCAGATCAAGTTGTACAGCTTGAACTGCTCCGGCGTCAGGTGTGATCTGACCAACTGCGGGGTCAGCGCGGCATCCGTCGGGCGAATAGCTTCGTGCGCGTCCTGCGTGGTAGCCTTCATCTTGCCCGTGCGTCCTGCCCCAACATACTGTTCCCCGAATTCCTGCCCGATATAGCCCTTGACACTCTTCTGCGCCTCGTCAGAGATGCGTGTGGAGTCGGTGCGCATGTAGGTAATCAGACCCTGGTGGCCGCGCTCGCCCAGTTCGATGCCCTCGTACAGTTGTTGCGCGATGCTCATCGTTTTCTTGGGCTTGAAGTACAACCGCGACGAAGCATCCTGCTGCATAGTACTGGTTGTATAGGGCAGGTTTGGCTGGCGGCGTTGTTCTTTCTCCTCAACTTTTAAAACCGTGTAAGTCGCGCCTTTCAAGTCACCAAGAATAGCGTCCGCCTCCTCTTTAGAGGTAATCTTGATACGCCCCCTGGACACCTGGATGGACTTAGCGCCGTTTTGCCCATTGCCCCCGTGACCGTTCGCCAGGGCGAGTTGCGCGTTTGCCTCTCCCTGCTCATCACCTTCGGGCGCGTTTTCCGCTCGATTAAACTCGGCAATATCTTTGAAACGAGTAATCAAGCTGGCTTCAAAACGCTCAACTTCTCCCAGTTTACTCAGCAGCGCGGTTACGCTCCAATATTCTTCCGGTATGAAAGCGCGAACCTCACCTTCGCGATCACAGATGAGTTTAAGCGCCACCGACTGCACGCGCCCCGCGCTCGTACCAGATTGTATGCGCCGCCACAGCAGCGGGCTGATTTTATACCCCACCAGCCGGTCCAGCACGCGCCGCGCCTGCTGTGCGTTAAAAAGGTCTTCATCAATCTCACGCGGCTTCCGAATGGCTTGCTGCACAGCCCCTTTGGTAATTTCGTTGAAGACGGCGCGGCGCGGATGTTGCAAACCCAGCGTCTCTTTCAGCGACCAGGCGATAAATTCACCCTCGCGGTCAGGATCAGGGGCCAGGTAGACCTCCTCAGCGCGCCGGGAAGCAGCTCTCAGATCATCAATCAACTTATCTTTTTTCGCGATAATCTCATATTGCGGCGCAAAATCTTTGCGCGTATTCACACCCAGCCCTTTTTTAGGCAAATCGATAATATGCCCCATCGAGGCTCGCACTTCATAATCCCGCCCCAGAAATTTTTCTATCGTTTTTGCTTTTGCAGGAGACTCAACAATTACTAATTTTTTTGCCATTCACTTGTACCCCGAAACCTTCTTATTTATGGATGTACCGCAGCCACATACTACCATTAGCTACAGCCTCACCCTCTACCAATACACTCGCAAGCCATCTCACAGCATAGGATAGCACATGCTGACAAGAGGGATGCAATTATTTCATGCCTGCATCCGATTTCCAGCATAGAATAACACACTCTGTCTAGTATCTATTCCAAACGTAACAAATGAGGAGTCGGTTACTGGTTGCCACAGCGACCAATTTTTGCACGATCCTTCTAATACGCATAGAACATAGACATCATAAGACATAGCCATAATTTGCTATTGTATGCTATTGTATATTTTTGCATAATCATGTATAATCAAAACAAGTAAAATAGTAACCAGTTCTTTTCTTATTGTTATACAGCGTTGACTAACCCTGACGACACTTGTATACTGTATGAAAATACATGTCTCAGGAGGGCGTCTAGTATGGAAGAACTGCTAACTTTAGAGGAGGTGGCGCGAATTTTGAAGGTTTCAGTGCAGACTGTCCGCAGAATGATCGATGAAGGTGAGCTGAAAGCAATTAAAATACGCGGGCAGTGGAGAGTAAAGCGAGAAGACTTGCAAGATTACATTGATCGCAAGTAATCATAGTATGTCGTATTTGTTAGCGTGTGTCAGGGGTGTCCATCCGCCAAGATTAAACACCCCCAACCTTGTCAAACCGTAGCCGTGTGGCTTTGGTTCTGGATTCATTATACCACAGCACAAGCCACCGGTATAGTCAGTCTTTGCCAGAAAAGAAGGGACTATTCACATGGCTGCTAGTATGCAACATCTCCATGAACTCCGGCAGTATATCATCGATCTCAACACCCTCCCGCGTCTCTCCCGCGAGGAAGTCCAGGAGCTTACTTCCCGTCTGGCTGCGACTCAGCAGGAAGCGTTCTCCCCAGAGCAGGTAGCACAGGTGAAGCAGCGGCTTATCGAGGGGCATCTGTGGCTACCCGTCACCCTTGTCCGGCGCTCCGGCGCGCGGTTGCGCTCGCTCTCGCCGCTCGATCTGGTGCAGCAGGGCAATCTGGGCCTGCTGCGCGCCCTGGACCGTTTTGATTGTGCCTCTGGCGGGAACTTTACGGCTTACGCCTCGACCACCATCTACTATGCCATCTTAGACGCACTGCCGATGGAGAACACCATTCGGGTCAGCTATGATCTGACGTGGCGCACCCACAACGACGAACGTCTGGAGGAACTCCGCGCGCTGCAACCGCTCAGTCTGGACACCCTGCACGGGGAAGCAGAGGACTGCACCTTTGCGGACGTGCTGGAAGCTCCCCCGCTCGTGTTGCCTGATCCGGCAGCCGCCGCCCCAGAGGAGCAGCAACGGCAGGCCAAACACGAACAGGTCGAGGCGCTGCTCTCCCGGCTCACTGAGCGCGAACATCAGGTGCTACGCCTGCGCTACGGACTGGACGAGGCTGATGGGCGCTGCCATGCCCCGGCAGCCATTGCCCGGCAGTTGGGGTTGGATAGCTCGACGGTCTATCATCTGGAACATCGAGCTTTGCGCAAACTGCGCGCACTGGCTCGCTCACACGGCGGAGAAGCGCGCCAGCAGCAGGCGGACAAGCGGAGACAAGAGCAGCGAGAGCGCCTGCAAGCTGCCTGTGCCGCACTGGAGAGGCAGGGCCTCGCGATCAGCGTTAAGGCGCTGGCGCGGCAATCCCATGTCGATAAAGCGGTCATCCAGCCCTTTGTGCGCGACTACTGGAACCAGCACGGCAGCGAGCAGGAGCGTCTGGAAGCCGCCTGTGCCGCACTGGAAGCCGAGGGGTTGCCCGTCACGATGGCGCAACTGTGCGGCAGGGCGCATGTCGGGAGCAAGGCCGCTGCCGCTTTCTTGAAGAACTATCACCCCGCGATCAGGCCGCGTCCGGCCAGCAAGGACAAACCCGCCCGCCCGGCGAAGGCGTCACCACAGGAACGGCTGCAAGCAGCATACACGCGCCTGCTGGCACAGGGCGAGAAGATGACGAAGGCGCGCCTGCGCAAAGAGGCTCGGGTGAGTACCAATGCTGCAGGCTCGTTCCTGCGTGCGCGACGCAGCGCAGAGGCCCCCACCACGCCACAGGAATGACCGCAGCACCGCGCAACACGAAAAGGCGAACACCGGCATCGAGGAAAGGAGCCATCATATGAAGAGGAGCAAGACGCCCACGTTTCTCTTAGAATTGCCCCTCGTTGTCGATGCCGGGCAAGCCAAACGCCTCCGCGCCCATTTCGAGGCAGCGCGCTGTCTCTACAATGCGCTACTCGGTGAGGCTATGAAGCGGCTGCGGGCCATGCGCGCTGATCCGGCGTGGCAGGAGGCGCGCGCCATGCCACTGGCGCACAAGCAGGAACGCAAGGAAGCCTTCACCCACTTACGACAAGTCTATGGCTTTTCCGAATATGCCATGCATGACTTTGCGAAAGCGGCCAATTGTGCCTGGATCAGAGATCATATCGATGCGGTCATGGCCCGAACCCTGGCCACTCGTGCCTATCAAGCCGCCAATCGGGTCTGTCTTGGCAAAGCGAAAAACGTCCGCTTCAAGAGCAAGGGGCGTGGATTGGACAGCGTGGAGAACAAATGGAACAAATCAGGAATGCGCTTTCTCCTCCAACCGCCTGAGAAGGGCAATCAGGGCTGGCTACTGTGGAACAAGGACCTGCTTCCGGCCCTCATCGACTGGCATGATCCGGTGGTGCATCATGGCCTGAAACATCGCATCAAGTACGCGCGACTCGTCCGACGCAAGGCATCCAGCCCTAATGCACAGGGGGCAGACGTAGAGGGCTATCGTTACTTCGTGCAGTTGGCCTTAGAAGGCCGACCTCACCAGAAGAAGAAGCTCACTGTCGGAACGGACGTGGTCGGGCTGGATGTAGGTCCCTCAACCATCGCCATTGTGCCACAGCAGGGGGAAGCACGACTTGTGCCATTCTGCGAGGAACTCAAGCCCGATGCACGCGCCAAACGTCGCCTACAACGCAAGCTGGACCGCCAGCGCCGCGCCAACAACCCACAGAACTACGATGAGAAAGGCCGCATCAAGAAGCGCGGCAAGCGGCGTCTTGCCTGGAAGAACAGCAAGGGCTACCTTGCAACGAGACGCCGCCTTGCCCACAAAGAGCGCAAACTTGCGGCTCATCGCAAGAGCCTGCATGGGCGACTCGTGCATCAGATCATCCGTTGTGGCAACATCATTCGGACCGAGAAACTCTCCTACAAAGCATGGCAGAAGCAGTATGGCAAGAGCGTGGGACGCAACGCCCCAGGGATGTTCCTAGAGCACCTGAGACGCACGGTTGCAAGCACCGGCGGCACCCTGAGCGAGTTCCCCACGCGCAGTACCAAGCTATCCCAGTACTGTCATGGCTGTCAGACCTACGTCAAAAAGCCGCTCTCAGAGCGCTGGCATCACTGCCCTTGCGGCATCGGGCCGGTGCAGCGTGACCTGTACTCGGCGTGGTTGGCGGCTCATCTCGACCCACCAAACCCTATTCCCTCTATTGCCCAGGACTCCTGGGAGGGTGCGGATCTGCGCCTGTTGGCAGCGGTAGAGGTCTTACAACAACGTGCGAAAGAGGGGCAAGCTCTGCCCCGAAGCGTGGGCATCCCCCGCGCCCGAGCGCGTCTGCCCGAAAGTCCTGCGCCGAACCGACTAGCGCTAGTCTACCGACGAGGTAGGCTGGAAGCGTTGGGGTAGGCAAGGGAACCCCCCGCCAGAGGCGGGAGAGGATCAGACTTGACCCTTTGGCGGCTGCACGCTATACTGCAACTGTTACAATAGTCATATAGGAGCTTGTTGGAGGAACCATTATGCCTGAGAAAAAGCCTTCTCTACCTGGGAAACAAGAGAAGAGCGCGCGACAGCAAAAGAGTGAAAAGGTAACGTTGCCTTCTTCTAAAGTTCGCCAGGCAAACAACAGCAAGCGTTCCTCGAAACGCCAGACTCGTTCGCTTCAAGCAGGGCTTGCCGTAATGGGGGGCCGCGCAGCAGGCGCTATCAGTCGCCGCTTGCGCCTGGGCGGCGGCACCAGCATCGCGGGAGTAGTGGCGCAGCGCATTTATCCCGATATTGTCAACCATCTTTCCTCGCAACTGGCCTATGGCAGCGTGCTGGTGACGGGCACCAACGGCAAAACAACCACCAGTGGCTTCATCGCGGCCATCCTGAGCGACGCCGGTCTGCGCGTCTGGCGCAACCGCGAAGGTTCCAACTTGATGCGCGGCATCGCGAGCGCGCTGATCATTCGCGCGCGTCCCGGCGGAAACCTGAGCCGGGCCGGCCAGGCTATCTCGATCTTTGAAGTCGATGAAGCCGTTGTGCCGCATATGGTAGAGGCCGTTCCCCTGCGCGTAGCCGTCTTTACCAACCTGTTTCGCGATCAACTCGACCGCTATGGAGAAGTGGATAGCGTTTCCACTCGCTGGCACAAGGCCGTCAGCGCGCTGCCCGCAAGCGCCACCCTGATACTGAACGCCGACGACCCTGCTGTAGCCCTGCTTGCCGAGTCTCGACAGGACAACGTCGTCTACTTCGGCATCGATGATGCCGCGCTCGATCTTGCCGCTCAAGGCATCTCGCCGGAGCGTCACCAGACCATTGATACGCACACGTGCGCAAAATGCGGCGCGGAACTCGTTTACTCCCTGCGTTTCTATAGCCACCTGGGGCACTACCTGTGTCCCAACTGCGGCAGCGCGCGCCCGCAGCCGCACGTGCGCGCCACCAGCGTCACCGTGAACGCCTTCGATCAACTGCGCATCACCGTTGAAACACCCACGCGGCAGGGCGAAATCGTGATCCCCCTGCCGGGCTTCTATAACATCTACAACGCCCTGGCGGCCATCGCGGCAGCCCAGGCATTACAGATCAACTGGGAACCCATCGTCTCCGGCATCCAACAATTCAAACCCGTCTTTGGACGCGGAGAACGAGTGCAAGTCGCAGGACGCACTATCCGCATCTTGCTGGCAAAAAATCCGACCGGCTTCAACGAAGTGCTGCGCACCCTCTTTAGCGAGGGCGAAAAACGGCATGTCCTGCTCATGCTCAACGACAATATCGCCGATGGCCGCGACATTTCCTGGATCTGGGACGTTGATTTCGAGCGGATAGCGCAGCAAACAACCATGCTGACCGTAACTGGTACGCGCGCCCTCGATCTCGGCCTGCGCCTGAAATACGCGGGCATCGATGCGCAGGCCATGAACATCGTCCCACTTACACCCTTACGCGCCGCCAGCAAGGAAGCGATAGCCCTGCCACGGGGAAAAGAAACCGCCCACGCCGTATCAAATGGCAGCGTAACAAGTGCGCGTAAAACACGACCTACGGCAAAACCTGCTCAAACGCATGGGCTGGCCTACGCCCTGGATTCCGCGCTGCAACAAACCCCTGTGGGTGAAACAATATTCGTCATACCAACGTACACTGCATTGTTAGACATTCACCGCGAACTCGAACGTCGGGGATTAACACCCCGCTACTGGGAGGAGAAAGGCCCGTGAGCGACAGCAACAAACCACGTTTCACGCTGACCCTGGGACACCTGTACCCCGCCCAGTTAAACCTGTACGGAGATCGCGGCAATATCATCACATTGCAACGCCGCTGCCAGATGCGCGGCATCACGTTGCGCGTCGTCCCACTGGGCATCGGCGATGCTCTCGCTCCCGACGAATACGACCTGCTCTTCATCGGAGGAGGACAGGACAGAGAACAGGCGCCCGTCTCGCAAGATATCTTCGATATGAAGGGTATCGGCCTGTGGGCTGCCGTGGAAGACGATATGCCAGTGCTGGCCGTCTGTGGCGGCTATCAACTGCTCGCCCACTATTACCGGCCTGCCAGCGGCCCCGATATGCGCGGCCTCGGCATCTTCGACGCCTGGACCATTCACAAAGGAGCCAATGTCCCACGCTGTATTGGCGACATCGCCATCGAGTGGAACGGCAGCACACTGGTAGGCTTTGAAAATCATGGCGGGCGTACCTACCTCGGCACGGCAAAGCCCCTGGGCAAAGTGCTGAAAGGCCACGGCAACAATTCCGAAGATCATAGCGAAGGTGCCATGTATCGCAATGCCTTTGGCACCTATTTGCACGGCTCGCTTCTCCCCAAAAACCCGCATTTTGCCGATCACTTGCTGGCATTAGCCTTACGCCGCTCCTATGAATTGAGTGACGACAACCTGAAGAAAATCTTCCCCAGGTATCTCTCGCTTAAGGAACGGCCAGCTCAGGAGAAGCGGGGACGCGCCGCGAAAAAGAATGGCGCGAGTGGCGCGGTCTACGGCATCATACCCACGCCCATCGATCTCGACGACACGCTGGAGTGGGAAGCCCATGCCTCAATGCTTGAACGTCTTGGATTGCGCTCTGCGGCAAGAGCCGCGCTACGTCACCGGTAGGGGTCAGAATGGCCCTTTCTGATGACCAGGAAGGTCACATGAGTACTGACAGGTCTTTAGCTCGCTGTTCATTCTGCGGAAAACGCTCGCCCGAAGTCAAACATATGGTAGCTGGCCCCGGAGCCGCCTACATCTGCGATGTGTGCCTGGGACTATGCCTTGAGATTTTACATGATCCTGCGCCATTCTCCCCCAGAGCGCTGGAACTGGCTTCGCGACCACCGGTAGTCATTGCCGCGCCACAAGAACTACCCGCGCCCTCCATTACAGGTGCGAAGAGAGAGCCACTACGCGCCATCATCATTGAACTGGAACAGAAACAACAGGATCGCACCATGATGCTGCGCGAGTTACAACTCTACCAGGAACACTTCGAACTGCATTACCTGTGGATTCGACCACCATTTCGGGCAGGCTTCGCCTTTGTGCCGCGTATCATCTTCCAGGTCTCCGATAACCTCGGAAACCTGTGGGCAGGCGATCGTGGAGGCATGGTGTTAGCGCGTCCAGAACTAAGCAACGGCCCGCACCTGGCCGTCTACCAGGGCTATGCCCGTTTCAGCCCCCTTCCCCCACTCGAAACGCGCCGTTTGACAATTCGCGCCGCCGACCCCCTCGGCCAATTCGAGCAACCGCCGCTTCTCCCCTGGCAATTTGAGATTACGGTATAATTTTCCAGGGCGACCGCGAGGGTCGCCCTGGCCTTGCTACTGGCTATTACTCTGTTACGCCCTCTATGGCTGGCACGAGCAATCCATAACCGCCTTCTTCCAGGCGGTAGATGACATTGACGCTGCCTGCCTCCTTATTATAGAAGGGATAGAAATCCAGATGGTACGCCTCCATCTGTGCGATTACCTCGTGGTCGGTCATCGGACGCGTTGCGATACGTCGAATTTCCATGACCTTCGACCAGATTTCTTCGTTGCGCTCCTCCTCGATTGCATCTTCAACAGGTAAAGATTGCTGCTCGTTGTCCTCGTCCAGCGCGGTAAGATCGCCAGAATGCGAAAGGGAGTGTACTTTCAAAGGAGGCGCCTGGTGGCGGCGTGCCGTCTGACGGCCTTTCAGGTGGCCCAGTTGAGCCGTGATTTTATCCAACGCCATATCTAATGCCATGTTCGCGTTGACCGCGCTCACTTCGCTATGAACCGGGCGAGCGCTATTGGTAAGCGCGAGTTGTACGCAGTAGCGGTCGCGCGCGCTGCGGGTCTGTTCCTCCGAAACAGTCACCTCGACGCGAGCATCCTCTCCTGCAAAGCGGGAAAGTCGTTGTACCTTCTGTTCGATATGCTGGCGTAAGCGAGGCGAGACATCCATCTGTTTCCCTTTGATAATGATTTGCATGATTTGCCTTCTCTTTCCAATCCAACAACATGACAAAACCAGGGAACGGGAGATTCCAACACCGCGATAATTGAGACTTCACACCTCTAAGTATACCACCCACGCGAAGAAATGAGAGAAAAATCACCATGATTTCCCCCTGTGATTCCTCTCAAATTCGTCACATGGAACGAATAAAACATGCACATGAATATCCTGTAAACAAATGTGCGACCTTGCGCCATACGTTTCTATTGCGCTATGAACATTTTGTCATTTTTTTGACAGTGACTTTAATACAATGTTCACTTTTCAGTGATATGATGTATATGATAAATTGCACACATATGTTACAATATACCAGTGGGAGGGCCAGAGGAACATGACACAGTTACCAAATGATCAGCACATAACATATCAATTTCAGTTTCGCAAATGTGGCAAAGCATCATGCAGCACTTGCCGTGAAGGTCAGGGACACGGCCCCTATTGGTATGCCTACTGGCGCGAAGGTTCGCGTTTGCGCTCCGGCTATATTGGCAAGGTTTCTCCCGAAGAGGCCGGCTACGCGCAAACAGCAGGCGCGCGCTAATTACTTCTGCCTCCATACCAACGAAATGCGCAACCAGATAGAGCATGGCGACCGCAAGGGTTGCCATGTCACTCTATGCAACCCTTGTTGCCCAATGCCAGACATGTGAAGATACGGCTTCCCGTGAGCGACTGTGAGACGTGTTCAGCCTGTCATCCTGAGCGCAGCGAAGGATCTGGCTCGCCGGACACTGAGATCCTTCGCTGCGCTCAGGATGACAGGCACTCTTTCCACATGTCTGGCCCAATGCGACTCTAAAATCGCCCTGTCTTTCTAATTGCTCTCGTTAAAGACCATTCCCACCTGTGATAGAATAAGATTCATCGTTGGGATTGAACATACATAATGGGCATGTTTTCTTGCCACCTATGGCGGCGCACTGAGGAGAAGTGTCTGCGGGCGGCGCGCCACCCGCAGACACTTCTCCTCTTTAATACATGATACTTCTCTGGAGACTGGAGAGCGCAACAGGATGAAATGTCCGTTCTGTGGAAGCAGCGAATCACGCGTAAAAGACTCGCGGGATGTAGGCGATGCCGTTCACCGCCGCCGTGAATGCGAGCAATGTAAAGGGCGCTTTAGTACCTACGAACGAGTCGAGAAAACCCAACTCATGGTCATTAAACGTGACCTGCGACGCGAACCCTTTGACCGCCAGAAACTCTTCATCGGCATCAGCAAAGCCTGCGAAAAACGGCCTCTCTCGATAAACGATATCGAAAACGCCGTTGAAGAAATCGAGCAGGAAGTCTATCGCCAGGGCAAACAGGAAGTTCCCGGCAGCGTCATCGGCGAACTGGTCATGGACCACCTGCGCAAAATGGATAAGATCGCCTATATCCGCTTCGCCAGCGTCTATCGCTCCTTCGGCGATGTAGAAACCATGTTTGAGGAAATCCAAAATCTGTTGAACCGCGAAAAAAGCGAATAAGGAGAGAGATGAGGCAGCCGGCGGCCGCCTCATCTCTCTCCTTATTCGCTTTTACTCTCAATCTTGCGCAGCCGTTTGCTGAGAACCGACAGGAGCTTCAAACCAATTTCAGGATGGTTGCGCACCACTGTGCGAAATTCCCAGACCGGCAGCAGGAGCGCCGTTACATCATCAACGGCTGTCACCGTAGCCGAACGGGGTAAATCATCCAGCAAGGCCATTTCGCCCAGCACGTTACCGGGACCGTAGGTTCCCAGGTCTGTCTCCGCCCGATCAGGATTCTTTGCCATCGTCGTTTTAACGTGCCCACTGATAATGATGTATAATCCTACGCCCGAATCGCCCTGCGTAATCAACGTAGTGCCTGCGCTATACTTGCGCTCCTGGCAACTTTTGGAGAGCACCTGGAGTTCTTTTTTATCCAGGCTGGAAAAGAGGTCAACGCGCGCCAGGGTGTCTTCATGCATGGGGTTCACTCCTTTGCACCAATTGTGATGGTATTGACCAGGCCATACTGCCATTTTGTATCTTAGAGAGTATCTTATCACACTCACACTGTCAAGCCTTGCACCACCAATGATTCCCCGTAACGTAAGCGCGCCTGAGATTCTTCGCTGCGCTCAGAATGACAGGCTCGAGGGTTGTCATTCTGAGCGCAGCGAAGAATCTCTCCCTCCAGCGAGCAGCGCCTCT
>JADEYI010000820.1_pt1 | contig 33153 bp, 50 predicted proteins | sample 8542331 | NCBI WGS metagenome assembly JADEYI01 (sample SAMN16510988, study PRJNA670497) | mine drainage metagenome | isolation source: biofilm near Copperflume 1 | place: Germany: Marsberg coppermine Kilianstollen | collected 2018-02 | reverse complement strand
TGTCTGCAGGACGCACCTTGCCTCTTGGCAGGAAAAGCGTGTAATAATAATAATAGTAATCTTTGCAGGTGCACTGGGGGGACAGCTCCGTGCTGCTGCCCCAATTCGTGGCCAACCATACCGCGGCAGGCATCTATCAAGGCCCCACATGCGATCTGGTGCACATTGATGGGAACCACGGGTTCGACGGCGTGCGAGGGGATTTCCATAAAATGTACTCCATGATGACCTGCGACTCCAACATCCTCATGGACGATGTGTTCGACGACGAGGAGTCCGGACCCACCCAGCTCTGGCGCGAGCTCAAAGCCCAGGGGGTGCGGACCTTTCCCTCTGTGTATCATTATTTTGGGAATTGTTCCACTCTTTTCTGCGAGGAGCAAGGTGCATCTATGTCTCATATGATCCTGTGCTCAGACTTGGGAAGCAGAATTTGACACCCGAGAGTCAAGAAAGAGTGTGCCGAAGCAGTATGACAAAGAGGAATGAGTAGAGTGGTAGAATTGTTATTGTTATTATTATTATTACAAGCTTTTCCTGCCATGAGGCAAGGTGCGTCCTGCAGACAAGCTGCAGTCAAAGGCTGCCACAATCCTACCCCTTGTTGGACTTGCCAGATCTAAGCAAGACCCAATCCACCGTGGGCACGGTGCTCAGTATTTATGCCGGCCCCCGCAGCCGGGCCGGGTAGAATGAGGCATTAAATACACGCAGCTCAAGATAGGGGACAGATCCCTGCAGTGTCAGATATGGTGCTTAAGAAGAGTGTCCTGCATGCATGTGCTCACGGCGTGTGCCGAGAGGGGCTATTTAAGACCTGAGTGTATCTGCAGATTGTTGAGGAGGTGGACAGCTTCTTCACTTCCAGCCTGAAGCACATCCGCACGGCCGGGCCCAACCGCGGCCACAACAAGGGGTTTGTCATCGGCCGCCTCAAGTGCACTGAGACCAAGCCAGCGATGCCAGCCTGATCTTCGGCGTCGAATCTGGGAAAAGCACATAGCATGAAGTCAAGAGCTCACAGCCTTGAAGGTCAGCACATGGGGCGCACTGCTGCTCAAAACTTAAGTAGTGGTGGAGCGAGCTTCTACACTGTGCACTCTCATATTGGAGATAAGGTGCAGGGCCTTCAGGACAACATTTTCCAGACTGGACTGGATGTTCCAGGATGACTGTGGCGTATGAATGACAATCTGTGATGTGATGGCGCTGCATGGCCTTCCCGGTGGTGCCTGATGCACTGCATGCAGTAATGATTGTTTGCTTGACTGGCTGGCATTGTGCAAGAAACTTAAAAACGTAGAAATTGCAGTCAAATTGCTACGCCCAACAGCTATTGTCAAGAGCCTTTCTCCTGTTTGATTTCCGAAGTGCAGACGCTTGCAGACATTGAGGTCCATCTCAGCAGCACACTCTGTCACGGCGCTAAAGATATGACAGTAAGAGGTAGACACTGCACATGCGCCTTACAGCAGAATCCAACAGTCAGCACCCATGTGGCAGTATCATGCCGGCACCTTCCTCTGCGCTACCGGGGTGGCTGTGCGGCGCGCACACATGCCCATTGTCCGACACCCGGATGAATGCAAACTCCAGCAGGTTCTTCGCACACGCACCATCATCACAGTAGTAATTGGGATCCACTGAGAAGATCCGGTACTTGTCCGCCAGTAGCACATCCAATACCTGCATGCAATCCGCAAACAGCTCAAGATAGATGCTGTATCGGCATTGCTCGAATTCTGCAGTCCCCTTATCAGATCAGGCATGGTCTTTTTATGGCCACAAGGGCGAAGCTCACTGCCACCAGTGCGGGTACATGCAAAGCCGAACAGTGCGGGTACATTCAAAGCCGCTTGGCTTGTCAGAGTATAAAAGCTTGCAGAGTGTCTCATGCACAATATTGAGGCTCGACTTAGCCTACCTTCCAGACCTTGTCGGCGCTGCCGGGCCAGTGGAACTCGACAAGCAGCTGCGTGGCCGGCAGGTGCGCGTCCGGATTGTCATAGAAGTCCAGAAACATATCCCACTCGTGGCCTTCTATGTCCACTTTGAGCACATCCACCCATGCATGGCCGAGCGCTGCCATGACCTCTTCAAAGCTGTGCATGCCCCCGTCGCTGAGAGACTTGAGCGGCCCGCTGCTGCGGCCGAGGCCAACTGCGTGGAAGTTGAGGTCGGGGAGACTGGCCTGCATCTGAGCCTGCGTCTCCGCGCTCAGGTTGGGGTCGAAGGTGTGCACGTCGCAGGGGGTTCGGCTCAGAAGCTGCTCCTCGAAGGAGGCGTCTCCTGCACTGCCGAGGCTATAGACGAGGCAGGGGCGGGTCTGCAGCAGGTAGCGCAGGCCGCAGACCCACTTGCCGCCGTCCCCCAGGCGGCCCACGCGCTCCTTCAGGAACGGGCAGTTGTAGTCGGGCGTGTAGAAGTCCCAGATTCGACGAAGGTCCCCGAGATCTGTCACGGCGCTGGTCAGGACCGTTCCTGGCAGCGCCTTCCGCTCCTTTTCTGCTTCATCGCGTGCTTCCAAGTAGATTATTTCCGTGTACGCCCTTCTGCTGTGGGATTGAGACTGGTGGCTACTGAGCTCGACATTCAGGCCTGATCCCCCGGAGGCCAGAACAAAATGGACCAAGGCCAACAGCCATATCATGACGTTTTGACCTGGAACCAATCAAATTTTGATACTCCAGGCTGGAACTACTTCTTGTAGAAGAGTGACGATCGCTCAATGCAGCTTGCTCAGATACATATTGAAGGATTGCAAGCTTGAGCCTTGCAAGCACACTCCCCAAGTATTGCAAAGCAGTTGTTCTTAACCTTCGCTGAACATCTGAACACCTTTTGGGTGCCGATGTTGCTTGGATCAGATCGACCCTTTCCTTCAGCCTCAAGCCCAGCTGTTGCGAGGATCTTCGAACGGGGTTCCAATTGCTCTTCCACCCTTGGTGCCCAGTACACAGGGGTAATTAAAGACTACCCCCTGCAATACAAAAAGAACCGCGTCGTCTTGCTCGAACAGATCGCGACCACCAATGCCAGTAAATAAATGAGTAGGTGAAGAACCGAGCAATGAAGCATTTTCTAATAAAACGTGCATGGGTTTATGCCGAAGACACCGCGTTTAAGTGAGCCATCTTGTTTTATATATTCATGCTAGAAGCAGAAGGAGAGCCTTTGCTCTCCATTGATCCTGTCAGATGTATAAAACGTCATGAAAGGCATTACACATCGTTCTGGTACGACATCTTGACTGGTTGAATCGCTCGCCACACTACCTGCTGCCTTCATTGGCACTGCCTCAATAATTGGAGGCCTCAGGGTTTGATCTCCAGGAAGGCGAAGCATGTGCACTACAACACGATGCAGAAGTGTCCTTTTGGTATGGCACATTGCAGCTTCCTTCGCGATCTTCCGTTGACCAAAATATTGAGAGATTCTATTTATAAGTGCATTGCATGAAAGACCCACCTCCTTGCTGTTGAGGTCAGGTCTATGCCGTACTACCTGAAAGAAGGTGCCGCACTGGTATCTGTCATCATGTTATGCTCTGCATGTCAGCAGAGACCGAGGCTCAACTGTGCAGGTGGTACATCTGCTGGTGCTCTCCTTGCAGCTGGAAGCAGCAAGAAGCACAGCACGGCAGGAGCTGAAGTACCTCAGAGCCATACAGAGCAGCTCTATCCTGACTGAGAAGCGGCTGGCTGTGGAAGACGCCAAATATGGGCAGATCGATGCCACTTTGGCCCAGGTGGGCCGCCATAAGATTCTTCACAGGAATCTCTTCTGCTGGCTAGTATTCGTAAGCACGACTGGCCCATCACAACCAAAGCCACCTCTGTGATCTGGTAAGGTAGATCTTAAAGGCTTTTACTTAAAAATAAGCGCCTGGCAGGATGTTGGGACTGAGCAGATGGCGCATGGGAAGCACCAGAGGGTGTCCAGCTTTTGGACGCAGCACATGCAGCGAGCTGCCAGAGCAGAGATGGCCCTGCGCATCAACAAAGCACACAAGGACTCGGAGAGGGAACAGCGTGCCAAATGGTACAGCCTGCGGGTAAGGCTTTGCTCTTCCAACTCACGACAGCAGCCTTGCGCCTGGCCTGAGCTTGGAGTATTTATTGCACATGCGCTGAAGAAACTGACCCAAAGTTCAAAGACTCTAGCCGGTGCTTTACATCACTACACCACTCCCGAGCAAGCCATGCATTCAATTGATGATGGCATTCTGTTTTGTGAGACTCTGGCATTTTTTTGCTATGTGTGACACAGGGGTATGAGAGGATAAACAGGACGGAGGACAACCCAGTTGTCATTGGCGGGGATGGCATGTTCTGGCCCCAACTGTATGGGTCGCAGAAGGTGAACTCTTCAGCCCCGTTGCGTTAAAGAATGTGAACAGGGGTGATTTGGACATGAGTACTATAGATTGCAGCATCTTGTGAGATTTGATCGTAGACTCTCCTGAGTTGGTCACAGAAATCCTTAATTGCTTGTGCTTACGCAGAAGCTTCTGAGCAGAGAGATGAATGTCAAGCTGTGACTCAAGATTGTCAACAATTTAGCTGTTGACAATCTCCTACTGTGGGCGCAGGACATGACTAAGGAGCAGTGTGAGGTGCCCTGCCGGTGGCTGGTGGACAGCACCAAGCACAGGGATGCTGACATAGTTATGTACCACCCCTTTTATGACCCTGCACAGGCGGAATCAAAGAGGCAGCGCCCAGATCAGCTCACTGCCATCTTCTCCATGGAGCCTATCTTTGGGTATTCCCTCTCCCTAAACACACCCTTACATGCTCTTTGTAATCCCTTGGACCATAAGGTGCCTTCTTGACGTGGTAAACATCACAGCACCTGGTAGGAAAGGCAGACGTGGTAAACATCACAGCACCTGGTAGGAAAGGCAGGATGCTCTTGGACGCTCAATGCTTAAGTTGTTTGCAGGTCTTGTTCCCCATATGTTAAACCTCCTCAGACTGCTGTAAAGCCATTGATCGTCTAGCAAATGCAGCAAAATACCCCACAAAAGGCCCCTGGCACCCTCAATATTTGCAGCTTCTTGCCAGATCTCTGGTGCTCCAAAGTCGTGGATCGTACGAGGAGTGCGATTGTGATCTTTTGGAAGATCAGCATTTCTGAATATGTCTTGTGGTTCTGCAGGCTCAACGCAAATGATATGGACAGGGCGCTGAGCGGCTATGAGATCCTGGTGCACGTGGCAAAGCACTCGGATGCGATCATCACATATGCTGACACGCTCACTGTGCGTGCTTCCTTACTCACAGCCTTACCACATCTTTGTCAAGACTCACACACAATACGTACGTTTTACTGTGTGGCATTCCTGTTACTGTGCACCTGCCGGTACAGATGCGACACTTGCAGTAGCTGTGCGCTGCAGTAGAGCTACTCTAGCGACTGCTGCCTTCCTTGCCAGTGGCTGGCTACTGACAGCAGAGCAGTGTTGCTTGACTAGACACACAAGAGGAATGGCAGTCTAATAAGTTCTTAACTTTTTGCATGTGTCTTGCAGGATATCTTGGAAGGGAAGGGGCAGGAGGAGTTTGAGGCGGCCAATCCACTGCCGGAGAGCTTTGCAAACAGGACTCAGGCCATGCTTGCAACCTTCATAACCACTGGCTGCGACACGGTGAGGGCCCCTCCTTCTGGCCTACTCATGACACAATCTCAGCTTGAACCAGCCTGTAATCTAATGTAAAGGGGCATGCTTGCAGAGCAGTTTGCCTCCAGAAGCCTTGCATACCATGATGTGGCGGCGCATTTTTTTGACAACTGACACCACGCTTGCCCTCCATCCGGCCTCCACTTCCTTGTGATTGGTGCAATGATACAGCACTGCACTTGCCTCCAGCATGCTTGCCGCCATCGTGCGCCAATTACTGCTGGTGTCACTTCAGGCAGGGGTGGTGCTTTTGCATGCCATAATCTCAGATAATAATTGCAGATCCAGTGAAATTTCATGCTGCATGTAAGAGTGCACAGTATCCTATGGCCTGCCCTAGGAGGGGCTGCTGTCCAAAGGGGCAGAATGTTCCTCGCAGTGATCTATACAAATTGAATCCATCGACAAGTTGTCAAAATTGCGTGTACATGCGCGCAGAATCCGGAGAGCAAGACAGCGGAGCAGTACAGCGCGCGAAACCGATTCGTGAAGGAGCTGACAGTGTTGGGGATCACTTTCGACCACTACGGGGGATGCAAGTACGGGACGGACACCAACGCCACGCAGCTGCCGCCGCCGCACAAGGTAGCCGCCTCACAGCTTCCACCATGTTGCTCTCACCAATACCACACATGCCTTTGTTATCTTTCAATCATCCCATGGCAGATCTCGGCTGGAAAAATACTTTCAGGAATGACCGGAAATATCACGGGGCTGACGTGCTATTGGTGGAGAGAGGGCCAAAAGATGGAAAATTTGAAGGGCAGTCCTGTCTTCACAAAAATCTGTCCGGGATCGAGGCAACTGGTTGTTAAAATGTTTTGTGGCATGGTCAGGTTTGCAAATGTGGCCATAATGCTGACTCAGCAGGGTATTGAGAACTTGCTGCAATGGACGTAGCCTTGTGGACTGAACAACCATACAATAATGTTATAACTCATCAAGGCCGAGATCTGAGAAGATGCACTCCTGCAGGCCGGCACGCACTATCACGGGCTGGAGGCACAGCGGCGGAAGGTGCAGCTGCTTAAGCAGTACAAGTTTGTGCTTGGGCTGGAGAACATTGTGCAGGTGGACTATGTCACAGAAAAGTTCTACCAGCTCTTTGCCACCGGGTGCGCGCTGATGCCCTCTGACTGTGCTATAATGAGCAAAACTTGCATAGCCCCATTCACCTGCTCTCATGGACTCTGACCGTGCTACCAAAAGCAAAACACTGCTAGCCTTGATCTAGCTGCTCCAAGCAGCATCTAGCATGCCTTTTGAGGTTGTGCTTGCATGGCAAGATAAGTGAAAGGTGTGGCTCCTGCAACACCCACTTGCTGCTTCTGGGAGGTTTGCATAGCACGACAGGGTAAATCAGACTTTTACAGTCGTTTGCAGTCCAAGACTGTCGAGCAGGTCATATCTGCACCGACACTAAAGATGCAAAGTTGATTACAAAGGGGCAGCACAACTGAAAGGAGTGACTGATTCATCTGAGCTGGCATGCAGGCGGGTGCCGGTGTATCTGGGTGCGCCGAATGCCGGCGCATACGCGCCCCCGGGAAGCTTCGTCAATGCCCTGGAATATTCCCCTCGCCAGCTGGCGCGCCTGCTCAGGCACCTGGACTCTGATGAGAGGGCCTACAACTCCTATTTCAGCTGGCAGCTGGGCTATGACGACCCAATCCTGCCGCATTTTAGTCATGTATTAGGTGATAATTTGTTGTACGGGCGTAGAAGAGACGGGATGGAATGGGTGTGCAAACTTTGCCAGCTGTTCCATAAGTACTATGACTGGCCCAAAGAGCGCAGTAGCAATGTTACCGTTAGCTGAGAGAGTTGGCAGTTTTGCATGTGACGTTGTTCACAGGATGACTAAAGGTGAGTGTTTTGTCGCGTTGATGTTGAAAATTTGCTGGATCTGTTACAATGGGCTTGGGCAAGGTTTCTCTAGAAGTGTCTGATCACAATATCTTATCTGTAAAAGGTATCGTCTCAGTTTGGCTGCAGCGATTGGCTTGCATTGATACGTATGGCTATGAGGAGAAATGTACCTGTAAGGCAAGAGTAGTCAAGACATCATTGAAGCTACAATCCTTATTGTATGCAGGTTTTACCATTGAAGAACAGTTCCATGCTGGGCCAGTCATTGACTGGGGCTTGAAGTTGATGCCATCATCAAAACAAAAAAAAATCCAAAAGGTCTGAAAGGGGCAAATTGAAACCCCGACCTCTTAATTATTCGAGTGGACATTCATTATTCTTGGCTTCTCGAGCACACTTGCAATTCAACAATGATGTCTCTTGCAAATAAGTGCTTATGAACGGCACCACCAGGCATGATCAGTGAAGTGCATATTCTACTGGTGTCAGGCTCATAGCATTATTTACAGGCACAGAACACTTTGTCTGATGCGTAGAAGGGGTTGCAGGAGCTGCACAGGCTGTTCGGACTCACACTGTAGAAACTTGAATAAAACTAAGGTCCTACTCGTTCGACACTTTGACGGTGATGAATCAGAGTTCTAAGCAGCATAAAAGAGCCAGAACTTGTAGTATAAGGCATGCTAGAAACTGACGAACGACGCCGTCTTCAGCCCACATGTTCCACATGTGATACCTCTCATATCCTTTCGGCGACATGACAATGGGGGCTTCAAGTGCAGAAGCTTTTTGATTGCGTGCACGTTTAGGTAGGGATCGGAGAGTTCCAGAGGCGTCCCTTTGTCGTGAGCATTAAGATCGAGTCAACGCTTCGAAAAATTGGGATCAATTGCTCTTGCTTGAGCACATTCCTTGCAATGCAGGGTGATGCGAGGCCACCTTCGAAGGTCTCGCTTTGTCTCTGTTGATCAACAGCAGGTTTCGGACAGCAAAAATCGCTATAGACGACACTAGCAAGGGACTCTTGTAGCACTCAGGCCTCAAGTAGCCCTGGGAGGCGTTGTGCACACTTCCAGTGCAGGGAGGAGTGTGAGATCTCATGAGATTCCATGATCTCCTGGCAGCAGTCACGATGGTCTTCCTTGTCAGCTTTGGAACAGTGGAGGGAAATCTGGAAGTGCACAATGCGACAGGGCACGTGCATCATCAAGTGCAGCATGCTCACTGCCACCAACGCATCCAGGTGAGCTGTGACTGTGTGTCTGCCTCAATGCATTGGGAGCATGTGCGTCCTAAATGTGTTCAGGGTTGGAGCCTCGTCAACAATAAGGAGGTGCACAAGGGCAGACTCTCTGATGTCTTCCAAACTTTGAAAAATTGAGCCACCAAGCCACGGCTGAAGTCACTAGTACGCGGTTCTCAGCAAAGCACATCATTTGTTATGAGGGCGTAAATTGCGTCTCTGTTCTGGATCATCTCTTTATCTTGTGCTCTACCAGGTGGCAATGTCAGCCTGCAAGCTTGGAGAGGCGCTGAGCGTGCAGCCGGGAAATGCAACCGCCTCAGCCGTTGCCCCGAAGCCATACATAAAGGAGGAGATCGCGCTAAAATCGCTGCTGCGAAATGCGCGCTGCCCGCTGCACCTGTACATCTTGGTGGCGGCCGATGCGGATGCGGAGATTGTCCGCAGCTGGCTGCAACGCCTCCACAGCCCGTGGCAACCAATTACATACTCCTTTGTCACCATCGACGATGGCGCCGTGCGTGAGCGGCTGGCGACGATTCATGGGCCCCTGAAGGTGCCGATCTTCTGCCCTGAATCACACGGGACATTCTGATGGGCGAAAAAGGCGCTGCATAGCAGGGACTCTATTGGCGCTTCTGCAGCCCACACTGTTTTGGGCCATATCTGTCAAACGTGAATATGTGCATTGTGCCAAGTGCAAATCTATACAGCTCCAGCACCTTCAAGCAGCGCTTGACAGCTCTAACTTCTGAAGTTACAGTGAATGGGAAGAAACAAGAAACAGACAAAAACCCAAAAAAGAACACCAGCTGGTGTGGGGTTAGAACCCCGTACTAGCCAGTGATCTTTTTTGACATAACGCGTCTGGCGGCACTTAGCATTAAACATGACTGCAGTGGGTTTTACGTCCTTATATAGAGCACATTTGGAAATTTCAGTGTCATGCTTTTTGCATGATGACCTTGTTTCTCTGCACGCATGATTGACAAATCCACACACCATGCGATCTCTATCACACAAGAAAACCCCCCAATGATTGCTTCCCCTGCAGCCATGTAGCACCCATCCTGACAACGCCTCTGTCGGCGTTGGACCCTAGAACAGAGTCTTACCCCATTATCACCTCTCAGATGTGGAGCCAAATTTTTGCGCGACTGCACAGGGCTACATGGGATACTGCGGCCTTGCGCGGATGTTCTTCACCGAGTTTCTGCCGCACGAGGAGCGCGTGTTGTGGCTGGACACAGACACAGTTATCAATGGCGATATCTGCCAGCTGTGGCCCCACTTTGACCGCTTCAACGCCAGCCAGATCATCGGATTCCCCGGTGCGCGCATTTGCATTTGCCAGGGCTGTTTGAGCCTGCTGCATGCATGAGCTGTCCTGCTACCCGTCTGCCGGAGTCACATGCAAGTGAGGCTTGACTCTTCTTTTTGAGCAGACACCCACCAAGGCACCCTTGCGTTTGAGCGGTTTAGACGTGACTCTGGCCATTCATCAAGTCTTCATAGCTAATGCCGAGATGGAACCCCCAAATGCATGTGGTGTTGTGGGGAGGGGGAGAGAGAGAGAGAGAGAGAGGGAGGGAGTGAATCTTGTGATATCTGTGAAGTACCTGTTCTAGTAAGGCCCTGGCAGTGCCTGGCTAGATTTCAGCCTTTGCTTGCAACCTCAAGCTAAGGCTGATAACAAGAGATTTTTCTGCAGGTGATCCGACCATTCCAAATCTGCACCATCCGTTCGGGCTGTGCTCCTGTGTGGCGCTGATGGACCTGACACGAATGCGCGCGGCTGGCTGGGGCGGCAGCTTCATGGCAGCTGCCCTGGAAGCCCACCTCAAAGTCAACCCGTCAGAGGTGTTCCCTTACGGTGACCAGGATGTGCTGCGCATTGTGCAACGCCACTACCCCGGTGATCCACCCAGCCTTCACCCTAGAACTCTGATTTACCCTTTGTGTCGCTTGTGGGCCTCGAGGCATGGATGTCTCCTTTCTTGATTGAGAGCCTGGTGGGAGTGCCTTTTTAGAAGTGCTCGATTAGGAGTGCAGAGATGTAGGCAGAGCAATTGCCATGTGCTTGAGCCAAAGAGCTGCCAATCAAGGGCCACAAAATGAAATAGTACTGCGGTGCATTAGTGCATCTGTGACAGTCGCCATGTGGGCCCCATCACACTCTTTCAAAGGAGCCTTAAAAGCTACAAGAGTCCCTTAGAAGCGGGGAGGGCCGAGGTCAAGAGCCTGTCATCAAAGGCAGGCAGCAGGCTACGGTATTCAGGATTGCCATGCAGCGGCTGATGTGTTTAAACAAATTTGTGTGCATGTTCTGCACAGATTCTGCATACCGGCTGCCCAGCGGATGGAACGTGATGCCCTTCTGCCCGGCCTACGACGCAGCGATGCACGAGACGGCCGTGGATGCATTTGTGGGCATCATTCACTTCACATGCACCGTCAAGCAGCACATCTACAGCTCAATGGCCAGTTTTGGCCGCTGGGCGTGGCTTGTGCAGTTCTATGCTGACATGAGATGGGAGTGGCTGAACGAGGGCCGCAGTGATCTGAACATTTTTGAGCGGCAGCCGATCCATGTCGGCAACATGTCATTGCAGGCCAGAGTTCTATAGTGCATTCACGTCATTCCTGGGCTGCCCCCTAAGCAGTGCCCAGACAGCACCTTTTAATGTCTCTGGTTGTCTCAGGAAGTTGTGTATTGCAAAAAAAATGGCAATCAATGTGCAAAAAGATCTGCCCATCTCAGCCGGAGCATGAGCCCAATCCCAGGAATTACTCCCTGAAATGACAGGGCATGCATGCTCTTTTGAATGGCCTGTGATTGCGACTGATGTTGCTATGTTGTGAAGGCTAGCAGGAGTCTGGAGATGCCTTCACAAGCTCTGAAGTGAGCTCTGAAGTGGTCTTGTCTGGTAGGGCATATCTTGCCAAGGTTGTTTGTTGCCCCGCAGATTGATGCTCTCGATTTCAGAATGAGAGCAGGAATTGCATGGACATGTGGTGGGATACTGGATCAAGTTTGCATGTCTTAGACGAGGACATTGACCAGGCGACTGTGATTGTGTCGTACAACGGTACATAGACAGCTGGTGCTCTCAATTAAGCCTTTGCGCCGACAGCATACTTGTGGCGGTGTTTTGCAACAAGCTTGTATCTTCCTGATGGGGTCAGGTGGAGGCCTGCTGGAGAAACACAAATGTAAACATGTAATATGGTTGTTGATCTACACCTATGTCTGTGTCCTGTTCTCACGGCGAGGAGTCCTTGCAAATTGGTGTTTATAAACTCAGAGCTCTGCTGGCCATGCTCTCAGCCCTTTACAGATTTTGGGTGTGCTTAGCTTCTGAGGTCTGAGAGAATGGGAAAGGAACAAATCAAACAACGTGAATACATAAAAAAGGGGAAAAAAGTCGAAAAACAAAAAAAGAGAACACCGCGCGGCTTGGGGGCACTCCCCGCACCAGCGCGATGCCTCGTTACATAACGCTTTTGGCGGCACTTAGCATTTAACATGACTGCATGTGCTTTTTGCGTGTCTATGTACAGCAAATTTAAGATCGATCCCGAAACTTACAGATGCATGCCTTCTGCTTGCCCGCTTCAAGCGGGCCGCTTGTGCAGATGACCTCGTCTTTATGCTGATAGCACACCTCATGAGATACACTCACACACCATCCGATTTGGCACATCTGCAACAATCCTCTCACGCATGGGGAGCCATGCGGTATGCACATTGTTTTCCTTGCAGTTATGGATACACATGCTACGTAGCACCCATCTTCTCAAGGACACTACCGCCGCTCTTGGATCCTGGACCGCCTGCCCGGCCTGTGATGCAGCAATGCATGACACAGACACATGCACGTTTGTGGGCATCTTACACTTCACGTGCACCGACAAGCAGCACATCTAAAGCTGCACTTCTATGCTGACATGAGATGGCAGTGGATGAATGAGGGCCACAATAAACAGCCCCGGCTGGCGGGGGACGGTAATAGTATTGAGCACTGTGCCCCACGGTTGCTTGGGTCTTGCATGATCCGGCGAGTCAACCAAGGGGCGGGATTGTGGCAGCTCTTAACCGCAGCTTGCCATTGTCTTTGTGGTCGGTATGGTGTCAGCTGAGGAGCATTTTGTGCCAAGCTTGCCCAGTAATTGCCAGATGTGCTGATGCTTTTAGACAAGTGAGAGTTCGAACAGTATGATTCAAGTCTGCCTGCATTACATGAAATCAACAGATAGCTGTGATCTCGCAATTATACATACACAGCTAGAGTGCTCTCAATGGCACAGTTTTGGCGAGGGTGCTAGTAAAGGACAGCACAGTCGACGTCGTGGCAATAATCATGTCCTACAACATGCCTCGTCTCTTCCATGTCCTACTACATGCCTCGTCTCTTCCTGATCAGGTAAGGTGGAATCCTACCGGAGACAAGAAAGAACCATTTCAATCTACAGCTTGGTATGTCTTCTCTTCTCAAGTCGACAAGTGTTTGGTGCTGAGCTCTGTTGGTCAGGCTCAGTGCTCATCAAGTATGCTGTGGCTTTGAAAGAAAGTGTTGAGGTACTATCAGTGTTATTAATTTTATTTTGGCTGACCAAATCCTTCACATTCCTGGGCTGCCCAAGTTTGGGGTGCCACTCAATCCTTGACCTACCCTTTCTCAACACAGGAATGATCCAATGAATGGATCAATCACACTGGCCAATCCCCTCTGTCTACCTCCTAATATTCATCTCTGATGTGCCCCAATGTGGTGCAGCTTTTTTCCTTCCACTTCTAAAATGTACACCTATTTTTCAGTGCTTTTTGGCTGGCAGGCAGCGTGCCTCGATGCACCAATTCAATGCTCATGTCATGCCAAGCAGTAGACGCAGAATCCAATTGTTCTGATTAACAGTCTGAAGAGATTTGATTATAATGATCTGCGTCAGCTAGTGTGCCATCCGCTGTTTCTGCTGTCCCATTCGGCGCCCAGGCTGCGCTCTTTGTCACCGCTCACGTAACCCTGCGGCAGAATCCGCAGCCGCGCATCCGCGTCGCTGCCCACCACCTCGAAGGGCAGATCATATGAGCGCACCAAGTCCTCCTGCACGCCGCAATGTATCCTGCTCTCATTGCCAAAGAACCTCAGCTTCCCTATCAGGGAATGACCGTATCACTTATGGGGAATTTTGATGATCGTGAAGTTGAGGTGATCAAAACCAGAATCACAAAGGTCATTCAGTTGACTGGAACTCGGAACAGTGCAATGCATGCCTCTGAAACATAAGGGGCATTCGTGTGGCAGGATCTGCTAGAGAGACCGGGATGGAACAGATCGTGCATCTGCAGCTATAATGAAATCAGGCCTCAAGTATGTCCGCATTTAGGTCAGACTTTTGCAACGAGAGCGGTGTGTTTACCTGAGCGCTCAGAATGTCTGGTGAGCGCGGCAGCAGCTCTGCGGCATGCCCTCCCGCCAGCACAAGCTCCTCGACTGCCGCCTTGGCTTCCTCGAGGGCCGCGCTCTTCTTCTTGTAGTTTGTCTGCACAAAAAGTCGCCAATTTTCAGCCTTGCCAATTAAAGCAGGCAGGAGGGGGACAGTGACATAGCCTGTGTGCTGCATCTGGACCTCAGTAAACAGCGATAAGATTACTCCATCTCCACTATCCTGCCTGCTTCACCAAGCATGCTCTTCCAAGTAGCCCCAGTGCGATGACACAATTGTTCTATTGAGGCAGCCCTGCAAAATTTGAGGAATTGCAAGAAAAGCCGTACTTAAATGAAGTGCTGCCTGGCCCATACTAAGTGAGGAGCAGTAAGGTAACTCTACCTCCCCTAACGTGGCTGCTTCACCAGAAATGCTGTTCCGAGCAGTGGTAGAGCAGTGACACAATGGGTTCTCTGTTGACACTCTTGATGACACTCTATGTCTCCATCTTCTAAAGCAGCTGCTGATATCTCCCTAGACAGCGACAGCATCAAAGCAGGGCTGAGAGAGATTGTAAAAGAAAGCAGCGGTGGCCAGATACTTGCCTTGGACACGATGTTGCTGCGGCCGGTGATGCGCGCGATGTCTTGTTCGCTACGCAGCGCCACTCGCTTGCGGCTGCTGGGATCCGCATCCACCTGCGCGACCAACGTTTGTTCAATAACTTCAACGTTGACAATTTCCCAGGAGCACCGGAGGGTATTTCTTTGGGCAGCTGGTTGCCAACCAGTGGTCAATGTTGTTTCTCCCAAGACGCCATTGAAAAGACCCTTAACCTCGCAGCTAAATACACCATCCAAATAGTGTCTCTTTGGCCACCACACACAAAACCTCCAGCTCTGAAGGGACTCTCGATCATTCCAATTGACAAGCAGCTGCGCACAGCGCTGCAGTCCTGAACAGTCAAGTTGCAGCTTCAGAGACAGCAAGTCGACATTGTTGCAGGGAACTCATTCAATCGTCATTGACACCAGCAGCCATGCCAGGGGCATGGCTGGCAGTGCAGTGATGCAATGCTCACCGCTGCAGAGGCGTCGCGAAGGGAGAGAGGAGATGGGTCGATGCCGGCAAGGGCGCGGATGGCTTTGATGACCGAGGGTGGCGAGCCGCTCTTCATGGAGAAGATTGCCTGCCCGGCCGCGCGCGCCTCGTTTATGAGATCGTCGCCGCCGCCGCGCAGCCGTTCCCGCACCGTCAGCACCGCGTCAGCCTCCTGCGCCATGTCAGCATGCCATGTCAGCATGACACACCAGCGCTGCCACATCAGCTCAGGAATCGTCAAAGGTTTTGCCCTATCGCAGGATGGCTCACTCTGATGCTTTGGCCAGAATCTGCTCAAGTCTCATCAGCATATAGCACGATCGACGTGGGACTAAATCTGGTAGAAACCTACCCCAAGCTTCAGGGGTCACTTTCAAAAGATATGAATGGACGACATGTCCCTAAAGCGTACACGTAACTTATACTTCATTCGATACGTGGTGTAAACTTCATAAAATCCACAACGATGCTCCAAGCAGGTGAGTTTAAGCTGAGTCAGAGAAAGGCATGTGCGCGCACATGCAGGTGGGGTGTGAGGAGCACGCTGCGCTGCAGGCCCAGCCCGGCAATGACATCCTTGACACCATGCCCGTCCAGGCCGTGCGGCAGGATGGCGATGGCCGCCTCGTCCACATTTCCGCCGTACCAGCCGACCGTGCTCCACGAGCTCTCCGCCTCGCTGCCGCCTGCACGCTGCTCTCGGTGGCTGCTCTCCTCCTGCGCATGTGCACAGCTCTGTCGTCATGGACATGCTCAAAGATTCAGGTTCCTGAATTCTGCCCTGAAATCCAGGTGATTTACCTGCTAATACCAGGACATGAGTGTGAGAATTGCGTCTCTGAAAAATCTCTTGAGTGGCGCAAATGGGGAAATCGCTGCTTTGCTAGCTGTTGAGCAAGACAGGACATCCGACCTCAGATGGACCCTTATGACTGGCATGCGTTGGGCTGAAATTAAGTAAATTTACATGTCGAGTTACAAGTGCCAGACAAGAGTACGGGGGAGGCCTGACAATATATCCAGAATGCAGCCGCTTTGTAAACAAGGTGCCCCTGATACTCTTAGCATCAAAGTGAAAAGATGAAGGTCAGCTGCACTGGCTGCAGAGCGAGGCAGGGCGTCAATGCCTACATGGACCCTGATGACAGGCATGAGTCTAAAATGAAAACTGCTATAGTATAACTCTAGACCCCGCACTATTTGAAACAGGTTCCCGCAGGGCTTTCCCGCATGCTGGAAATTCATTACTTCCCGCAACCCCAAAATTGTCGCAGTTTCACTAGTGAACAGCGCTTTTTGGGGCACAGCATAAGTTTTTCCCCCCATACAGTATGGGGCAGTTTGGGGTAGCTTCTCACCCCCGCTGGCTGAAAAGCTACTATTATACCTTCCCCAGAGGCTCAATTTAATAATCTATTGCATAATATAGAATGAGTACTACAGTATGTCAACCTGCCAGTTGCCAAAAGGTGATGAGGCAACCCCAGATAGACAAAAAGCAAGCTGGGAGGTGCACGCACATCGATGGAGGATGTGGCAGAGGATGAGTCATCGTCCCAGGTGGCGCCGCCGTCCAGAATTTCCACGCTGCCGTCCTCGCGCTGTACTCGCAGCTGACCCTCCGACTCCTTCCCTGCGCGTGCCCAATCAAAATCTCAAGTGGCTGAATGCCCTGCTGCGATGGAATGGGGTCGAGGCTTGCGACAGGGCCAGTATGGCAGAGGAAGCTGGTGTGCAGCATGACAGTTGCATGGCTGTCCTGATTGACAGATGCAGCTCCTTGGCAGAGCATCCAGAGTTTGGTCTTGTGAGTGAATCTCCGGTGCGGAGATGCATGGTCCAAGAAGCGGCGCAGTTCATAGCTTGCCAGAAACCATCAGCTGCCATTGTAGGGTGGCTGATGCCCGCAGCAAGTGGGAAGAGGCAATAGAAACAACGCATGGCGAGAGAAAGGGTGAATCATTTGGGGCGGGCGCGCCAATGTGTGGCAAGTGAGAATGTGGATCCGCCGGGTGGGGCGCGCGGCGGACCTTTGAGCGCGGCGTCGACGGCGGCTGCGAGGTCGAGATGCACACGCCACGTGTTGCGATCGATAATCTCCACGGCCACGTCGAATGTCGGCGGCGCACACCGCTCGATGACAGTCTTGGGGCCCTTTCGCCGTTTGGCCTCCTCATCGCTCAGCGTCACCCTGTATACAGCCAAAGGCATGCTCAACCCATCTGCGCCCTTGGGAGTGTGATACTGAAAGGGTGCTCGCTGGGGAATATGGGTTTGGTGCTGCGCTTTCTGTGCACCTGTGCACCATTCGGACACCGTGACATGTGTGACAAGTGTCTGCATGGACACTCGGGGCAGGTATGCTGCCCAAAATTGCAGAATTCAATATCTTGTTTCCACCTTTACTGGGGTGTCACTTCGGCTACAAGGTGGGAAGCACTCACTCCACCACATGGAACTGCCTTGCTTTCAGCTTGCGAGAAGAAGCCCAAGGCACCGAATACACCATTGAGCAGCCCAGACTACGGCTACCATGTCATGAACCAGGGATGGCAGAGACCAGGGATCAGGGACAAGCAGAAGGCAGAGAACGGGTGCGCACGCTTGGATGCCGCCAATGAGGTCGGAGAGGGTGGGGTTCTTGATGAGCCGCGCCAGCTCCCCGCCGTGAGCCGTGGCCACCAGCTGCACTCCGCGCTGCGCTATGCTGCGCGCAGCCAACGCCTCCGCCTCCGTGCCGATCTCGTCCTGGACCCCCACAAATCCCTCGTCAGCATGCAGGTGTTTTGAAACATTACACTCCTTGCAAGGCTGCAGCAGGCGTCTTGAAAGCAGATCCTGTTTTTGTCCTTTGGTTTTCTCACAGTCAACCGTGCTCCATATGCTCCAAGATTCACACCAAGGAACTATTTGATCTCATTTCCCACAACAGAAATGCAGTTGCTCCAACACCACAGCTCAAGAGTGTCACAGCAGGATGGTGCTGTGCGCACTACTATCACAACTTCGGGCATATGGTTCTCCACCGCCTCGATCATGGTGCGGTGCTGCGCGGCCACCTTGGACACCTGCGCATCAGTCAACATGATAAGCACATGACTACTTGCCAGGGCCACCACTTGCCGACTCCCAGCACCTTGGCATGACAGCATCGATAGTAACAGGACGGCAAGCTCTGCCTTTGACCATGCTTGATGCAAGCATCGTGTACAAAGTGGTGCAACTGCCTTAGGTACGGGACGAGGCTGCCTTTGTGGACGCCAATTCCCAATCTCTTCCAATTCACAAACCGCCAAGGCTGAACTGAGAGCAGTGCTCAACCGAAGTGTGCTTTTCAGCTTTTGTCCACACAGAGCACAGGAATGTCATTGTGACCTTCAAAAGACAGGCAGGCAGCTGATACGGCGTGCCTGCATGCGGCGCGCGCGGCCGATGCCGATGTGAGCAATGTCACCATCACCGCCGATTTCATTAGACGTGTCAATGATGACCACGCGCTTCTGGTGCAGCTGCGATAGCAGCCGCGACGTCTCGCGGATCACCGTCGTCTTGCCCACCCCCGGCCGCCCCTGCGACCCACCCCGAGCCTTGGGTCAGTCCCCGGCCCCTCTTCCAACGACCAACGGCATGGCAACGGCGATGCATGCATGTGCAATCGTGACACAAAGAAGCTGCACTGTGATGTACAACAGTGTGTTTATAAAGGCCAGAAAGGGAGCTGCCGTTGGAAACACATTTCTCAGTCTACCACACGCAGCCACACATAGCAACCAACTCGCCTATTCTCAGCATGTGCTGGCAAGCATCTGACATGCTGAACTTCTATGGCTTGCCAGAACAGGGGCAAGCACAAAGGCAGACCAGGAGAGGCAGTGCAAGAGAGGCAGAGCAAGCGGCGTCGCACCATGAAGAGGATGGATCGGCCGGAGGCGATGAGGTCAGCGGCCATGTCAGCGCTGCCCGGGACCGCCCGACCGGCCCGGCAGGTCAGCCCGATGATTCGCCCGTCGCGATTGCGCATGCAGGAAATCCGGTGCAGAGTGCGGTCGATCCCCGCCCGATTGTCGTCGCCAAACGCCCCCAGCTGCAAACCACGTGATCAATCTTGATCCTCCGACAGCTCAACGCCAGATACTGCCTGACTAGAATGCAGGCAAAATGCACTTAGCTAGGAAGAAGACTGAGATGCTACTCCTGGCTCACCCAGATTGATACAGCAAATGCAGCAGGCGGTTCCTGTGATGCAGTTGAGATCAGACCAGGAGATACGCATTCACAAAGTGACAAGAAGAGGTGAGCACCTTGCTGATGGCGTAAGCTAGGTCTTCCTGAGTGATGACGTCATCAGACAGTCGCACATCGCCGGAGGGCAGCCTTGCAAGCGGCGTCCTCCCCAGATCCATCACAAGCTCCACAATCTGCACAGCGGAACAGAAATGAGCCTGCAGGGCCTTACACCATGCTCACCCCCATGTCGCAACGGTGCATTTCAGGTGCCCTGACTTGATGAGATGTCACTGGACAAGCCACTGCAGATCAGAATTGAAGGCTGTGTTCCTCAGCAGCGCACCTCACAGAAGTCTGGCCTCTCTAGGAGTGCACTGGCCAGTCTAGGCGGTAAAACCACTGTGATCTTCGCAAGCTCTGTCCTGTCTGCAAGCAGCTTCTCCTGGCTGATCACAGGGCGCCAAGACGACTCCTGTGCAGGCAGAACGGAAGACAATTTTGTGAGAATGACAGCAGTGCAGGAGCAGTACAATCATGCAAAAGTATGCCAGGTTTTCGCTGCTGGGCATCAGCTGCATGAGTCTTGGAACCAAGAAGTGAACAAATTGTAAGAGTCTCTTGGCTTCTGTAATCAGCAAAAAATTGTGGGCTCAGACTGATCCAGAGACTAAAGAGTACACGTCTGCTTGTGTGCCTTTTATTTCGCTTTCGATTTACATATGCATTTTTAATGAAAAAGACATCAGAATATGCTATGTTACTTTCTGGAAGCAAGGCAAGGGTGCGAATGAGTCTGGATAAGCTTTCAATGCACGCGATGCACCGGATTAGCGGGGCGAACCTGGAGGACACCGCTCCCCCTCTTTTCGCGTCCTCTATGTTCTCGCTGGTCCCTGATGACAAAGCTCTCCTTGAAGAGCGACTTCAAGCGCCCAACTGGCCGCTGTTGCAGCGGTGATGTGAGGAGGGCAAGCGGATGCGGGACTGGGCACCGAGGACCACGAAGCTTAGCGGGCCAGAAGCCTTGGTGCACGACGGAAGCATCCGTGCAAAGATCCATCATCGGAATTCCTTTCTATCAATCTAGATCAGATCCACTACAGAGCGAGTCTAGGTGCAGGTAACAACGCATGCGACCCAGGGCATAGGTTATCCTTCCTAGCTTGCGTACTGCATCAAAAGCCTTTCGATGCGATATAGCCCATTGATTGGTCGACAGATGCTCCTAGACGTCGCTTCCCCCGCGCGGAACAAGATTGATGCCGCTCCCATGCTAGGATTCTCGAGGATGCCTTCAAGCCTCGAAACGGGCTGCCACCGTGGCGGGCCAATCTTGGCAACCCATGCAACTTCAAAGCTGCCGAAGAAAGCCAACCTGGGCTACCCTTGGGCATTGTGATATTCCCCGACAGTGAGGGCTTCCTTAAAAAACGTACAGCTTTGGGAGGGACAGAAGTGCTACTGCGTGCCAATGCATCACAGTGTCCTGCTCGTACGAGGTCTTTAGTAAAGAAACCAGGAAAAGCCCAAAGTCGCTGGTGACAGGCTCGTCTTTCCTGGGGAGCACTGTAGATTTTCCCCCTGAGGAAACAAAGCAGATCACCTAGGTAGTCACCCTTAAAGGCACATACCGATATAGCTGCGTAGCGAGTATGGGGACATGAGGAGGCACGGTATTGCAATTCTTTTTCTCCTGCTGGCATACGGTGTTCACGCGAGGAGGCTCACCGGCGAACGCCTTGCCTTTCCTTCGGGTGACTTGTCCTCCGACCCCTGTAGTGATAAGTCCACCATCCCCTGAAGCACTATCGACTCATACTGACATAACTGCACTCCCTGCCTGAAGGAACCTGGCGGTGCTCACAGACTTCCAAGATTTCGTCCGGTCATTCAACTAGCTCAACAATGCTGCTGCAGATGCGGAGCAGGTCAACCACATCTATGCTCTGATTGGGGGAGCGCCCCTGGCAAGCCTGGGGGAACTCCCAGCCTCCCCGCTGGAAGCCCCGCTGGAAGCCCCTGGCAGCGTGCCGCGGGTGATGGACAGCGTCAAAAGCTTCCAGGCGCGCAGCCACGCCAGCGGCGGCTGCAGGAAGCTCAAACCTGGAAGGACCCTGAAGCAGGCTCAGGGGGTTGATCCCTTCCCACTAAGCGCGCTGAGCCCAGGTGCCTGGCCGCCAGATGCGAGCTACTTCGATCAGGCAAATCCAATGCTCAGGACTGAGGCTCTGGGTCCGGCCGTGGCACGCGCCCAGACGATTGACCGGCTGCGCTTGGGCGGCCCTTTCCTACAGCAGATGGAGCGCCCACTTCCTGAGCTACCCACCCTGGACGAGGCTCCAGGTTGGACCTTCCCAATGGCCCTGTCATTTAACTGTCAATGGTCGAGCAACCCAGCCACTGCAGAGCAAAGAACCGGTTTCTTTTCTGACCTGTGGTAGCATGCATTATGTGTGTAGCGACCCACAGCTGACGTATCTGTGTGGCTGTTGCAGCGGGAGCACCAGCGGCGCAGATAAGCTTGGAGTTTGCAGATGAGGTGGACAGCGCTGGCCAGCCCTGCGAAAGGCTGCCCATCAATATTTTTGCAGCGCTCGCCAGGGACGGCTATGTCACCAAGTAAGGTTGCACATCTGCGGTGGCATGCGCCTGTGCAGCGAATATGTTAAGAGGCCAGTATAGAGAGGCGCTGCTGTGCAAAGCAGAGCTCTCAAGGGCCACTGTGGGTGCTGACTGTGGGTAGGACAAAGGCAAAAGAAAACTGTACAGTAGACAGGTTTTGTTGGGATGTGCCGCAATAATTTGCCGTCAGCAGATGATTTTGAAATGTAATGCGCATGATTTTAAGTGCTCTGCGTCCTAAACAGACAATTTCTTGTTAATTGTGTGATACGAAATCGGTCTCTATTACCTGTATGTATAATGTCTCAAGAGGATTACAGGCCTGTTTTTTCCCTGCATCTTTCCATTTCTCTGGGAGGCCACCGGGGCACAATTCAGTACCGCACTTGCTTTGCAAGCTGCCTGCGGTAGGTGCTAAAATTTCAACAGGTTAGGCGTGTCCTGCATGTGGTTACACCGGTACCGGTGTGCAGCTTCGTGGACTTCAGTACATGACTCCGGAAATTCACTTTATTTGTAATAAATTGCACTCCCCAGGGGGTCCAGCTGGCTCAGCCAGCCTGGCTGTTAATAATGTTGCTTGCCCGCTGCAACTGTTTACGTATACCAGCCCTTTTACAGCGGTGCGCTAGCGCTGCCCTGACCACTGGCAGTAGCCTATACGTGCTTCATGGAGACTTCTTGATCAAGACTCCTTCTGCGGCTTCATAGCTGTGCTCTTGGCTACAAACCAAACGAGCCACTGCAATCGCCCAGCATGGTCACCTCACGGTATTAACCCAAGAAACTTCTTGACTGTGAGATTGATGCATTCAATGCACTTTGTAAATGCATCATATGACGACTATGCATGCAATGTCATGTCTGCATGCTAAGCTTCCATTGCTCAGCGCAAGACTCCAAGCTATTTAGACTCCCAGTGGGCAAGCTCAGCTTGCCAAGCTGGCCGCGCTGCGCAGCGTGCATGCACAGTGTGCATATGTACGCACAAGGCTCCGGGCGCATGCTCTGCGGCCGCAGACACATGCATGCACCTGCCTCCATGCCATATGTTAAAGGCCACAAGCAGGACAAGCATCACCTTAATGCAGGCAGACTGGCACTGCACTGACGGCAAATGTGATCCTCGGTGTGAAAGCCCGCTTGCCCAAACGACAGGCCCAAAGAGGGTCCACCTGGCAGCGGATGAGCGGTTATCGACCCCTAAAATTATCCACTCTAAATCTTTTGCCTCGACAGATTCGTTGTCGTTGCTGCCACACTGCTGCATGGAGTGAAAGAAATTGCCAACGATGATTACCTCGTCGAGCCTCAACGGCGCCAGGACGAGCCTGATCGGAAAGAGCACCGCTCCAGCAAATCTTCTATTTGGGAGCAGAAAGCACAGGCGCAGGCTATCAGCGTCTTCGCAGAGACGTGCCTCTGGTCGAACAGGGAACAGCGAGGTGATCGAAATGCTCGTAGAACACAAAAGTTTCACTACGTGTTCAGGGGCAACGCTGCCGGGTAGCTGCACAGGTGTTTTTACTAGGTGGTGCAAATATTCTTTTCATTATTTAGCCACCTGCGTGCGAGTTGTGATTGAAGGTGCATGACAGTGTGCTAGCTATGTTAAGAGCATTTTAGATATTGGTCATCTGGGAAACCAAGTGTTGCCTAGCTCTTGGTGCTCTCTGGCAGATGTGGTCAAAACACGTCACCATGCAACAACAGACAAATTGCTCGATCTTGCTTAGAGATTGCGCAATTATTTTGGTGTGGACCGTCAGCCTTGAAAAATCGACTGACCTGGCTGAGCTTCTCCTCGTGGTTGCTGCCCCAGAATGGAGCATCCCTGAACGGTGCAACCTACACCAAAAACTCCAACGGCGCTTCCAACGGCGCACCTGCGAGTGGCGTCGTCCTGGAGGCAGACTTCAGAGATAGCCACAGCAGCAATGGCAATGGGAAGAGCAAGACGCTCTTGGACCTTCGGGAGACAGAGCCAGTCGCAGCCTTGAACGGCAATGGCAACGTGAGGAATGGCAACGGCGCCACGGTGGTCGCTGTGGAGGACACACAGAATGGCGCAGGCCACGGCTGGGCGGACCCCTGTGACGTTGGACAGCTGGAGGCCTGCGCACAGGAGAGGTATGCCGCGGTAGCTTCAGGCACTCGGGCTGGGCACAGGTGTGATGTGGTTTTGCTTGCGCACCTGACCTCCAAATGAGCATCATGGAGAGGAGAAGAGACCCGAGCAGAGAATAAGGGAGAAGAGGAGAGAAGAGATGAGAAAGGGAAAGAGAGGAGAGGAGAGGTTGACTAATAAGGGTGTCCTTCTTAATCAACTGTGATTGACTGCGTACGGATGATATGCAGGGAGGGTGTGCTGACAGTGGAGTGGGGCATGTGCACAGGTTGGCGGAGCAGGATGCTGCAGCCACCAGCGGCAGGGAAGCAGCAGAAGAGGAGCTCAGTAAATCGACTGCCAGGTCGCCCTACCAAGCTCCTGGCGGCAGGTGGAGCAACTTCAGGACATACTCTGTCTGGCAGGTGCGCAGCAGACTATCCTATCAGCCTTGATGTTATCTTCATGGAATCAGGGAATATCAAAGAGTGTACACATCGTGCATTATAGCAGGAGATGTCAACTTGTGCGAGTTTCCTGGGTGAGACCAGGATCTAAGATGCTGAGGATGGTGAGTTTTGCTGCAGCGGACCTTCATGATCTGGGGCTTTGCGATAAAATTCTTCTTCAAATTGTGGCTCGTCGGGCGGAAATTCTCATATGGAAAAGCGGTGAGTGCTGCGTCCCACTCCACAAGCACTTGCTATTCTTGCAGCTCCTGAGACTTCTTTGAGACTTCTTTGCAGAGCATGCTCAGGGGTGTACACATGTGCAGTTGCCACACAGATGTATGTCACCCATTTGCTTGTTCTCCATTGGAACCCTGCAGTCCCCCACAAGGCCCTCATTGAAAGGTGCCATACCTGCAATGCCTTAAGAGGCAGACGTGAGGAGACAATGTTATTCCCCCATGCTGCAATTCCGTTCGGGATTCCCTGAACAAGTAGCCTATGTGCAATAAGGATGTGGGCAGCGGAAATTGGCAAACATGCAATTTGAGAGAAGAAAGCAATGCGCGCAGGGCATGACAGAGGCGCGGGTGTCGGAGCGGAGGCGAAATCTAGCGGCGTGGCTGCGCGAGGGGCTGATCAAGCTGGGCCCAACCTTCATTAAGATTGGGCAGCAGTTCTCCACGCGCGTGGACGTCCTCTCGCCAGAGTTTGTCAAGGAGCTGGAAATGCTGCAGGACAACGTGCCCGCCTTCTCCTCGGAGGCGGCTGTCGCCACCGTCGAGCGCGGCCTGGGAAAACCCATCCTCGAGGTCTTTCAGGAGTGCGTGCCCCTGCCCTGCTTAATTGCCTACCCTCTTGATAGATCTCCACTGCATTACGGAGCAGCACAATCACTGGCAGGCAGTGTAGCTGCTCTGCCTGAAGGGGACCCCAGGACAATATGGCGCCTTGACTTGTTCAAAGACAAGTGTCAGCGGGTGTGCAGGAGCTGGATCAAAGAGTAATTATATCTGGGCTGTGCCAAATGCTTTTACAGGCCGACCAGTGATAGTCAAGCGTTGCAGGTTGTGTATGTAGGCTTCAGCTGGCAATGCACAGGAGCTCACAGCTTTGTTGTGCTTGCTGCAGGTTTCAGCTGGAGCCCATCGCTGCCGCCAGTCTGGGACAGGTGCACTTCCTCTCTCCCTCCTTGTAGCCCTGCGTTCCCTGCTCCCTGGATCTTGTGCAACCGGCATTTGCGTAAACTCAATCCCATGCTGATTTTCAAAGGACGTCAGAGGTGCATGCATGCGCCTTTCTATCACGGGAGGCTTCCAATGAGAAGCAGCAAGTTCCCGACATGCTGCAGGCTTGCTGCTCATTGTTCTACGGCCTCATTATAAGCCATGTCATCCACAACAAACGTGCCTTCGAATGAGCACTTTGCCAAAGGGGAGGACTGTATACAGGCAAGCACCCCATGAAGGTAGAGGACCTGTACACAGCTATCACTGACATGTGCCGGGGGCATGCGTGCAGGTGCACCTGGCGCGCGTGGACGGTGAGCGAGTGGTGGTCAAGGTGCAGCGGCCCTACCTCAAGGAGATATTCGACGTGGATCTCAAGAACATCCGCGTGCTGGCCCAGATCCTGCAGGCGGTCGACCCCAAGTCTGACGGCGCTGCGCGCGATTGGGTGGCCATATACGACGAGTGCTCCCGCATCCTCTACCAGGTTCGCTGCTACTTATGGACACATCCAGGGGTGTACACCCTATGCAGTGTCCCTCAGGGCAACATCAGCAAGCCAAAAGATAATGTCCAGACCTTGATCACCACAGACAAAGAACACCGCGCGGCATGCACAGCATATTCCAATGCCGGACATAGCATTGCCAACAATGTAGTGGACTTTCATGATCCAGCCTTCTAACTCAACACCAGCCCCAATTGACTGCTGGCCACCGCTTTCTTAGGTGTCATCAGTCTCTTAATGTTGTGAGGCAACATGGTCAGAAGTACTGACATGTGCTTTGGCATGCTGCAGGAGATTGACTACGAGCTCGAGGGCAAGAACGCAGACCGCTTCCGCGTGAACTTCCAGAACACGCCCTGGATCAAGGTGAGCAATCTGCAAGAATCGAAGCCTGAGGTCCCCTCTCCCCTGCAATTGGAAGTGAGCAGTAACAATCTGTGTCTCTATCTATGACGCTTCATAGCCCATCACACATTTTCCTCTGCGCAGCGCGTCTGAGACCCAGCCACAGTGCCTCCCTCGGCTGTGTTGCGCACATCACACAGCGGTTCAAACACTGCAAGTACTTACAACAATTGTTCTGCCGCACATTTGGGACTCCTCTCTGATGTCTCAGCTATCTTTGGCCCAGTCATCTGGCATGCAAATGTCTGAAGGCTTGAGTGCAAGGAATCATGACGCTTGTGATGCCCGCTGCGCAGGTGCCCAAGGTGCTGTGGAAGTACACGGCGCAGCAGGTGTTGACGATGGAGTATGCGCCGGGAGTGAAGATCAACCGCACGGCCGAGATTGAGCGCATGGGCGTCGACCGCAAGGAACTCGCCCGCCGCACCGTCGAGTGCTACCTCCAGCAGCTCCTCACTTACGGCTTCTTCCACGCCGGTGTTTTTTCTGCGCGTGTTATGACCATGACTGCTTGTCCTATTTACAACAAAGAGCTCTGAGCGTGGTGGCTGCTGTGTCTTGCTGTGGAGGTTGTCTTGTGCCTGCCGTGCTCTGTCTCTAACATCATTCATGTCTTGAGCGTGTGTACAGATCAGAACATTGGCTTGTTGCACTGCCCTGCATCTCAAGTCCTACATTGAAAAGGCCTTCAGACCGTGCTCAATCGCTGAATGCTTTGGGTGTCTGCGGGAACATTCCCACGCTGATTAGCTGCCATTTGCGCCCAGATCTGCACGAGCCAACACAATGCTCAGCACTTTAGGACTTGCCATTTTTGTGCACCTGAACATTAAGCGCTGACAAGCATCATGCGCGCGCAGACCCGCACCCGGGCAACATAGCAGTGGACGCGGAGGGCGGCGGCCGCCTTATCTACTACGACTTTGGCATGATGGGCACAATTCCCGGCGACGTGCGCGCTGGGCTGCTGGAGCTCTTCTATGGGGTCTACCAGAAAGACCCCGACCGCTGCATCGAGGCGCTCATTTCCATGGGTGTCCTGGTTCCCGGTGGTGATCGCGTGGCCGTCCGCCGCACGGCTGTGTTCTTTCTCAAGTCCTTCGAGGTGCCTCCCTGTCCAGTCCTTGTCTTCTACTACAGTTTTAGCGCGGTGGCACGTCGAGCAATGCACAGGAGTTGGAGATGCAGTTTAAATGTGGCACTTCTTGTGTCGGCAATGAGAGGGGAAGCAAGTCTCTGCATGAAGACAATAACTGTGGCTCAAGATCTTGACATGCTGCTAGTGTGTGACTTCACGTAGATTGACAGACCCAGAAGATCAATGTAACGGTGCTGTCACAAACGGCCTCCTGCGATGCTTGACTGGTGGTGGTGTCATGGGGCTACAGGAGCGGTTGCAGCAGCAGAAAGAGGAGGCCAAGAATAACCCGGAGTACGGCGCCACCTTCAAAAATCAGCTGAGTAAGGACGAGAAGAAGGTCCGCCGCAAGCAGATCCTCGCCAATATAGGTGCGTCCTTCTGCACTCTTTCTACTTGGCTGATGTTGACCTGTAATTGGCAGGCTCTGCTTCAGACCAATAGGACTCAGGAAAGGATTTTGCAGCCAAAGCTCCGGTTTCATGGACATTAAACAATCAGCCGAAATTCTGCATCCATTGGGTCATTGCATGTGTGCCGGCTATTCCTGTTTTTGATCAGATCAGACAGGGGCTATGAACGTTATATTCTGACACACGCACATAGTTGCATTGTCAAGTAGAATCTCCGCATGCCAGGTGCCAGCATCCCCACATGTCACACTAAATTTGGCGCTCGCCCCAGTCTTGAAATCGTGGCATGCAAGGCACGTGCTTTTATCAGATTGCAAGTAGAAATGACACTCGCTGGTGTGCGACAGGTGAGGATCTGTTGGTGGCGTCGGCGGACAAGCCATTCCGTTTCCCGGCCACATTCACGTTTGTTGTGCGCTCCTTCACCGTGCTGGACGGCATCGGCAAGGGGCTGGACCCGCGCTTTGACATCAGCGAGATCGCCGCGCCGTACGCGCGTTCCCTCATCCTGGAGGCCAAGCCCCAGTTTGCCAAGCTGCAGCAGGACTTCAACAAACGCCTCGCCACCCAGGTGCCTTGCACACCACCGCCCCAACTAGTGTTTCATCGCAAAAAGTGTACTGCACCTGCCATCGGCCGGCCATGTGTCTGCATCTGCATAGCAAGCATCGTCCAGGGTTCCCTGTTCTGTGCTTTCCCATTTGTTGCATCTCTCGCCGGCCGGGCCTGTGTTTGTCTCATCCTGGCTTCTTCATGCACAAGACCCTGGCCATATGTTACTGTTACTATCGCACTTCAGAGACCTGGCAGCCACCTAAGGCATTTTGGTATCACAGGTCCTCACTGCGCAATGTCCTATCCTGCACACCGCTGTTCCAGAGCATGTCCAGTGCGTTGCATGCTTCAATGGAAATACCAAAAGGCGGTGGGGACCTACTGCATCAGAAGCCAACAATGTGATGTTGAAAGTCGTGTGGCTGTGCGCAGAACCGGGCGGTGGTGAACCTGTTCCGGGGCCCCAACATGATCGAGGACGTGGCGGTCACCATGCGGCGGCTGGAGGACGGAGACCTGAAGCTGCGCGTGCGCGCTCTCGACGCCGAACGCGCCCTCACCCGCGTCCTGGTAAGCGCGCACTGTTTACTTGTATTCCTCATCGTACCTGGGAGCAGAGGGGATGTGCAGGGATGAGCAAAGGAACAGAGAGGCATCCGCAGAGGTCACGTGTACCTCGCCTATCCAGCTCTCTTTGGCGTTTCTGTCTCGTTACTGATCCCTGCGGAAATTCAAGGGCATTTTGGCGCCGCGTGAAGCGTGTAAAGCATCGCTCGCTGCTAGCTATGCTTGGCAGCCGCTCGCAGTGGGTCAGCAGTGATGCTGGACAGAATATTGCTTGCCACTGATGCCTCCATTTCCCTTGCAAGATCCTAATCATGCAGCATAGCTACGCAGTCCACATGGGGCATATTGGAGTTCAGGAGTATGTACCATTGGCACCCAGTTATTGTAGCTTAATGGGTACTCAGGTTCATGAAAAGGTTTTGTGCGCTGCTCTTTGCAGGCCAACCAGAACATGATGTCATCGATGCTCCTGGCGGGCACCATGATGAACATCGGCACGCTCTTCTCTGTGTCGGCCATGGCCTCAGCCGCCACCGCCTCATTTGTGGGCGCCTCCGTGTTCGGCTTCTTCTCCCTGGTCAACTTCCTCAAGGTGGGGCCTCAGGCTTAATTGATTTATTAGTATTACACACGGAGCATCGTTGTTGCATGTTTCTCCTGTCAGAGGCATGTTTGCAGACGAGCTGGGGCTTTACAAAAAGTGCTTCAGCAGAAGGCTTCAGGCAAAGGCTTGTCCAGTAGAAATGTATGTAATCTATACATCTTGGCACCCATGCAGCACCCAGTTGTCATGGCGTTTATGAGCCTGTCTGCTGATGCTGTCCACTGCAATTCGGCATCAAGAATCAGCAGAGCTACACACATAAAGATCAACAACACCCAAGGATGCATGCGGCTATCTGATAGCTATGTATGTTGGTGAGAGTGGATGTCGGAGTTGGGACTTTCTCTTTGAGGTCCAGGAAGTGATATTGGAATTTTGATACGAACAGGTGAAGAACCTGGAGAAGAAGGAGGCTCAGCTTCTGGGCGCATGATGCGTTGAAACGGCGTTGGAACATTCGTTGCCTGCTTGGATTTCTTTCATGACCAAGTCTCTTTTTACTAGGTATTCCGGGGCCAGAACGTACCAGGATTAGGCTCCTGGAATTTTGTTGCCTCTATGTATGTCTTGCCCTATTCTCATAGGTTGGTACTTTGCGTGTACTCTCCCAGGATTGGATTCTATTGTGGATGCATGACAAACGCGCAGGATATCTGTGCTGTGTGACTCAAATAAGGTGACTTACAGCATTCTGATGTGACATTGTTGCACAGTATTTTTACTAGGTCTGACGGTGCCACTGACGTTATGTGGGTTACAGTTGCACTGCTATGTTTGTAGCAGGCTTTCATTTTTTTGGAGCAGCCTGTGCGCCCACCTAGGTTGGGTCGCAGTATTAGGGATCCGGCAAATCATGATCGTATTGACAACGGACGCAGCACTGAAGATCTGTAATCCACAACAGTACTGTTGAGCTGCACTGTAATGCAGAATGGAAATAATACCTAGACCTGGCCATGCATCAATGAAACCTGCCTCAATGTGAAGCATGCTGGCGATCATTTCTGACACATAGAAAATATAATGGGCAGATTTCCTCTTAAAAAGAAGGCCCCAAATATCATTGCTGGATACTGAATGTCTGCAGTGCCATGAAACGCGCTCGTAAACGCACAAAGAAACCTCAGTATCGGTGGTACAGCTCAGCAGCCACGCGTGCAATGTGCTCTGCATCGCTGGCGCTCTGCTGGCGCAGCTGCTCGTCCCACTTGAGCTCACTCTTTCGCACAGCCATAAATACCCGGACCAGAGCCTTCCCAAATGCCTCTTCCAGCGCGTCACCAAACACTGCACACCCACAGGGCCATCAAATCAAACCAGACGAAAATACACACATGAAGTCAGTATGAGCGCCAAAGTAGGCGCCAGGAAGGGCCACCAATGTACAAGCATGCCATGAATTACAGTAGGAGCAAAGATCTTCAGTAAAAACTCTGGTAAGCAGTGCACTGTCTTACTGAAGCACACTGCACGACTAGCGCTAGCTCTTGGCTTGATATTCACTCCCTGCATTCACATTTGTGACCCTGAAAAAAAAACAGGGTGCTGGAGAGTGTGGGGACGATTGTAGACTCACCAGTGTCAGCGCTGAACCCTGCCAAAGCCCCCGCCAGGTTGGCAGCGAGCGGTTTGATCCCCTGAGTGCTCCACTCCTCGGCTGACAGCGTGCCTGGGTCTATCTGCAGCGCTGGAGGCAGAATCGCCTTCTCCTTCACACCCTGCATCGCCAACATCCAATCTGTCATCCTCATGCCAATGCGCAGTCTCATTTTCGCTGCTGATCTATTCATGGCACGTGCATGTAAAATGATCCCCGCTCTCTTTGTCATCGAAGGTTGTATTATGTAAAGCCATGCAGGAAAGTGCACATTCAGTTTTGAGGACTTACAGACGCGGTGCTCATTTTTCTGAATAGTATACAGCTACATGCAGCTACATTGCGACTCTTCCAGTGTGTCCTACATGCAACAGGCCGCAAGCTGCTGGCAGTAGTGCTGCCTGAGAGAAGAAGAAGCGCAAGGGAGGGCAAGAGGACTTTGAAGGTTGACCTGGAGCCCAGCCACCATGATGGCTGCCAGCGCCATGTGGGGGTTGGCTGTGGCGTCCAGCGCTTTAAATTCAAAATCTCTGGATGAGCCGTCCGCCAGAGTGCACAGCCGGATGGGAGCCTCCTTGTTATTCACCCCCCAGACCCTGCACACACCATCATTAGTCACCCCTGCCAAAGCATGCCCCACTGACCCCTGTACAAATGAGTGATAACCTGAATAACTTTTGTGCCGACAAGTATCTACTAAATTTTTAAGCGCAAAATTGTCCAGTGTCTTGTTCACCAATGGAAGCTGTGCTGGCATACGTTCAGAGAATGAAAGCAATAGAATTTCCTTGCCCTGTACAACTGTACAACAGATGCAGGACTGCTCTGGCCTGCTCGCTGCTAGAGTATTGGTCAACAAAGGTAAGGCGTGCTGCGCAGGGGAGACTCACTGGAAGGCGCCGCTCCAGCAGCCGGGCTTCAGGCGCTCGTAGCTGTTGGGCGATGGGACAGTGAAGGCTTGCAGTGCTGGCAGGTGGCTCAGTATGCCGGCCAGAAATGCCTCTGCTACGCTGCCTGCCCCGGTCTCGAATCCCTCTACCAGATTCCTGCCATCCTGCATGACAAATGTGCAAGGTGAGAGCTACTCGAAGCAGGCCGCAATGCAATAATTAATTCTTCAGTGCATGCATAGTATGCAAGGCTTGATACATGCAAAGTCCTTCTTGCCAGGCCAGGCATGTCTTTAGATTCCTATCAGGTGTCTCCATTTGTGGCAAATCAAGCCGGCGCCTTCAAGCTCCGGTGATGACAAAAGCGGGCAGAAAGTGTGTTTGATCCTATTTAGGGCACGCATAGCTTGATATTAATCTTCTTGCTTGGATCTGGCGAGTCCAACAAGGGGTAGCATAACTGGCAGCCTTTAAGTGCAGCTTGTCTGCAGGACGCACCTTGCCTCTTGGCAGGAA
>JADEYI010000819.1_pt1 | contig 33169 bp, 30 predicted proteins | sample 8542331 | NCBI WGS metagenome assembly JADEYI01 (sample SAMN16510988, study PRJNA670497) | mine drainage metagenome | isolation source: biofilm near Copperflume 1 | place: Germany: Marsberg coppermine Kilianstollen | collected 2018-02 | reverse complement strand
GACGAGCGGGCGGCAGCGGCGGCGCGCGACTCGTGGTGGGGAAGCGACTTGCGCTGGTATCCCGGCGGTACCCCTCCCCGCGCCCATAACCGCGTGACACCGCTCATCGACGGCGAGGAATACTTCAGCGCCCTGCACGAAGCGCTGACGCGAGCCACCGCCTACGTCTACATCACCGGCTGGTGCCTGACCCCATATGTGCCACTACTCCGGCAAGCGCCCGGCGACCTGGTGCGTACGCGGCTGGTGGACGTGCTCGCCGGCGTTGCGCAGCGGCTCCCCGTCCGTGTCCTGCTCTGGGGCGGTGCACCCGCGCTCATTCATCCGACGAGGCGGACGATGGATGCGGTCGCCGCGACCCTGAACCGGCCGCCTGGCGACCTGGTCTGCTGCCTCGACACCACCGCCGTGCGCACGCACTGCCACCACCAGAAGTCGATCATCATCGATGGGCAAGTCGCCTTCGTCGGGGGCATGGACCTGACCACCTTTGCTGGAGATCGATGGGATGGACGCGGGCATGCGCTGCGTGCGGGCATCAACTGGCACGACGCCGAGCTTCGCATCGAGGGGGAAGCTGTCGCCGACGTCGAGCACAACTTCCGGCAGCGTTGGGAAGCAGTCACCGGAGACCACGCGCTGCCCACGAAGGCGGCCACAGTGGACCCTTCCTGGCAAACGCTCGTCCAGGTGACCCGCACCATCCCGCCTCACAGGTACGCCTTCGCACCGAAGGGCGAATTTGGCATCCACCACGCCTACATCGAGGCGATTCGGGCGGCGCGAAAGTTCATTTATATCGAGACGCAGTATCTCTGGTCGCCCGAAATCATGGATGCGCTCTCGGAGGCGATACGCGGCCGGGACCGGGCATCGTTCCGTGTCGTCATCGTCCTGCCAGCGCGCGCCACGAGCGGAAAGTGGGACAACGACCAGCACGTCGAACGGTTGCGCAGCGTGGACGCCGGCGGCGGTGTGTTCGAAGCCTATTCCATCTTTTCCTCCGGCCCGACGACGGGCGAGTCCGCTTTTCACTACCGGCCAATCTATGTCCACGCGAAGGTCGCTATCATCGACGACGAGTGGCTGACGGTGGGGTCTGCGAACCTGAACAACCGTGGCATGGTGACCGACAGCGAACTCAACATCACGATCTCCGATCCCGCCACTGCCCGCGCGCTCCGCATCAGCCTCTGGAGCGAGCACCTGGGCGTCCCGCCGAAAGACGTGGAGGACGCGAATCCCACGGCGCTGATTGACTCCGTCTGGAAGCAGAAGGCGTCCGCCAACGCGCGCGTGAGCCGCCGCGGTGCGCGGCCCCTCGAGTCCAGCGTGCACCGCTACGAGGCTGGCCTCAGCCCGGGCGCCCTGATCCTGGACGAGTTGGAAGCCGCGACCTTCGAGCACTGAAGCCCGCCGGGCGGGGAGTGTCGAAACACCTGCAACCCACGGGCTACGCGTTCCGCCCGGCACTTCAGCAGACGCTTCCACGGCACTCTAGGATAAGCACACACTTCCTGGCTCATGCCTTCGCTTTCGAGGATTCGGCTTCATGACTGTGACTCGTCTCCTGGTCGCCAATCGTGGCGAAATCGCCATTCGCATCTTCCGCGCCGCCGGCGAGCTCGGCATCGCAACGGTGGCCGTCTTTAGCGAAGATGACGTCAACTCGCTGCACACGCGCCGGGCCGACGATGCATTTGCGCTGCGCGGCACCGGCGCGGCCGCCTACCTGGACCGCTCCCAGGTGATCGCTGCTGCGAAGTCCGCCGGCTGCGACGCGATCCACCCCGGCTATGGCTTCCTCAGCGAAGATGCCAACTTCGCGCGCGATTGCGCGGCAGCCGGTATCACCTTCATCGGGCCTTCACCTGAGACGCTCGCGCTCCTCGGCGATAAGGCGCAGGCACGAGCCCTCGCCCGGCGCCTCAGCATCCCCCTACTGCCCGGCACCGACGGTGCCACCACCCTCGAAGGGGCCCGTGCGTTCCTCGCCTCACTTGGCGAAGGCGGCGCTGTGATGCTCAAAGCAGTCGCCGGTGGGGGTGGCCGCGGCATCCGCGCCGTGCGGCGGCCAGAAGAACTCGATGCCGCATTCGCCCGCTGCCAGTCGGAGGCGCGCTCCGCCTTCGGCAATGGCGACGTCTATGTTGAACAGCTGTTGACCAACGCACGCCACATCGAAGTGCAGGTCGCCGGCGATGGCTCCGGCGACGTCGTCCACCTCTGGGAGCGGGAATGCACCATCCAGCGCCGCAACCAGAAGGTGGTGGAAATCGCCCCGAGCCGCGGGCTCTCGGCGGGGCTGCGTGATGGCCTCACCCAGGCGGCGCTGCGCATGGCGGCGGAGCTGCGCTACACCAACCTCGGCACCTTCGAGTTCCTCGTCGATGCCGCGCACGCCGACCGCGCCACCGCTTTCGCCTTCATCGAGGCGAACCCGCGCCTGCAGGTCGAACACACTATCACGGAGGAGGTGACCGGCATCGACCTCGTCCAGGCGCAGTTGCAGATCGCAGCCGGCCATTCGCTCGCCGAACTGCGGTTGCGCCAGGAAGACATCCCCACGCCACGCGGCTTCGCGATCCAGCTGCGCGTCAACATGGAGCGTCTGACTGCGAACGGCACGACGCTCCCGGGCGGTGGGACGCTCGCCGTCTTCGAACCACCCTCCGGTCCCGGCGTGCGCGTCGATTCCTTCGGCTATGCAGGCTACTCGACGAGTCCCCATTTCGATTCGTTGCTCGCCAAGGTCATCGTCCACAGCCCTTCGGCCGACTTCGCCGACACTGCTACCCGCGCCTACCGGGCGCTGGCCGAATTCCGCGTCGAAGGCGTCTCCACCAACATCGCCTTCCTGCAGAACCTGCTGCGCCACCCGGACTTTGTGGCCGACCGCCTCTCCACCACTTTCGTGGAAGAACACATCGCCGAATTGGCACCCCCAGCTTCGGGCGAGGGGCAGCACCGGCGGCTGTTTTTCGAATCCAAAGCGCAAAGCAGCGAACCCGCGCCTTCCCCTTCCAGGCTGGCCGGAGCGAAGATCGATGCCTCCGACCCCCTCGCCGTGCTCCATCACGGCAAGAGCGAACCTGCTGGCCGCCCCGCGGCCGCCGTCGAGGCGGACCTTCCCGACGGCACGTCCGCCATCCGCGCACCGCTCCAGGGCACCATCGTTGATATCGGCGTGCGCAGCGGCGACCTCGTGCGCGCCGGCCAGCAACTCATGGTGATGGAAGCGATGAAGATGGAGCACGTCATCACGGCTGAGGCGAGCAGCCGGGTCGAGCGACTCGCCGTGGCCGTCGGCGATGCCGTCTTCGCGGGCCACGTGCTCATCCTGCTGGCAAGCGCCGATCTCCCCGACAGCACTGCGGACACAGCCAGCGTGCTTGACCTTGAGGCCATCCGGCCCGACCTCGCCGAGGTGCGCGACCGCCACCGCATCGGCCTCGATGCCGCCCGCCCCGATGCCGTCGCCCGGCGCCGCAAGACGCATCAGCGCACCGCCCGCGAAAATATTGAGGACCTCTGCGACCCAGGCTCCTTCGTGGAATATGGCCCCCTCGTGATCGCCGCGCAGCGCCGCCGGCGGACACTGGAAGACCTCATCGAACACACCCCCGCCGATGGCCTCGTGGGCGGTATCGGCACCGTCAATGGCAGCCTCTTCGAGACCTCGAAGTCACGCTGCATCGCCATGTCCTATGACTACACCGTGCTCGCTGGCACACAGGGCACGCAAAACCACCGCAAGAAAGACCGGCTGTTCGAACTGGCCGACAAGTGGCGATTGCCGATCGTCTTCTTCACCGAGGGTGGCGGAGGGCGGCCGGGCGATACTGATGGCGTGGGCGTGGCCGGCCTCGACTGTCTCGCCTTCAACTATTTCGGCAGGCTTAGCGGGCTCGTGCCACTCGTCGGCATCACGTCCGGGCGCTGCTTTGCCGGGAACGCAGCCCTGCTCGGTTGCTGCGACGTCGTCATCGCCACCCACGGCTCGAACATCGGCATGGGCGGGCCTGCCATGATCGAGGGCGGTGGACTCGGCATCTTCCGCCCTGAAGAGGTTGGCCCCACGGACGTCCAGGCACCCAACGGCGTCATCGATGTGCTCGTGGCCGATGAGGCCGAGGCGGTGGCCGTCGCAAAGCAATACCTCGGCTATTTCCAGGGCCCCATCGCGAAGTGGGAGTGCGCCGACCAGCGGCGCCTGCGCAGCGTCATTCCCGAAAACCGCCTGCGCGTATACGACGTCCGTTCCGTGATTGATCTCCTTGCCGATTCAGGCTCGGTGCTGGAGCTCAGGCGGCAGTTCGGCCCCGGCATGGTCACCGCTCTCATCCGCATCGAAGGGCGCCCGGTTGGCGTCGTCGCGAACAACCCTGTCCACCTCGCCGGGGCGATTGAAAGCCCCGGTGCCGACAAGGCAGCGCGCTTCATGCAGCTCTGCGACGCTTTCGATATCCCCCTGCTCTTCCTCTGCGACACACCCGGCATCATGGTCGGCCCGGAGGCGGAAAAGACAGCGCTCGTCCGCCACGCCGCGCGCATGTTCGTGACGAGCGCCAGCCTGAGCGTCCCGTTCTTCACGATCATCCTGCGGAAGTCCTATGGCCTCGGCGCGCAGGCGATGGCCGGGGCGAGCTTCAAGGCTCCCTTCTTCACCGTCTCGTGGCCAACCGGCGAATTTGGCGGGATGGGGCTGGAAGGCGCCGTCAAGCTGGGCTATCGCAACGAACTCGCAGCCGTTGAAGACCCCGAACAGCGCCGCGCGCTCTATGAAGACATGGTGGCGCGCAGCTACGAGCGCGGTAAGGCCGTCAATACAGCCTCGCACTTCGAAATCGACGACGTCATCGACCCGATCGATTCGCGACGCTGGATCACGCGGGCGCTCGAATCAGCCCCGCCTCCGAACCCGCGCCGTGAGAAGAAACGGCCCTGCATCGACACCTGGTAAACCCGGTCGCGGCGCCGGGGTTTACGGCGCATTCGCGCGGGGTATGATGCCGCGACAATGGATCTTCTCGCCGGCCACCGCTTTTCGGTCGCCTCCTATGGCGTTGCCGCGGCCTATGCAGGCTGGCTGTTGCGCCAGTTCGGCGCCGAAGTCGATCACCGCACAGCGCTCGACCCGGAAGCGCTCGGGGCGTTCCTTGGCGAAGGGGCGTCGTTCCAGGCTGCCCCCGAGTTGTCCACGCCACGGGGCGTGCCGCTGCTGACCGATGCGCCCGTCTCCGAAGCCAATCGCGAGCAGATCGAGCGGCTCTCCCAGCACAGCGAAGTGCTGTGGATAACGCCCTGGGGGCTCTCCAACGGCTGGAGCGAACGTCCCTGGTCGGACCTCACCCTTCATGCCGCGGGCGGATGGATGGCCTCCGTTGGCGAGCCGGACCGGGAGCCGCTGGGCCCGCCCGGCGCACAGGGCCAGTTCGTCGCCGGTCTCTTCGCGACGATCGCGGCGCTCCGGGGTTTCAAGTCGCCCATACCCGGCGCAGCGGCGGGCGGGCTCGTAGACGTCTCAATCATCGAGTCGATCACCGCTACCATGATCTACGACGCGGTGGCCTTTCAGTACTATGGCACGATCCGAGGACGGGTCGGCAACCGCTTCGCACGCACCCAGCCGACGCTCGTGACCCTGCCATGCAGAGATGGCTACATCGGCCTCCACGCTGCCCTGCACGGGCAATGGCTTGCGCTCTGCCGCCTTGTTGGCCACCCAGAACTGGCCAAAGACCCGCGGTTCGCCTCGCTTCCCGCGCGTGCAGCCAATATCGCGGCTCTCGACGAGTACTTGCTCCCCTGGCTGGCCGAGCGCACCCGCTTCGAGGCCTACCACGAACTGCAACAGGCGCGCATCCCTTCAGCCGCGCTGCCCGACGTAGCGGAGGTGCTGGCATCGCCGCAGCTCGAAGCGCGCGGTTCCCTCCGCAACGTGCCCACCCCACGTGGCCCCAGCCTGCTGGTGCCGGGCCCACCCGCCCGCATCGTGGCCGAATCGGAGAGGGGCGAACCGCCACGCGCGGCGAAGGCCTCGCCGTGGCGGGATGGATGCCTACGGGTCGTCGATCTTTCGATGGGCTGGGCCGGGCCCATGGTCTCGCTCATCCTCGCGGCCTTCGGTGCGGACGTCATCAAAGTCGAAAGCCACACCCATTTCGACTGGTGGCGCGGCTCACGCCCGCCCGGCGACGACCCCTCGCTTGCCCTGCACGAGCACAGCCACGTCTTCAACACTGCCAACCGGGGAAAGCGCGGGATCACGCTCAACCTGGCTACGCCTCGCGGGATTGAGCTTGCGAAGGATCTGATCGCCGGCGCCGACCTTGTAGTCGAAAACTTCGGCGCCGGTGTCATCGAGAAGATGGGCCTCACCTACGACGTGCTCAGCGCCGGGAACCCTGCGCTCATCATGCTCCGCCAGCCGGGATTCGGTTCCAGCGGCCCCGAGAGGCACTACCTCACCTTCGGCAACACCATCGAGGGGATGTCGGGCCTCACATCACTTATGGGTTACGAAGGCGGCCCGCCGACGATGATGAGCAACGCCTTCGGTGACCCCGTGAGCGGCCTCACAGGTACCGTCGCGGTCCTCGCGGCACTGGCGGCGCGCGAACGGGACGGCCGCGGCCGCTTGCTCGAGTGTGCCCAGCTCGAAGGCTTCCTGCCGCTCGTCAGTGAGGCGCTGATAGCCTACCAGCGCACCGGCGAAGTGCCGCGCCGCCACGGAAACGAGCGCACCGGCCACCTGCCCTCGGGCCTCTTTCCGTGCGCCGGAGAGGACATGTGGGTGGCCATCGACGTCGCCACCGATGCAGAGTGGGCGGCGCTGGCGGCAGTCATCGGCGAGCCCTGGGCACAGGCAGAGACGCTTTCGACGCTTGCCGCGAGGACCGCCGATCGGCAATCGCTGCTCGACGGGCTCAGCCGCTGGACCGCCAAGCGCGAGCGCGATTGGGTCGCGGAGACCTGTGCCACCGCCGGCTTCGCCGCCGCACCGATGCTGAACGAATCGGAGGTGCTCTTCGCCGAACCGCTGACCACCGGCTTCTGGGAGGGGCAGGAGCGCGCACACGCCGGGTTCCACCACTACCCATCGCTGCCCTTCGCCGTGGCGGGCGCCCGGCACCTCTCGCCCGGGCCCGCGCCGACACTCGGCGAGCACAATGCCGAAGTCTTCGCAGGCATGGGGCTCAGCAGAGACGACGTGGCCAGGTTGCATGAAACGGGCGTCGCCGGAGACGTGCCCGCCGGGTGACCAGGCCGTCACATGTGCCGGCGAGGCAGGCGGATCCCGTTGGAGTCACTGCTGCACTCGATCTGGGAGCTTGACAGATCGAAGTCCTCAGGGCTAATTTGTGCCTAATGGCATTAGGTAACACGACGCCTATTCGGGACAGCAGGTTGAAGCGCCGCCACTTCGGCTTTACGGCCACCTCTGAAGCGATCATGTCGACCGCGCGCAGCCTCATGCAGGAGGAGGGCGTCGGCGCACTGAACCTGAGTGAGGTGGCGCGGCGGATGGGGATGAGGACGCCATCGCTGTACACGTACTTCGACAGCAAGCACGCCCTCTACGATGCGCTCTTCCGCGAGGGATGGCGCGCGTACCGTGAGCGCTTCCGCGCCCTCACTGAGCGGCACGGCAGCGGCTTTGGCGCGATCGAAGCAGCCATCGAAGACTACATGCGGTTCGCCGATGAGAACCCGGACCTCTACGCGCTCATGTTCGAGCGTCCGGTGCCGGGATTCGCGCCATCGGCGGACTCGATGGCCGATGCGGCCGCGCTGCTCGATGAGTTGAACGCCGCCATGCGGGCGATGATCGACTCCGGCGCTGTGCACTCGCGCCTCGGAGCGCGCGAGACGAGCGACCTGTTCCTCGCCGTGATGCACGGCCTCACCGCGCTCAAACGCGCGAACGAACCCGACGCACCGATCGGCGCGGGGCGGTTCGGGAGCCTCGTACCGGCAGCGGCGCAACTCTTACGCGACGCCTGGCAACCGAATGATGATCGCAGCAGCGGAGGTCGATCATGACGAGCACATCGGGCACGCCAGCGTCCACCACGGCAGCCAGCAGCGTTCAGCGCCCGCGCGCGGCAGAGGCGGCGGCGATCGGCCGCGCCGAACTTGCGTGCTTCCTCGATCTGATCGCTGGGCTGCATCCAGACGAACTGGACAGGCCGACGCATTGCTCGCTCTGGTCTGTGCGCGACCTCGTCGCGCACCAGGCGTCGCACGCGCAGAGCGGCTCCGGCATCCGCGGGTTCTTCGCGCAACTCGACCCGCGGTTGGTGCGCCCGTATCGCAAGACCGGCATGTCGATGCTCGACGCGCTCAACCAGGCGCAGGTCGACCGGCGGAAGGACCGGCCCTTCGAGGCCGTCGTGGCAGAGCTGCGGCAGGAAACAGCGGCCTCGATCGAGTCCCGTATGCGGCTGCACCCGCTGACCCGCGCCATTCGCGTGCCCGTGCATCCCGTCGGGTTGATGCCGCTGTCGACGCTGCTCATGGAGATCTTCCCACGCGACATGTGGATCCATCGCCTGGACATCGCTGATGCGACCGGGCGCCCGTTCTCGCTCGAGGCAGAACACAACGATGCCATCGTCGCCGGCATCGTGCGCGATGCGGGGAGGCAGGCGTCGAAACGGCTGCGCTCGATCGCCGTGGAGTTGCGGCTGCGCGGCCCGCGCGAGCGCGCGTGGTCGTTCGGCACGGGCGAACGCGTTTCCATGGCAATGGACGTCGCCGACTTCGCGCGCCTTACGAGCGAGCGCGCCGCACCGGAGCAAGTGCTCCAGTCAACGGAGACCGACGCGCCGCAAGGGACCGCGCTCCGTGTGCTGTCGTCCCTCATCGCGCCATTCTAAAGAGACGCACACGTCACTGCTGTCGTCTGCGCTCAGCGAGGATTCTTGTTGGGGCGACGATGTGGGCCGGTTGCATGAAACGGCCGTCGCCGGAGACGTGCCCGCCGGGTGACCGGGCCGTCACATGTGGCGGGCCAGCACCGCGCGCCGCTACGATAGCCCCACAAACCTCTTCGCGAATTCGGAGATCCGACGTGTACGAGACAGACGCTTACGAAGGCATGGTGGCCGAGACGGTCGCCATCCAGGGTCACAATGGCGACTATATCAACGCCTACTTCGCGCGGCCGCTCGGTGCAGGGCCGCTGCCGGGGCTCGTGCTGCTCCACCACATGCCCGGCTGGGACGAGTGGTATAAGGAAGCAGCGCGCAAGTTCGCCTATCACGGCTACGCCACGATTGCACCGGACCTCTATCACCGCGTTGGCCACGGCTCGCCCGACGACGTCGCCGCCCGCGCCCGCGCTGCCGGTGGTGTCCCCGACGAGCAGGTGGTCGGCGATGCTGCGGGCTGCCGTGAATACCTGCGCGCTCAACCCTTCCTGAACGGCAAAGTGGGCGTCGCGGGCACCTGTTCTGGCGGACGCCACGCCTATCTCGCCGCCTGCTGCGCGCCCGGCTTCGATGCCGTTGCCGACCTCTGGGGCGGCCGCGTCGTGATGAGCGCCGAAGAGCTCACACCGAACCAACCCGTCGCCCCGATCGACTACACGAAGGACCTGGCCTGCCCCCTCCTCGGCCTTTTCGGCGAAGAGGACCGCAGCCCGTCCCCCGCCCAGGTCGCGCAGCACGAAGCGGAACTGAAGCGCCTCGGGAAGGTGTATGAATTCCATTCCTACCCCGGCGCCGGGCACGGGTTCTTCTACCACGACCGCAGCGCCTACCGGCAAGAACAGGCGGTCGATGGCTGGGGCAAGTTGTTCGCCTTCCTCGGCCGCGAACTCGCCTGAACGCGCACCCTGCCTCGGCCAGCCACACGGGCGGGCGAAGATTGAAAAGAGGATAGACCGCATGTGCACGATGATCGTCGAAAAAGCCGCCATCGCCGGGAGCGGCAAGGGCACCAGCGGCTGGTTCACGCTGGACCAGGCCTATGTCAGCTATGACCACCCGTTCCACGCGCCGGTGGAGCACGCCCTCAACATCGACTTCGTCAACGAAGCGCAGGGTCCGGCCGCGCGCGTCGCCGTCGAGCTGACGCGTGAATCGGCGGCACGGCTCGTGGAAGCAATCCAGGCGGCACTCGCACGGGCGGACGACTGACCGGTCGGCGCTCCGACGCAGGTGAGCCCCAGGTTCGACCCCCGGCGATGAGCTACAATACCTCCGGCGCCGGTGCTTCGAAGGACACCGCCGCCTCGCCCAGTCTCTTCACCATCACCGCGATCGCCTCCGGGTTGTTGTCCACGAGGATGAACTCCCGGCCAAGCTCGATGCACGCGGCTCCGGTTGTCCCGCTGCCGGCAAAAAAGTCCAGCACGAGCCCGCCCGGCGGAGAACTGGCAGCGATGATGCGGCGGAGGATGCCGACGGGCTTCTGCGTCGGGTAACCGGTCTTCTCCCTCCCCGTGGTCGGCACAATCGTGTGCCACCAGGTATCGGTAGGAAGCTTGCCGCGAGCGGCCTTTTCGGGCCCCACAAGCCCCGGCGCCATATAGGGGATGCGCTCCACTTCAGCCGTATCGAAGTAGTAGTGGTCCCGGTCTTTGACGTAGACGAGGATGTCGTCGTGCTTGGGCGGCCACTTTTTCGTCGTGCGCGCGCCGTAGTCATAGGCCCAGATGAGCTCGTTGAGGAAGCACTCGCGTCCGAAAATGCGGTCGAGCAGCAGCTTGCAATAGTGGACCTCGCGGTAGTCGATGTGGAAATACAGCGACCCGCTCCGCTTGAGCAGGCGGTGAGCCTCACGCAGTCGCGGCTCGAGGAAGGCAAGGTAGTCGTCGAAGGTATCGGCGTAGGCAGAGCGGGAGAGCTCTTCGCTGCGGTAACGCTCGCCCTGGAAGCCCGTGCGGTCGCCGTCGCGGTCGCGGACGGTGCGGAGGGTGCGCCGCTGCTGGTCTTTGCCCGTGTTGAACGGCGGGTCGATGTAGATGAGGTCGATGCTGGAGCCGGGGAGCGCCGTCAGGAAGGCAAGGTTTTCGGCAAGGACGATGCGGTTCGGCACAGGTTGAGTGTAGCGGCAGCACCGGGGTGTGGCTGCCGCGCGACCGGCGGCGACGCCGGGGATGCCCCCAGGAATGCTGCCCTGCCAGCCCTCGAAACTGCTAAGCTGACCCGCCGGACAAAGCGACACAGTTGGAGGCCCATCGATGCAAACAGGCAACTTCCGCGGCTTCGAAGTGGCGATGCAGGACCCGGGCATCGCGGTTATCACCTTCAACCAGCCGGAACGGTTGAACGGCACCACCCAGGAGATGAAGCGCGACCTCGTCGAGACGCTCCTCCAGGCCCAGATGGACGACCAGGTTCGAGTCGTCGTCATCACGGGAACGGGCCGCGGCTTCTGCGCAGGCGACAGCCTCGGCGGTCCTGCCCTCGCGGGCGAGTCGGCCGCGCTCGTGCCCGATATCCCCGGCGGCCACAACAACGCGATCGGTACCTATGAGGGCCTGCGCGCCATCTCGCAGCCCCTCAACGTCGCCATCCGCCAGCTCGACAAAATCAGCATCGCTGCTATCAACGGCGTCGCCATCCAGACGGGCCTCTCGCTCGCTCTCGCCTGCGACTTTCGCATTGCCTCGACGGCGGCGCGCCTCGGAAGCGCCACGCTCCGCTTCGGCCTGCTGCCGGATGAGGGTGGCCAGTTTCTGCTTGTGCAGATCATGGGCGTGGCCCGGACCATGGACTTCCTCATGCGCAAGCGCATCGTGGGCGCGGAAGAGGCGCTCGATCTGGGGCTCGTGCACGAAGTGACTTCGCCCGAGACGCTCATGGAGCGATCCCTGGCGCTGGCCCGCGAACTGGCCGCTGGCCCCCAGGTTTCCATGCGCCTCCTCAAGCGCACTATCTACAACGCCGCCGAGATGACTTTCGCCCATGCACTCGACGACATCGCCGCCAAAACGGCCATCTCCGACCACCATCCCGATGCACGAGAGGGCGTGGCCGCGTTCCGGGAGAAGCGGGCGCCGCGTTTCAACGCCTGGATCGAGGAAGGTGCAAGGAAGGGGTAACTTCGCGCTATTTCGCGGCCTCGCCAGTCCACCCGGCGGCTTCGTGTGCGAGCGTATCGAATTCGACCACGCGCGCGTCATCGCCGCCGGCCATCCTGGAAATCCAGTCGCGTACATAGCCGAAGTCGAACTGCTCTGCCTGCATGTAGAGCACTTGCTCGATATCGGCCCAATCCTTGCGGCGGTTAAACATCGCTTTGTAGACGACGATGTCCTCGGCGGACAGGACGTTTATTTCACCTGTCCCGAATGGCACCCGCCGGACCCGTTTCGCCGATGAATCATGGAAGTCAACGGTTGAAAAGAAGAGGTCGACGACCGTACCGTCGAGGTCGATCCGGGTTTGTCCGGCAGAAAGGATGGCCCGACGCTCGGCTTCGAGGCTGCCGCTGATGCCGAGTTCTGGCAGCACATCCAGCACCCGCTGCGCTTCCGTCTGAGGCAGGAAGATGTTGATGTCGACATCGACAGTCCCTCGCGGTTCGCCCCAGTAAAACAGCGCGATCGCTCCGCCCACCGCATACGGGATGTTGTGCAACTCAAACAGCGCCGCGAGTGCGGCCGTCGTCGCTCCCGTGTAGCCGGAGCCCAATCCCGCCATTCGCTACACCGTGGACGGCAACTGTGGGTAGTTCAACGGCGGCTTCTGGTACGGATTCGGACGCGCCCGGGCAATCTCTGCGGCCAGTTGCATCAGCTCGATGCCGATTTCCGCGCGTCTTTCGAAAGAAACGCCGCGCCACTGGAGCGCTCGTGCACGCACCGATTCTGCCTCGGCCGCCGCTTCGCAGCGCGCAACAAAGAGTGCTCTTTGCTGCTCCGGCCCGGCTTTCGCTCGGGGAGGCCTTCTCACGCGTGCGGCACTCATCAGGGCCATTGTAGCATCCGGCCACGCACCCCTACCTCTCTTCCGCCGCTGTGGACGCTCCTGCGAAGGCGCAGATGACATCGAGTCCGAGCCGGTTTTCGGCTCGCCCGAAACCTTCGCCGCCAGCGCAATTGCAGCCTGTGGGGTGCCCACCGTGGTGGACGTCGCCCGCGTTCATCCCAACTGCCAGACTCCCGCCAGTATGATGTCAGCAACGTGCGTAATCCATCTCGAACTCCTGACACAATGCTGTCAGGAGCGATGACATAGCATGATCGCGGTGGCCGGAGTGGCCGCCGCGAAACGCACGAAAGGGACCCGAACATGAAAACCAACGAACTCCTCATCAACGTGAACAGCGCCCAACCAGAACGGCTGGCCGACTTCTACCGCACGACCGTGGGCCTGCAGCCCGAAGAGGGCATGGGCCCGAGCGCCTTTCGCGTCGGCGGGGCGGTCTTCATCATCGACGGCCATAGCGAGGTCATCGCTGGCACGCGCGAACCGCAACGAGTGCTCATCGACTTCATGGTCGATGACATTGCGGCCGAGCAAACCCGCCTCGAATCGCTGGGAGTGAAATTCCTGCGCGATAAGGGCCGGGAGGCCTGGGGCGGGGTGATCTCCACCTTCGCCGACCCCGACGGCAACTATTGCCAGCTCATCGAATATAAGCCGGAAGCCGCGCACTAACAGTGCGGCGTGCCGACCGCCTCTTCCAGGTGATCCAGCTCATGCGGCGCTATCGCGTGGTGACGGCAGCCACGCTCGCCGCCGAGTTGGAAGTCTCCGAACGCACTATCTACCGCGATATCCGCGACCTCGTCTCGTCGGGAGTCCCGATCGAGGGTGCCGCCGGCGTCGGGTACATGCTCCGCAAAGGGTTCGACCTCCCGCCCCTGATGTTCACGGAGCAGGAGATCGAAGCTATGGTGCTCGGCGCCCGCGTAGTCTCGAGTTGGGGCGACGCCGCCCTCGCACGGGCTGCGACCGATGCCCTGGCGCGCGTCGAATCAGCCCTGCCCGAGCGCTTGCGGTTGCGCCTGGAGGGGACGCCCCTCTATGCGCCGGGCTTTCACGTCCGCCAGGGCATCGTCGAATACCTCGCTCGCGTGCGCGCCGCCATCGATGGCCGTCAGAAACTCTGGATCGGCTACACCGACCCTTCGGGGCACGAAACGGAGCGCACGGTGCACCCGCTCGGCCTGTTCTTCTGGGGCTACGCCTGGTCCATGACCGCGTGGTGCGAGCTGCGGGACGACTTCCGCAGTTTCCGCCTCGACCGCATCCGTGCCTTCCGCGAGTTGGAAGATCCGTTCTTCCCCGAACCGGGCCAGACGCTCGAAGACTTCTTCCGTGCCATGGACGCCGGCGAACACAACTAACCCGTCCCTCGCCGCGCGCCCCGACCATGCGAGGCGTTAAACTCCCTTGAGCAACGCCCTGGGAGTACCCTTGATGCCACTCCGAATCGCCTTCATCGGCGCCGGCGCCAACACGCGCTCTATGCACATCCCCCGCTTCAAGGCGATCGACGGCGTCGAGCTCGCTGCGGTGTGCAACCGCTCGCGCGAAAGCAGCGAGCGCGTCGCCGCCGAGTTTGGCATCGCGGCCGTCTATGAGAGCGTGCCGGAGCTGCTGGGCGACTCATCCATCGACGCTGTCTGCATCGGCACCTGGCCCTATATGCATCGCGACTACACCATCGCTGCGCTCCGCGCCGGCAAGCATGTCCTCTGCGAGGCGCGTATGGCGATGGACCTCGCCGAAGCGCGGGAAATGCTTGCCGTGAACGAAGCACACCCCACCCTCGTTGCCCAGCTGGTGCCAGCACCGTTCGACTTCCAGCTCGGCCCAACGGTCACGCGGCTCATCCACGACGGCACGTTGGGTGAAGTCATGGAAGTGACTGTCACGGCTCTGAACGGGGCCGGACTCGACCCGGCAGCCCCGATTCACTGGCGCCACCGCATGGATTATTCGGGGAGGAACGTGCTGATGCTCGGCATCTATGCAGAGGTGGTGCAGCGCTGGCTGGGCGACACCGTCTCGGTCATCGCCGATGGCCGCATCGCCATAGCTGCCCGTCCCGATGGCGATGGTGATGGCGGCAATCCCCGCCGGGTGGATGTGCCCGATAGCTTTGGCGTGTTCGGGCAGCTCGCCAGCGGCGCGCGCATCTCCTACCAGCTGAGCGCCGTCGCCGCGGGCGGCCCACCTGCCGGCATCTCCGTCTATGGCTCCGCCGCAACGCTGCACTGGACAGCGGGGGAGCGAGCGACCATCGCGCACCATGGCCAGCCCGCGGAACCCATCCACCCCGACCCGGGTACGGACCGGGGCTGGCGAGTGGAGGAGGACTTTGTGCGTTCGATAAGGGAGGGCACGCCCGTCACTCTGACCAACTTTCGCGACGGCGTTCGCTACATGCGCTTCGTCGATGCTGCCTGGCGAAGCTGGCACGAGGGCCGGCGCGTCTCGGTTTGACCAGCCCGCGGCTGCCGTTGGTTCAGCCGGCAAGGAGGGCGTGGCCGGCCAGGGCAGCGAGGCTGCTGTGGAGGTCGGCTTCGACGTCCGCCTTCGCTGCATCGGGCGTGCTGCTCGCGAGCGCGCCCTCGCGCTGCACGGTGGCGAGATGTTCGAGCAGTTCGGCCCGCGTGTGGTGCCCATCGAGAACGGGCATCAGGGCGAACGAAACCGGGTCCAGCGAAATCTGCTCGTGCGCGAGGTTGACGACCACGCGCTGCCCCTGCGAGGCGCGATAGCGCGCCAGCCGCGAGGCGCGGGGACGCGCGCTCACCGTGGTGACGAATCCCGGCGGCGCAAGCGAAAGCGACACGAGTCTGCGGTCGCTACTGAAGCCGCGCAGGAGCGTGCCGGCGAGCGCGTGCCGGTCCTCTGCAACTTTGCCGGCGCCGGGCGCCGCCCCTCCGTAAACCTGTTCGGCAGCGCGCGTGAAGAGGTCGTCGAACGCCAGCGTGAGCGGAAACGCAGCAGCGAGCACGAGCAGCGCCGCCTTGCTCACGGGATGGTTGGTCGCGAGCTGCAATCCACCAGGGGCCCGGAAGTGTCCAATTTCAGGCGACGCAGCGTCGACCGGCCCTACCGGACTGGCGCGCGACCCCACGAAAAAGCGCCGGTAGCGCTCAGCATCCACTGTGAGGTCGCGTCGGCGCACGTTTTCCACGTGGCTCACGAGCGACTGGCGGAACCCGCGGTCACGGAGAAAGTCCATGTACTGTTCGCGCTCCACAAGCGACCGGGCCATGCTCTGCAGCCGCTTCGCGACGTCTTCGCCGAGCCGCGAAGGTAGCACCTCCGGGAAATCGGCTTCGGCAAGATACGCGAGGCCGTGCCCTTCGAGATGGCCGGCGAACTCGTGGAAGTACACCGGGTCGTTGACCGGAGCGAGTTCATCGTGGAGGAGAAAGCCGTCCGCGCGCCCCTCCAGCGAGCGCGCATAGGCCTGCACGAAGCTGTCGCGCCCACCTTCGCCGGCGTGCTCCGCCGAAGCGAGAAACGCCACGAAATCCTTCGCCGCCGCGACCCGTTCGAGGGGGTCTTCGATGCGCCGCGTGTGGAAAAGCATCATTTCGCGCATCTTCCGCATCTGGTGCCAGCCGGGGTAGACGTCGTAGCTCAGATAGCCGATTCCGTTTTCGGAAAGGTTTGCGCGCAGGAGTGCTATGAGCCGGTCGCGCACCGGCGCCGGGATCCACGAGTAGAGGCCGTAGGCGATGATGTAGTCGAACTTTCCATCACTCTCACCGATAGAGGTGAGGTCCCGGTATTGCAGCTCCACGTTGCGCAGGCCGAGCGCCTTGATGACCGCCTGCCCGGCCGCCACCTGCTTCGCCGAATAGTCGATGCCAACGAACAGGGTGCCGGGGAGCGCTTCCGCCATCGGGATCAGGTTGTAGCCGTTGGCACAGCCAATTTCCAGGACCCGGCAATCTCCCGGAGGCGCCGGGTCCAGGCCAAGAAGATGCGCGACAGCGCCCATGTGCCCCGGGTGCGAAAGTTCGTGCGAGAGCTCCGGGTAGGGCACCGCGTCGTAGAGCCTGGCGCCAGGGGCGCCAATCAGATCATCCATGCAGGCGCTCAAGACTGCGGGATGCCTTCGGGGAGGTCAAGCCGGAGGGGCCGCATCCGGCGCGCGATTCTCCGCCACCGGCATGCCGTCCGCAGCTTTCCGGTACACTGCGCCGCATCTCCTCCGGGGTGTCCGTGATGTCCAGTGCTACCGTCCCTCAGGGGGCGGAGATCCCGCCTCCACGTATCGAAGAGGTGAGTGCCGGGATCTTCGTCTACATCCAGCTCGATGGGAGCTGGTTTCTGAACAACGCCGGGGGCATCGTTGGCTCGACGGCGGCCACCGTTATCGATACAACGGGCACTGAAGCACGGGCGCGAGCCTTCCATGCCGCTGTCCGGCGGGTGACGCCACTGCCCGTGAACGCCCTCGTCAACACGCACAGCCACGGCGACCACACCCACGGGAACTTCATGTTCGCCCCGGCGGCAGCGATCATCGCGCACGACCGCTGCCGCCGGGAGATCATCGCCGCCGGGCACGCCGCTCATGCGCTCTTCCCGATGGTCGACTTCGGAGATTGCCCGCTGGCGCCACCCACGGTGACGTTCCAGGAGCGCCTTGACCTCTATGTGGATGACCTGCAGGTCCAGCTCATCTTCGTCGGCCCAGCGCACACGACGAACGACATCGTCGCCTGGATCCCGGCGCGAAAACTCCTCTTCAGCGGCGACGTCATCTTCAACGGTGGCACGCCGTTTGCACTTGGTGGCTCCGTCGGGGGCTGGCTTGATGCCCTCGACACGATCGCCGCGCTTGGGGCGGAGACGATCGTCCCGGGACACGGCGATGTCTGCGATGCCGGCGCCATCGAGGATGTGCGGGCCTACCTGCGCTTCGTCCTGGAGTCGGCAAGGACGGGCCTCGCCGCGAACGTCGAGCCGCTCGAACTCGCCCGCGGATTGGACCTCGGCCCGTTCGGGGGACTGCACGACCGCGAGCGCCTCGTGCCGAACCTCCACCGGGCCTATGCGGAGCTTCGTGGTGAACGCCGCGGTGCCCCGCTCGATGCCCGGCGGATGTTCGAAGAGATGCTTGTTTTCAATGGCGGCCAGCCGCTGCGCTGCCTTGCCTGATGGCCGGCGCCTGGCGCGCGGGCGTCAATGCCCCCGCGATGCGTTGAGCAGCATCCACGACCCGAGCGCGACCGCGAAGCAGAGGCCGCCGACAACGATCAGGATGGGGGCGGCACTGCCGGCTGTCCCAGGCCCGGCGTTGCCGGCCGCTGGTGGTTCTGCAGTGGTTGCCACCACCACCGTGGGGGTGGCCTCCGTCTGCGGCGCGATCAGGACGGAGCCCGGCCGGGCGCGCGCCTGTGCCGCCTGCGCGAAAAAGAAGGCAGCGAGCAGCACCGCCACGCCCGCAACTGCGAGCATCGCGGCCCGTCCGCTACGGCCCTTCAGTCCCGGCATCGGATACCTCCGGCGGTCCGCCAGTGCGAGCACGCGCGCCCGGATCCACTTGCGAACTCGGCCACCGGCCGCGGCCCTTAACCTTGAGCTTACACCGTCCACGAACCCCGTTGTCTGCGGACAGCCATTCGGGACGTGCCCGCAGACAACAACGCAGCGGCATCGCGGCCCATTCGGCCAGCGATCCCCCGTTAACCCTACGGCGGAGGCACGTGGCAGGATCTCCGCAGACCTTCGAGCCTGCCACGTGTTGCTACCACGCGGCCGCCTGCCCTATGCTCCGCGACGCCTCCCGGGGTATCCGATCACCAGAGTTCACCCATCCGGGGCAGGCGAAAGGGGCACACCATGCTGCGCGAATTCCGGCAGTTCCTGCTGCGAGGAAACGTCGTCGACCTCGCCATCGCCGTCGTCATTGGGAGCGCCTTTGGCGGGGTCGTGACGGCCGCGGTTAAGGATCTCATCACCCCGTTGATAGCGGCCGTCGGCGGCAATCAAGACTTCTCCAGCCTCCACTTCACCATCCATAACAGCAAATTTCTCTATGGCGATTTCATCAACGCTGTGGTCGCATTCGTCACCATCGCAGCCGTGGTCTTCTTCTTCGTGGTCAAGCCGATGAACGTGCTCATCGAACGCTCCCGCAAGCAGCCGCCGGACGACCCGACCACGCGGAAGTGTCCAGAGTGCATGAGCGAAGTCCCGCTCGACGCTCGCCGCTGTGCATTCTGCACATCTCCACTGACCGCATAGCGGCGGAGGTGCGCTGAAATTGCCCGGGCATACGGCGATGCAGGGCCGATAGGTCCGCACAGCGCGGTCAACCGGCCCGGATCTTGTGGACCCTTGGGGTGCCTGAAAAGGCCCACTTGGCCGCGTTGCCTGGGGGCGGGCGAAGCGACCATGAACGTGCCTGGAAAACCAAACACACCGGCCAGGCAGAGGGATCCAAGACAATGTTCACCAGGCTCCACAATCTTCACGCCCGTACGCTCCTGATCGTCGGAGGACTTGTCGCCTCCCTCGTGCTCCTGGGCTTCGGGGCCGCCTCCATCGTTATTGGCATCCAGGGCCGCAACGAGGTCAACAGCACCCTCGCCGCGGAACACATCGTCGCTCCAGCGGACTCAACTATCCCTGGCCAGACCGTCGATACGGGCGCCGAGGCGAAAGCCATGGCTGACGTCATGCGCAAGCACACGCTGGAGAGTTCCCAGGGCCTCACCTACGCGCAGATGGGCCGCTACAAGATCGCCAGTGGCGCTCCCGCCGGCACCAACGACGTCAAACTCGCCGTCAAGGATGCCAACGGCAACCCCGTCAGCAATCCCGTCCGTGACCTCTGGGTAACCGAGACCGCCCTCACCACCGCGCTCAACACGTCATACTTTGCCTCGCAGGTCGGACTCTTCGCCATCGTCATGGGCGTAGCCCTGGTGCTCACCGGCGTCGGCTTCAGCGTCCTTACACTGGGCACTTTGGCTCGCCACTCCGAACAGGAAGAAAAGGCGGACGAAGCAGCAGCCGTCAGGGCCGCCGCGCCCGGTGGCAAGATCTCGCCGAGCGGCGCCAAGTAACCCATCACCAGCACTCCACTCCGGGAAGGGGCCGAAAGGCCCCTTCTTTTTGTGCTGCGGTTCCTGTGCCGATGTTCCATGGACAGTCCGGCCCCGCCGTTAGGCTGGGAGCACGCCGCGCAACCAGGCGATGATGTCCGCGGTCACTTCATCGCGATTGGTCTCGTTTAGCATTTCGTGACGGCCGCCCGGGTAATAGAGCGTGTCGATGCGCCGCACGCCCGCCGCGCGCCAGCGCTCCTCCAGGCGGCGGAGGCCCGCCAGGTTCCGGTTGATGGGGTCGGCGTCGCCTGCCACGAAGAGGCAGGGAAGGCCGCTGGCGATTCGGCGCAGGCGCGCTTCATCGCTGAGTACCGCAGAGTCCGCCCGGCTGCGGCCACGGCGCACACCCTGCGATTCGAAGCCGCACAACGGGTCGGCAATGTACTTATCCACCTCTGCCGGGTCCCGGCTGAGCCAGTCATAGGGCGTGCGCGCTGGTTCGAAGGAGGCGTTGGGTGCGAACACCGGGGGTGCCTCTCCTTGCTTCGGCGCCTCCCACGACGTCGACCCGGAGAGGATGAGTGCAGCGATCCGGCCGGACTCTTCGGGAGCATATTGCTGGGCCGCCGCCGAGCCCATGCTGTGGCCGAACAGGACTACCGGCACCCCCGGGTGGGCCTCCCCGGCCAGCTCTATCAACTGGCCGATGTCCGCGACCAGCGCATCCCAGCCGCCGGGGCCAAAGTCGCCGAGTCCCTCGGGGCCGGGGGACTGGCCGTGGCCACGATGGTCCATCGCCCAGACCTCGATCTGAGCGGCGTTGAGCGCCCGCGCGAAGCGATCGTAGCGGAGGGCATGTTCGGCCGCCCCGTGGGCGATTACCACGACAGCGCGCGGCTCCGGCACGTCCCAACGATAGGACTGGATCGCCATGCCGTCGGCCGCGGAGAGGAAGTGGAAGGTCGTGGTGGGCATCGCAGTAGAACCTCCGGCAGAAAGTTTCGGCCCGCTGTGCCGGTGGCGGGGCCGCGCGATCGTGCTGCCGAACCGCCGGCCCGTCAACGTCCACGCGCTGGGCTAACGGCCCGGTGTGTATCATGCGGGCCACTAAGTCGAGCCCGGCCAGCCAGTCGCAGCGGCCCCGCCGGGCGCCTCGGGAGGTGGTCCTCGTGCCAGGTGCGCTCGATGGCATCCGCGTGATCGATTTCGGCCAATACATCGCCGGGCCCATGGCCGCCATGCTGCTCGCCGACCAGGGCGCGGATGTCATCCGCGTCGACCCTCCCGGCGGGCCGAGCTACGACGGGCCTGCGAACGCCACCTGGAACCGCGGCAAACGCAGCATCCTGCTCGACCTCAAGTCGGCCGAGGGCCGCGCCCGCGCCGAACGACTCATCCAGTCCGCAGACGTCGTGGTCGAAAATTTCCGACCCGGCGTGATGGAGCGCCTGGGCCTGGGTCCGGCCGCAACGCTGGCCGCCAACCCCCGCCTCATCTTTTGCTCGCTCCCGGGTTTCGCGAGCGATGACCGGCGCGCCGGGACAGCCGCCTGGGAGGGCGTCGTCGCGGCAGCCACTGCGACCTACCGGCCCAATTCCCAGACCGGCAAGCCCGTCTATACGGCGATCCCCATCTCCTCGGCCTACGCCGCCTTCCTCGGAGCCGTGAGCATCGCCATGGCGCTCAACGTGCGCGACCGCGACGGAGTTGGCCAGGCGATCGAAGTGCCGCTCTTCGACGCGACCTTCGCCGCCATCGGCTTTCATGGGCTGCGCATCCACAACCAGCCCCCACCCGAAGACGCCGCCCGCACAAGAATGATGGCCTGGACGCGCCAATTTCGCTGTCGAGACGGCCGCTGGTTCATGTATCACGCGGGCAACCAGAACGCCCGCCCGTTCTTCGAAGCAACCGGGGCCGCGACCTGGCTCGAAAGCGACTGGGACGCACTCACACCACAGGAACAGAACCGCCGCATCGAAGACCTCTTCCTCAGCCGCACGGCGGCCGAATGGGAAGCGCTCTGCGAGCAGGTGGGCACGGAGGGTGCCGTCTGCCGCACCAGCGCGGAATGGCTGGAGGACCCGCACGCGCTCGAATCGCGGATCGTGATCGAAAGCGACGATCCCGTGCTGGGGAAGGTGCGCGGGCCCGGCATCAACGTCCGCATGTCGGAAACCCCCGGGTCGATCCGCGGCCCGCGGCCCGTCGCCGGGGCGGATGAGGCAGCGATCCTGGCCGCGCTCCCACCGCGCTATCCGACACCAGCGGAGGCGGCAGTGCCCGCCCTGCGGGCCGCCCTCGACGGCGTCAAAGTACTCGACCTCTGCATCATCCTCGCCGGGCCAACCAGTGCCCGCACCCTCGCAGAGTTCGGCGCCGACGTCATCAAGATCGATAGTCCACACCGCGCGGCTGTGGCCTTTCACAACGACATCAACCGCGCCAAGCGGAGCATCGTCCTGGACCTCAAGAGTGAGGCGGGAATGGCCGTCTTCTGGCGGCTCCTCGCCGATGCCGACGTGGTGGTCCAAAACTTTCGCAAGGGCGTCGCCGACCGGCTTGGCATCGGCTATGAAGCGGTGCGCGCGCGGAAACCAGACATCGTCTATGGCTCGATGAACACCTATGGGCAGGTTGGCCCCTACGCCACCCGCCCCGGACACGAGCAGATCGCCCAGGCGGCTACGGGGATGCAGGAACGCTACGGTGGCGATGGCCGCCCCACGCTCGCGCCCTTCGCCGTGAACGACTATGGCACAGGCTTCATGGGCGCCTATGCAGTCGCCCTGGCGCTCCTCCACCGCAACCGCACCGGGCAGGGCCAGCACGTCGACACCGCCCTCGCCTACACCGCGACGATGCTCCAGTCCTCGCTCTTGCAGGACTTCGCCGGCAAAGTGTGGGACGAGCCGCGAGGCCAGCACGCACTCGGCAGCAGTCCGTTCCACCGGTTGTATGAGGCCGCCGATGGCTGGCTCTTCCTCGCCGGCACGCGCGAGCAGTTCCTCACCGCACCGGCGATTGCGGGCCTTTCCGGGATGGAAGACGCGGCCTTCGAAACGGCGCTCGAAGAACGCCTGCGCACCCGCGGCATAGCCGATTGGGTCGCTGAGCTGACGCCGGCCGGCATCGGCGCCCACGCGGCCATACCCACGATCGCCGCGCTCATGGAGGAACCATGGGTGCGCGCTCATGGCCTGAGCATCACGCGCGAACACGAGGGCTTCGGCCCGATCACGACAAACGGGCCATCGCCGCGCCTTTCCCGGACGCCCCCCGAACCGGGCCGGCCCGCACCGCCCCCCGGCTCGGACGCCGCTTCGATCCTCACCGAGATCGGCCTGCTCGCAGACATGGATCGGCTCATCGCAGATGGCGTGGTGAAGGTTGCAGGCATCGCCGCCCGCTGATCGCCGCACCGGTCGAGGCTGATTGACTTCAAGTGCACTTCAAGTTGTAGCGTCGGCTACATCACACCGGAGGCACAATCACGATGTCTACTTCAACCGCCCTCGAAGGCCTGCAGCGTGCCTGCACGCTCGCCGAACTGGAAGCCCACGGAGTCCGCGTCGTCTCCTTCGCCGGGCGCGTAATCGCCCTCTTTTCGCACGATGGCCAGGTGTTCGCGGTCGACAATCGGTGTCCGCACATGGGCTTCCCCCTGAGCCGGGGCACCGTGAGCGACGGGATATTGACCTGCCACTGGCACCACGCCAAGTTCGATCTGGCGGGTGGCTGCACGTTCGACCCCTTCGCCGACGATGTCGCCTCATTTCGGACGGAGGTGCACGACGGCGAGGTCTATGTCGACCCGACGCCGCGGGAGGAAGCGCGCCGCTCCCACTGGACGCGCAAGCTGGATGAGGGCCTGGAGCAGAATCTGCGCCTTGTGATGGCCAAGGCCGTCGTGGGGCTGGCAGAGCTGGACGCCACCGGCGCGATCATCGAACGCACCGCACTCTTCGCTGCCCGCAACCGCGCGGCCGGCTGGGGCGACGGCATGTCGATCCTCACGGCCATGGCAAACGTGCAGGGTGCGCTGAACGCGGGCGACCGCCCGCGCGCGCTCTACCAGGGCGTCATCAACGTTGCCAGGAACGTCGCCGGTGAGCCACCCGACTTCGACCTGGCATCGCTGGACACGGCCGAACACAGACCGGAGGTCTATCGCGCATGGTTTCGCCGCTTCATCGAAACGCGCAGCGAGGACGCCGCCGAACGCTGCCTGCGCACGGCCATCGAGATCAATCTCTCCCCCAAACAGGTCGCAGACATGCTTTTCGCCGCCGCCACCGACCACGTATTCATGGATACCGGGCACGCGTTGGACTTCGCGAACAAGGCCTGCGAGCTCCTCGATCACATCGGCTGGGGACATGCGGGCGAGATCCTGCCCGGCCTCATCCCCGGCCTCGCCTCCGCCGAGCGCATGGAAGAGACCTCCGCGTGGCAACATCCTGTGAACCTGCCAGCCCTGCTTGCCGGGGCGAACGAAGCATTGGACCTGGCACTGGCCCAGGGACGCGAACGCCTTGCTGGATGGGACGGCCACCGGGCCCTTGCCGTGACGATCCTCGATGAAGAGCCCGCAGTCTCGCTCAAGGCCATCGTGGCCGCGGCCGCCGACGGCGTGCCACTCACCAGCCTCTCCGCAACCGTCGCCTATGCGGCCGCGCTTCGGCCCGCGCATTTCCATATCTCGAACGAGTTCGCGGACTGGAACACCGTGCACCACACCTTCACCTACACGAACGCCGTGGACCAGGCGATGCGCCGCGCGCCCTCGCGCGAGCTCGCACGTGGCATCCTCGACGGGGCTATGTCGGTCTATCTCGAACGCTTTCTGAATGTCCCGAAACAGCCGCTGCCCCTCCCTTCCGGGCTGACATGGACCTCCGCCGACGTGCTCGCAGAGTTCGACCGCCAGCAACGCGTCGATGAAACCGCCGCGGTTGTCATGGACCTCCTCGCTGCCGGGGAGCACCAAGCAGTGATCGCGGCGCTGGGCCACGCCCTCTTGCGGGAAGACGCCGGCTTCCACGAATTCCAGATCTATGAGGCGGCGGTGCGCCAATATGGCAACTTCCGCGGCCGCCCCGAAGGCGACCACATCCTCATCGGCGCCGCTCGTTTCCTGACAGCCCACGCACCGACTGTGCGGGCGACGGGCCAAACCTTCGAGATCGCACAACGTCTGCAACGCGGTGAAGCGCTTTACGAAACGACAGTACCTGTCGGCGGAGGGGGCGTAGACTGAACGGCCGGACGGCTCAATTCCACCGATGCAGTGGCGCAACCACCGGGCCGCGGGGCGAGGGGCAGCGTGTTCATTCGATCGTGGCGCAAGGCCCTGGCCGCCCTGGTGTTCGTCCTGCTCGCGCTGGGGGCGCAATCCGTTGCCAGCAGCCAGGGGCCGGCGCCACTGCCCGAGGCACTGCAGCCCGTCACGCGCCCGCTCGCAGCGGTCGCCAACCCCGCGGCGGCGCTGGCGAAGTGGAAGGCTTCCCTGGCACCGGGAGTGACAGCCGCCACGGTCTTCCCGCCCGATGACCGCGTCCCCGTGGCGGACACTACGGCAGCCGGCTGGCGCACAGTCACGCTGGTCGTGAGCTTCGACGCCGCGAGTAATCCCCTGGCGGCATGCAGCGGCATGATGATTGGCGACAATGTCGTGCTCACGGCGGCGCATTGTGTCTTCAACGGCGGTCAATATGTCGCCTCCGTCGTTGTCGCGCCGGGGGCCACGCCCACGTCCAACCCGTTCGGCACCGTGGCGGCGAGGAGTTATTCCGTCCCGACGGGATGGGCCAACACCGTCGGGCAGTCAGCGCTGGGCTCACTGGTCCCGACATCACCCTATGATTGGGCCCTGATCTTCCTCGACGGGAACCCGTTCCACGGCCGGATCGGCCCATATCTGACCGTCGCCAACGCGCCGGACTCCTACTTCCAGCGGCCTGGCCTGGAAATCGCGACCGCAGGCTATCCGGGAGACAAGGCGTTCGCCTCGATGTGGTCGGCCACCACGACGGACTTCACCGTCGATGCAACCTACCTCACCACAACGCTGGATGTGGCGCCCGGCCAGAGCGGCTCTGCCATCTATACGCTGGACCCGGCAACCGGGAGCGGCTTCGTCTTCAGCGTGGTCTCGGTGGGCGATAGCACGGCCAACTACTCCGTCCGATTCACGCAACCCGTGATCGCTGCGCTCAACAGCTACTGCGCCGCGAATGGTTGCTCTTTCACCTCGACGAACATCAGCGAGTCATACGCCTTCAACGGCTACGCGTTCTGCCGCACCAGCCCAACCTGCGCCAGCGGCAGTGAAGGCCTCGTCCAGGGGCAGCCTGTCCGTGTCGGATTCCACCTCACGCCGAATCCGGACCAGCAGGTGCGCGCCGTCGGTTACTTCAATGGGGCGCAATTCAATTCGTGGGTCTGGGCGGCACCGACCCCACCCGGCGGAGGGGCGTTCTACGTCGGCGACCCGGGACTGGGAACGCCCTCGGGGCCGGGGACGCTGGAGCTTCGCATCTGGGTGGGCGGTGTCTATGTGGGAGCGATCTCTGCGCCGGTGGCAGCGTCCACACCGACCATGACGCCCACAACAACCACGACCCCGGTTCCCGCGACAGCAACTCCCACGCCAGTGGCTGCGCCATCGCCGGCCGCAGGCGCAGCGGGTCCACCCCGGCGGCCCTTCCGCGCGGTCGTCCCAGAAATAGGAGTGCAGTAAACAAAATTCTGAACAGGCGCGACCGGCTGCGGCAGTGCCCGCTCAACCGCCGTATGCTGGATCTGCGGCCGGCCCGGCACGGATACCAGCACGACCGATCTCTCACCGCGGAGGCGACAGATGAAGGGCAGATCTTCGGAGACATCCCTGAACCGGCGTAAGCGCTTCCGCCAGCTTGTCCACGAGGGCAACAGGCGCCGCATCATTGTCGAGAAGGACGGCCACCGGGCCGTCGACCTCTCCCTGACACTCCTGGTCATTTCGGCACTGCTCGCCGTGTGGCTCGTTGCCATCCTCGCTGCGATCGCGGTGATGAGCGGCTACACGATCCGCATGGAGGTGCCCATGCCACCGGCCGGGAACGAAGACGAGGCTGGCGCCGCCGGCCCGCCCCCACCGACTTCCGGACCGCCTCCAGCAGAGCAATGAAGGCGAGTGAGAGTGCCTCAGCCTCCGGCCCGGAGGCGGGCATGCAGCGGCCGGCGGCCGTAGCCCAGCGCGCTTGCACGCGGCGCTGCGACTGCTCGGATGGGCGCCATCTCCGGGAACGTCTCAATGAGCGTGCGTAGCGCGATACGCGCTTCCAGGCGCGCGAGGTTCGCCCCCAGGCAATAGTGCAAGCCCCAGCCAAAGCCGAGGTGGGGGTTTGGTTCGCGCGCCAGGTCGATTTCAGCCGGGGCACGGAACACGCCGGCGTCATGATTGGCGGCAGCGACGCAGAGAAAGATGTTCTGGCCCGCCCGTAGCTGCTGGCCGCCACGCTCATGGTCAGCAGTGATCTTCCGCGGGATTGCCCGGGCCGGGCCCTGGACACGCAGGAACTCCTCCACCGCCGTACCATCCGCCTCCGGGTGGTCACGCAGCCAGGCGAGCACGGCAGGCCGTTCGAGCAGGATGCCGATCGCGTTCACGAGCAGCGTCGTCGTCGTCTCATGGCCACCGAAGAGCAGCAACGTGCAGGCGCCCACCAACTCCAAAGGCGTCAGCTCGTCCCCGGCGTTAGCCACGATGGCAGAAAGCAGCGTGCCCGAGGGCGCCCGCCGCTCGCGCTCGATGAGTGCCGAAAAGAAATCGATGAACTCGCCGGTGGCTCGCGCCACCGGGCCTTCAGGGGCCTCGCCGGGATTGATCGCGAAGACAAGCTGGCCAAGGTCATGAGACCAGGCGTAGAAGCGCTGCCGGTCTTCTGGAGGCACGCCGAGGATGGCGCCGATGACGAGTGCCGGGATCGGCCGCGCGAAGTCATGGTTCAGGTCGGCTGCATCCGGGTCGAGCGAGGCGGCAGCGCTCTCCACGATCGAGCGGATCTCAGGTTCGAAAGCGCTGATGGCGCGCGGCGTGAATGCCGCCCGCACCGGCTCGCGCAGCCGCGTTTGCACCGGCGGGTCGCGAAAGTTCATCCAGCCGCTGAGCAGCTCCGTCACGCGTTGAAACGCGGGTGATCGACCCGCCGCGACGCGCTGAAAGGATCTCTTGCGGTCAGAGGAAAGCGTCTCATGGTCGCGCAGCCCCGCTTCCACACCAGCGTGGGAGATGACCATCCAGCCGCGGTGCACATCGCTCCATTGGACGTCGCCGCGGGCGCGCGCCTCGCCGAAATAGCTGGCCGGGTCGCTGAGCGAAGCCGGGTCGTCGAGGTCGATCGCGGTGGTGGTGCTCATGACAGGCCGCAGGCTACACGCGAATCCCTGCCCACGGCAACGGCTGGCAGCGACCCGGGTGCGCGCCCGGAGGCTTCAGCCGGCGGCGGAAAGGAATCCCGCGACGATGCGGTTGAAAGCATCGGCGTCTTCGAAATAGACACTATGACCGCAGCCCGGCACCTCTTCGTAGCGCGCTCCGGGGACGAGTGTCGCCGCGAAGCGCAGGATCTCAGGCGGGAAAATCACGTCTTCGGCACCGGCGATGAAGAGCGCCGGCACGCGCATCTGCGCCAGTTTCTCGTCGGTCGCGACGTAGGGCTCATCGCTCGAAAAGGGCCGGGCGCCGGTTGCCGCCGGATTGTTCGCCATGATGGAATCGTAGAGGAAGGCGAGGGCCGGCTTGTCGCGCACAAAGCGCGGGCTATAGGTGCGGCCCTGCAGCGGCTGCGGCCCGCCCTGCCTGTCGCGGTGTGCTCGCAGCTTCGCCGCCAGCTCGGCATTCGCCATGCCCAGCATCGTGTCTGCCATGACGAGGGCGGTCACGCGTTCCGGAAAGGCAGCCGCGAAGCCCATACAGGTGCGCCCGCCCATCGATTGGGCGACAAGCGCCGCCTTTTCGATGCCCAGGTGATCCAGTAGCGCACGCAGGTCGTCGCAGTGTGCGCCCCAACCCGGCCCGCCTTCGATGTCGGTGCTGCGCCCGAAACCGCGCTGGTCGAAGACGATGCAGCGGTAGCGCTCGCGAAAGGACGGCACCTGTTGCCACCAGGAAAGGTGGTTGCCACCGGCACCGTGGGCGAAGACGAGGGGATCACCCTCGCCGTGGGACTCGTAGTAGAGGCTAATGCCGTTGATCGCGGCTTCGGGCATGGTGCCCTCCAGGTTGGGGATCAGTGCACGGATTCTAGACCGGGAACCGGTGCGCCGACGACCCGTGGCGCCGATCGGCCCACGATCTTGGGCCACACGTCCCTCACGGCCGCAACCGCCCGGGTACAATCTGGAACTATCAATCAGTGACGGACGAGGGCTACGGCCCGGGGGTTCGGCCGTCACGGTGGACACGAGAGCGGGGTGGCTCCGTGGCGCGATCGGCCCGGGAATGATCCCATCGGCCCGCCCGGAGGAAGCGCCGCAATGGACCCAGGAGCACTCTCACCCGACCAAATCTCCCAGAGCATCTACACCGCCATCACCGGGTCGGGTGAGTCCATCATTGAAGGGACAGTCGTCGCGCTGCTTCCCATCCTCTGGTTCATGGCGATCGCCGTGCACCTCGCCCGCCCCTACATCCTGAACGTCGTCACAAAGTTCAGCCTTCGGCTCGGCGCCGACCTCTGGTGGCTGGTCTACATCATCGCCCGCGACCTCATCATCGTGGTCATCTTCGTGCTCAGCATGCAGTTCTTCTTTGTGGACCCGTTCATCGCGGGCGCCTGGCCCATCACCGGCGGGCTCGCGGCCGTCTGTGCCCTTGCCGTCCTCGTCATCAAGCTCATCTGGGATGCGGACGACGATCCCCGCGCCTTCTACGCCGTCAGCCTCCTGCTCGGCCTCGGCGCCATGCTCTACCTGGTACCGACCTTCATCGGCGTCCAGGCTTCGGATTTCAGCAGCTTCCATTCGGTGAGCTCCCTCTTCATCTCCTCGGACCATCCCGTGTTTTCGGCGGGCATCACCTATGTGAGCATGGCGCTTGCCGGGGTACTCGGGCTTTTGGCCGTGATCTATGTCGCCTTCTTCCATGCCGTGCCCGCGAAGGACCTGCCCCCGGTGGAAGCTCCCTCAGGAGGCGAATGAGATGGCCGAGCGCGAATTTGCCGTCACCGTCGATGAAGCGACGTGCATCAACTGCGGAGTCTGCATGGACGTCTGTCCCATTCGCACGCTCGATATGACGCGCACGAAGGCCGCCGGGCCCGAGGGCAACTTCGCCCGCAGTTCATCCTCCAATGCGCCCTCGCACGCCTGGATGATGGAGGTGCCCGTGCAGGTGGACCATTGCAACGGCTGCACCATCTGCGTACGCGAATGCCCCACGGAAGCGATCAGCATCGCGCAGACGTCGCAACGGCCGCCAGTAGCCGCCCGGCAAGGGCCGATTCTCGTGGAGCCGCACGGCAAAGACGTAGCCTGGATGCCGCTTTCTGCCTACACGCGGGCAGCGATGAAGGTGCAGGCTCCGCGCGAAGCGCACGACCCCTGGGGCAAGGACCTTCGCTGGCGAATCGCCAAGCGCGTCGGACCGTGGCAGGTCTGGCGCACCTGGACTCAGAAGTGACCACCACGCCCGGATTCAAGCATACCCGCACCGGGCCTTCGGCCCCGGCCATGGAGGCATAGCGATGACACCCGACCAACTCACCAACGCGATCAGTGCGGCTTTCAGCACCGGATTCAGGGACTTCCTCGTCGGTACGATGGTCGCTGCCCTGCCCATGCTCTGGGCCGCCGCGCTCGTCTTCTACCTGATGCGCCCCTACGCCATCCGCACCCTGCGCAAGCTTTCGCTGCGCTTCGGCGCCGACGTCTTCTGGCTCTCCTATGTGCTCCTGCGCGATGGGGTGCTGGTGATTACCGTCGTCATCAGCCTGCTCTTCTTCTACCCAAACCTGCTGCACAACAACCCCATCCCGGTGACCGCCTCACTTTCGGCAGTCTGTGCGCTCTGGGTGCTGCTCCTGAAAATGGTGCGTGACCCGGACGAGAACCCCATGGACTACCGCATCACGGCACTGTTGCTCTCGCTCGGCTCCGCGCTCTACCTGGTCCCGCTCACGATGGGCGTGGAAGTCACCTCGCAGCAACACCTCAGCGGGCTCTCGAAATTCCTCACATCGAACACCGACTTCTCGCTCGCGATTGCGCTGTTCTACGTCGCAATCACGCTTGTCGTCGCAACCGGGCTTTTCGTCTTTGGCTACGTGCTCAAGGTTTCGGCGCCAAAGCCGGAGCTGCCAACCAGGCCCCTCGAAGGCCTCGCCAGCCCGCCGGCAGGAGGAAAGTAGGGCCAACGTCTCAGGCAGCGTCGCGGCGATTGGCAGGCTCTCCCGGCCAACGGACGCGATGCGCATCAACTGCCGCGGGGGGCGTCCGGTGCTCGTCCTTCGCGGCAGTTGGCTGTCCGCCGCCAACCCTCGGACTTCAACCCTCCCACCGTTACCACCTGCGTGGTAGGCTTCGCCACGCGGTGCCGCCACACGCTGCCGGCGCCTGCTGCAGGAGGGTGCCATGCCGGACGAGGCTGGAGAAGCGCGAGCCGATGTGCGCGAGCGGACGGCCCGAGTAGTCCGCGAAGGCGATGCGACTCTCCGGGCGTTGGGCTATCCAACGAGCTTCTTGCACGATCGCTTCCGGTTTTTCGACGATACCAACGAGTGGCGCCGTTTGTTCGCGGAAGTGCTGGGGACCTTCTTCCTGGTGCTCGTCGCCTCCGGGTCTACGATGGTGAACGCGCGCTTCGGGGACGTCAGCCTGGCCGCACAGGTGACGGTGCCCGGGCTGATGGTCGGCGCCATCATCCTCTTCATGGGTTCGGTTTCGGGAGCGCACCTCAACCCCGGTGTGAGCCTCGCGTTCGCCCTGCGGGGGGATTTCCCCTGGCGGCGGGTGCCGCTCTATGTACTTGCCCAGGCCGCCGGGGCGGCCCTCGCTCCACTCTTGCTCCTCGCCCTCGTTGGCCGCCAGGGCGCGGCCGGCCTCACCCTCCCCGGGCCGGGCATCAGCACGGCAACGGCGATGTGGTGGGAGATCGTGCTCAGCGTTGGACTCGTCAGCACCATCCTCGGCACCTCCTCGGGAGCACAAAACGTGGGTCCCATGGCCGCCATCGGGGTGGGTTCCTATATCGCGCTCGCCGGGCTCTGGGCAGCGCCCGCCAGCGGTGCTTCCATGAACGTGGTGCGTTCCCTCGGCCCGGCGCTGGTCTTCAACGACTGGACCGCATGGTGGGCCTATCTCGTGGGCCCGCTGGCAGGCTCAGTCATCGCTGTCGGCTTCGCATGGATCCTCCGCGGCCCGGGGGGCGGCTTCTATGGCAAGCGCGCCGCGCAGGGAACGCTCGGCTGGCTGTGGCACCCCGGACCAATCGAACATGCCGTGCCCGATAGCCCCGAGGCCGCACCGCCGGACAACACCGAGACGAAGCCCGCCGGCCGCTGAGCACGGCCGAGCTCATGCCGCTACGTCGCGGATGCGGGCTGCGGGCCCAGAGGGCCGGTCGCCGGAGGGATGAGCACGCCGATCGCCCATTCGTAGCCATCCGGGTCCCGCACCAGCACCTCTCGCCAGCCGTGCCCCTTGTTTTCCGGCGGCAACACCACCTGCGCCCCGTTCGCACGCGCGCGGCGCTCCACCTCGTCGGGGTCGAGCAGGCCAAGGAGCCGAACCTGCGCGCCGATGCCCCGTGGCACACCTGCGATTAGCTGCGAGTGCCACGGGTGCGTGTCGTGCGTGTGGTCGGCGTGAAGCATCACCTCCACATCACCGACGCGCATCGCGGCGAAGTCGATGTCGGCGTAATGCACTTCTGCCTTCAGAACGTCCCGATAAAACGCCGACGCCGCCGTGGTATCGCGCACGAGCAGGTTCAGCGAAAGCGCCGGGAGCAACGCACCGTACCGAAACCCGGGCATCCAGGGGACCGTGCCTTCCGGCCGTTTACGGGTACCCATGCAGCACCTCCGGCCGCCGGAGACAGCCCGGGGACGGCCCGGGCGGGAGACAGGGCGGCTCTGGTCAGGATACACGCTCGGGGCGCCCCGGAGCTCCGGCCGGCCTCTCGGCACGGTGCTGCGC
>JADEYI010000818.1_pt1 | contig 33189 bp, 38 predicted proteins | sample 8542331 | NCBI WGS metagenome assembly JADEYI01 (sample SAMN16510988, study PRJNA670497) | mine drainage metagenome | isolation source: biofilm near Copperflume 1 | place: Germany: Marsberg coppermine Kilianstollen | collected 2018-02 | reverse complement strand
CTCCTCAGCCGCTGGTCAGCGGAACCTTCACCCCATAAGACACCAGCCACCTAGGAGGAGTCAGTATGGCAACCACGACGCCATCGACTGGCTGTGCCCGCTGTGGTCATCCGGGATCGCATGCACCCACGGACCCCTCTGGCTCGGGCGGGATGCCCTTCTGCGAAGCCTGCGACCGTTGCTGGTCCGAACGTCAGAACCGGGAGCGGCCGCCCCACCACGTCTGAGTGGAGCGCTCCGGATCGGCCCACCACCGTCGCCGCCACGACCGGTCAGCCCACCTACGACCCGGTCGCCACCCTCGTCTTCATCTGTCTGAATGGGTCGACGAGATTGTCACTTACGGAGGCGGTCTCCAGTACAGAACCTGCTGCACCGGCTCCGGTCCCAAGGCACGGACGAGGGATGTCGATAGGATCCGGGTACCCCGTGAGACCGTGGGCGGGTCCTCCTGATGCCCAGCGCGGCCCCACATCGGGACGTCGCCAAGCCACGGTGGCCCGCCGCCGGTGGCGGAGTTGTACGCTCGCACCTCGTGGTGACCGCGACGACACCCGCCGACCTCATGTCGGCTGGTCGTGATGGCCACTCCTGTCTCCTGGGTCAAGAGCAGGCAGCAGCAACGCAAAGACAATAGGCACGAGGTGAACACCACCAACCAGGGGGCAGTAGCTCAGTGGTCAGAGCAGGGGACTCATAATCGCGGCGTACACGTCTGACCTGGGACTATCCAATACCATCCCAAACCACCGTATAGACGTTGGCCAGGGGTTGAGTTCATTCCGAACCAAACCGACCGGGAGCGTTGTTGGGTTGTGTGTTGGGATGTGACCCAATGTGACCCAACCTGCTTGCCTACCGCCGCGGCCGACGGTAGGTTGGATTTTGCAGTACGGCACCCGGACCCATATAGGCGCTGACGAACCGAACCTGATCGGACAGTGGCCGAGTACAGAATCCGGGCTTGGTGGTGAGGGATCATCACTCCGTCGTGATACGGCCGGGAGGATCGCTCGCGTGCGAGGCGCAATGTCGCCGAGCGCGCGGTTCGCGAAAATGACCACCCGGAGTTCAGAAACCGTGCCTTCATTTGGGGCACCCTGACTCCGAGAGGTCCACACTCCGATGCCGTCCCTTGACTCAATCCCCGCCGACTGGCGGTCCCAAACCACCGTCACCGTCCCGGTAGCCGGGGCCATTCTCGGCCTGTGCCGCAATAGCGCCTACTCGGCCGCTTCGTCCGGCCAGATCCCTACCATTGCCCTCGGCGCGCGTCTTGTCGTCCCCGTGGCACCGCTACGCCGGATGCTGGGGGAGTTGCCAGCACAGACCGGCGACGCGGCATGAACGCCTTCGAGCAATCGGTTCACGATGCCCTTGTGAGACGAGGATGCACGGTTCTCCGAAACGGTTGGCCTGATTTCCTTGTGTTCACGCCCGGAGGGCAGCAGGGATACGCCCTCGAACTAAAGCGCGGGAGCGATCGACTTAGCGATGCTCAAATCCGGATGCACGCGGCCCTGGCCGATTTCGGAATCCTCACGCACACGGTTCGGCCGGAAGGCGTCGACGCCCTCCTGCGCCGCAAGGGTAGGCAACTATTATTTGGCTCGACGTTGGAGGCGCTGAACGGGCGTGTCGCCGAGATCGACGGTTTGAAGCGCCGGCTAGATCAAGCAATAGGTGACCTGCGGGCGGACCTCGACTCGACGACTGCCCTATTCGACGAACACCTGTCCGGGCAGAAAGCGCCGCCGACGAACGCACGCGAGCCGGCCACCATCGCCGAGCTGTTCGATAGAACGTTCGTCCACGGCGACGACGGCGTGGCGCCCGAAGCGTCTCATCCCGGTACGCCTAACAGCGCTCATTAGGGCCCACCCGACAACCCAAACACGCGGCCCATGACGGGTCCGCGTAGCAATCAGAAGCGGCAACGCAGGGATGACCGATGAACGATGTGGGGCAAACCCGGCTACCGGGCAACTCGCCAGACGACACCGACGACACGCCGACACGGCAACAGATCACCGCATGGCGGATGACCGTCCCGCGACGGATGCATGTCCGATCGTGCACGGCATGCGGGCAACCTTTCAAAACGCCAGAGTGGCCGGACTGGCCGCGGTGCGGGGACTGCGAACCGCGAAACTGGGAAGACCCCGTGGTCGACCTGTGGCCGTACGCCTCCGTCGACATCGACCGGAGTCCTAAGCCCGCCGCTGCTGGCAGGTATCCCGATGGGTGCATCTGGTGCGGTGGAAGCGGCCCCATCAGCGCTCGCTACGAGTGCGACGAGTGCGGCCGGACAGACAGGATGCCAGCGGAAACGAATAGGAGTCCGTGGCATCGACCACGGGGCCCTGCCGAGCTGCTTGGCAAGTGGGATGCCCTGAAAGACCGGGAGGGCATTAGCAAGGCCATCGGCGACTATTACGAGCCGCCTATGCGCAAAACGCCGTCGTGGATTATCCGAGGGCGGACGGAGCGAGCCCGCTATCCGTGGCAAACCCGATCGGCGCAACTGCCGACGGTTAACGGAGCGAGCGCCTACAACCGGCGCCTTGACCCGAGGCGCATACACCCGGAGGACGACGATCACGGCGTGTTCCTCCGCTGCCTCGTGTGCCTCCGGGAGAACCCCGACAACTTCCGTCAGGACCAGGTTTGTCGATTCTGCGAGCGGGCCTGGCAGCGCTCCGGCAAGCCATGGGACGATCGATACGACGCGTTCCTTCGACGGCGACGAGGCAAGTTGGCGCTCTCGCTCGGCGAGGTCGACAAGACGTTGCCGAACGCGAGAAAGGTGCCAGTGGTAGGGGGTCAAAGTGCCTGTGACCAGGGACTTTCTACCACGATGAAATATAATGGAAGTGTCGGCGAAAGTCAACCGAATCTTTATTTGCCGGAAGCAGTCATGACAAAAGACAGGGAGACAGATGGACTACCACCCAGACGATCTCGACGTGACCACAATCGTTCGGCAGACCGGGCGCACCGAGAGGACCGTTCGCCGGTGGCTGGCCAGTGGACAGCTCGACTCCTACCACCTCGGACCCCGTTGCATCCGGATACGCCGCGGCTCCTACGAGGCGTTCCTAGCCCGTCACCCGATCATCTAACCCAGGGCCCCGGTGGGGCCCGGCGACTTAACGAGAGGCACACACGATGAACGCAAGCTTTTTCTCAGGGACGGCATCGGACCTCGCTGCCGGCGATCTCCCCAACGGCGGCGGCCGATATTTCAACTTCGACCTGACCGAGTTCAGCGCCCGCGGCGACGCCACCGTGGTCCGGATCAATGCCTACGGCGCCGTGGCTTCGTCGGGCGAAAAGATCGTCCGGGACGGCACGCTCTGTCATGTAGGGGGCCACCTCCGGCAGACCAGGGGCGGCCGGCTCACGCTCGTCGCCCGTCAAATCGCCTTCGAGACGGCGGAGGCGGACCAATGAGCGCCGCCGACCTGAAGGCGATGAGCGGTCCGCAACTGGCGGAAGCGCTCAAGGTGGCCGAACGACAAGGCGATTCCAAACGTATCGCCGCAGTTGGCGCTGAGTTCAAGCGCCAGCGCGACGAACGGGAACAGTCTGCGGGCTCCACGAGCACGAGCGGGGTCATTCTGCACTCATCGGTAACCGATGTCGCTACTTACGCAGACAATGGCGCTGAAGACCCGTGGAACGGACTTCTTCGTACCGACCCCTGGCTCCGGGCCGCCCTCGTCAGAGAGTTCGGGGGCGACGAAAAGGGCGTAGCGGCCCTCGTCCTCGGAATGACACCCGAGTCGCGTGCTAAGGCATTCAGGCCGCACGTAGAGGCCCACCGCAACCGGACGACAGTAGAGCAGGAACGGATCCAGCGCGAGCAAGCCATGTTCAAGCGGTGGACGATGGCCGAGCTACTGGCTGAGCCGTGCGAGTTCGAGTGGCTCGCCGCCGGCCTATTCGCCGATCCCACCTACGGACAGATCGCCGGTGAGATGAAGACTCTAAAGAGCTACGTCACCGGGTTCATAGAGGTCGGCATCGCCGCCGGATTGCCCATCTTCGGGCATTTTGCCCCGCCAGCACAGCGACCCGTCGTGGCCTACGTCGGCGAGGGCGGTCGGCGACTCTGGACAAGGCGTATGCGTCGGATCTGCTCGGCGATGGGCACGACGCCGGCAGATATCGACCTTCACCCGTCGTTCGACGTGGCGCCGATTTCGAGCCTCACGTTTCAGGACTCGCTACGGCGCGACCTCGACGAGCTGAATCCTGGCCTCGTGACGCTCGATCCTCTCTACACCTACCACGGGACCGACACGCGGGCCGCTGACCTTCACCAAGAGGGATCGCTGCTCAATCAGCTTTCGGGGCCGTGCATGGACGTTGGGGCCAGCCTGGCCGTCGTCAACCACTACAACCAGACCGGATCGGGCGCGGGGCTGAAACGGATCACGATGGCCGGCTCCGGAGAATGGGCTGACTCGTGGGTTCTGATCGCTCACCGAGAGCAGCCGGACGTCGACGGCGGCGTGTTCCGGCTGACGTTTGAGGTCGGTTCGAGGCAGTGGGGCGGTACGTCGTGGGATCTCGATATATCGATCGGCCGGTTCGACCAGGACACTGGGTCACATGACGGCGAGATCACGTGGGACCTGAACAGGTCTAACGGGGCGAAGTCGAAGAACGACAAGCGGTCCGAGAAAGAGTATGAAATGCGCCGACGGATCTCGGACACGGTAACCGATCACCCGTTCGAACTGACCAAAGCGAAGATTCGGACGATCGTCGGCGGCAACGCCGATATGTTCTTTCGCTGCTTCGATGAGATGGCCCAGGATGGGGAGATCCGACACGACAGGCTCGGCAGTACAGAGGCCGGAACCACGAAAAAGCGCGAGTTATGGGGGCCGGCTTTCAACCCGTCCCATTCAAACGGGACGGGTTGGGGCGACGAGGGGTCGGAAAATGCATTCTGACCTGCCGAAAGAACCCGTCCCATTTGTTGGGACGAGTTGTTGGGACGACTTGAATCGCCTCTACTCGCCGACGGGCCGGGCGGGTGCAACCCGTCCCGGTCCGGAGGGTATAGGGACGGGTTGTTTTGGGACGGGTTGTTTGCCCTGGTCAGAGCCGTCCCCGCCGCATAAACCCTGGTCGACGAGTGGGACGGGTTGTTTGCCCTGGTCAGAGCCGTGACCGACGACGACCTCGACAACTGGCTTAGAGCCTTCCTCGCAGCAGCCGTGATCGACCGTTCCGACGCCCACCTAACGGCGCGTCGAGAGGGAATCGCACCGGCAGATATTGATCGGTCTGCGCTGCGCATCGCCGACTGGCACCCAATCGTTAGCTCTGACGGCGATCTAGTCATCCGTTGGAGCGTGAGGAGACCGAAATGATTGACGACGCAGACGTAGCAACGACCTTGATCGAGGCGGCCGAGAGCGCCGCAGCGGACGTAGCAAAGACCGAGGCGGCCTATGCCCGTGCCGGCGAGCAGTTCGACAAGGCGCGGGATGCCAAGAACGTCGTCCTGGCCGAGATCGCCGTACTTGAGGCTGAGCTGTCGACCCTGGCATCGCAGGATCAGCGAGCATGGAGGGCGCTGATCTTCGCCGATTGCCAGATGTCCGATGCCAGGGACCGGGCCCGCTCGACCGCACGGCGAGCTGCACGAGCTGCATTGGTCGACCCTGAAGCAACGCCGACGGCGCCGCCGGCAGTCGATCAGTGGGCGAAGGTGGACGCGCCCGCCGATGTCGACGCCGACCGGTAGGTTCTCATTTCCCCAAACGGAAGGCAGACACCATTGATTGACGCGCCACAAGTTCGGTATGAAACGCCCCTGGTCGACGGCGAGCTAACCGTTCACGAGCACCCGGTCGGTATTTTCACCGTCCGATTCAAGCTGCACCGGTCCGAAGGGTACGGCCACGTTTTCCTGACGACAGACGAAGGCGAGGCGGTTGTCGACGAGCTGCTCACCGCTGGCGATGACGAGCCGGCGTTGCGAGAGCTGGCGACTCGGTTCCGGCAAATCGAGTTCGGTCCGGTCGATGTAGCGACACGAATGGAAATGGAGTCGAAGCGATGAAGCGCTGGCCTTGGAGTTACGTCGAGACATGCCACTGCGGTTCCACCTTGCGTGTGGTCAAGGAGACGAGGATGACCGACCGACCGGACTCGCTGTCGATCGGACTGCAGTGTGGCCGGCACCACGCGACCTCGAAGATCGTCGACCGGATAGAGAGAGTGAGTCAATGAGACGCAACGACGGCGCCGAGCGAAAGTGGAACGAGTGCCGCTGCGGAGGAACGATGATGATGGGAATGGGCCAGACGCCGACGCCCATCTTGTGGTGTCAGCGATGCGGCTTCGCCACATCCCTGCTCGTCGACCGACCGCCCGACGAAGGTGGCGACGATTGGTGATGGTGAGTGGTGACGACGCGAGTCGCCATCGTGTACGTGCGCACCGTGGTCGTGTCGTCGTCGCGTCGTGTGGCGTGGTGCAGCAAGCAAGTCGAAGTCGAATCGACCGGCCTGCCCTGCCCTGCCGGTAGTCGTGTAGTCGCGGCGGCTCCTCCGGCTATACCCCATGGGGGTAGGGTAGTCAACGGGTAAAACACCTGGTCAGAGACCCGGGAGTCGAAAAAATCCTCTCCCCGATGGTCGAAATCCGGCGAACGCCCCCCGACCAGGGCAAATAGCGAACCATTCTCAAATCTTCCCTATCGCTCATTTTGGCCCCATTTCGCCCGTTTGGAGGCGATTCTCAATGCTTTCACGACCCTGCCGCAGTTGTGGTGGCCCAACCCTGTCGCGCCGGCGCCGGCTCTGTGAGTCCTGCCGGCAGCCACCGACGGGTGCGAGGCGCCGGAACAGGACCCCTGATACCCGTCTTAGGCCCTCTACGACGGCTAGGGGCTATGGCTCAGTCCATCGTCGACTGCGAGAACGGTGGGCGCCGGCAGTGGCCGCGGGCACTGTCGCCTGTGCCCGCTGCGGCGTGCCGATCGAGCCGGGCGCCGCATGGGATCTCGGCCACGACGACAACGACCGCACCCGATACACGGGCCCCGAGCACGCTGCCTGCAATAGGGCGACGTCCGGCCGGACCAAAGAGAGGATCACACGTGCCACGCAAGCCAGTCAGCAAAGTTATCGCTCGCCCGACTGGTGATGTCGGCCGAGCCGTCCAACGCGACCTCGACGCCATCGCCGAGACATCCCCGAACCTCGCTACCGGCGGCCTGGCCGCTATGGCCCTGGCCCTGGCCCAGTCGATCGACTCCCCTAGGACGAGCGCTACCGCTAAATCCATGTGCTCACGAGCCCTCGTCGACGCACTCGCCCGCCTGACCGCTCAGATCCCGCCAAAGGAGGACCATGACGACCAAATCGATGATCTCGCCAGTCGCCGGGCCCACCGGATCGCGACGACAGACAATGGGTGACCGAATGACGCTCGGATCGCAGCGCCCGCGCATCTTTAGCGTGCCGCCGGCCGTGTCCAGCTCCGGCGCCGAGGCAATCGAGCTGGCAGCAAGCGCCGGGCTCCACCTCGACGAGTGGCAACGGTTCGTCTTGACCCACCTGTGCGCCGAAGGTGCCGACGGCAAGTGGGCGGCCTTCGAGGCCGCACAGGTCGTCGGTCGGCAGAACGGCAAGGGCGCGATTCTCCTGGCCCGCGAGTTGGCCGGCCTATTCCTGTTCGACGAGCGGTTCATCGTGCACTCCGCCCACGATTTCAGCACCTCGCTTGAGCATTTCTCCCGGCTCGACGCCATCATCGACGGCACTCCGGAGTTCAAACGACGCGTCAAGCGGGTGTCGAGGTCGCATGGCGACGAGGGCATCGAACTGAAAAGTGGCCAGCGGATCCGATTTCGGACCCGGACGAAGGGTGGCGGCCGAGGGTTTTCGGCGGATCTGGTCGTCTTCGACGAGGCAATGTTCCTCCAAGAGGCCGCACTTGGCGCCCTGCTGCCGACCCTGAGCGCTCGGCCGAATCCACAAGTGATCTATGCGGGCTCGGCGGTCGACCAAATGGTTCACGCCGACGGTGTTGTGTTGGCCCGGCTGCGCGAGCGAGGCATCGCCGGAGATGATCCATCGTTGGCTTACTTCGAATGGAGTATCCCCGGCGATCTCGACAAGATCACCGACGCGGTGGCCAGCGATCCGCAGAGTTGGGCGATGGCCAATCCGGCATTGGGGATTCGCATCAGCGAGGACCATATCGAGGACGAGCGCAGGTCTGTGCACCCCCGAACCTTCGCAGTGGAGCGACTGGGGGCAGGAGATTGGCCCAGTACCGCAACGAGCACCCCGTCGGTCATTGATATGGACCGCTGGGAGTCGTGCCGGGACACCGAATCGACCATCGATGGGCGAAAGATCTTCGCCTTCGATATCCCGCTCAGTCGAGATACCGCCTGTATCGCCGTGGCCGGCGTGCGGAGCGATGATCTCCCGCACGTCGAGGTCGTCCAGTGGGACCAGGGCACGGGCTGGGTGGTCGATCGCCTCGTCGAACTGGTCGAGGAGTACGGAGGCGCGGTCTACGTCGACGATCATGGCCCTGCCGCATCACTCATCCCCGAGCTAGAACGCCGAGAGATCCCGCTTACGACGTTGGATACTTCCGCCATAGCGGCCGCCGCAGGCTCGTTCTACGACGCGGTGATGGAGGAAGGGCTCCGACACAAGGGCGAAGCGGTCCTGACCGCCGCCGTAGCCGGCGCCGTGAAGCGACCGCTGGGCGACCGGTGGACTTGGGGCAGACGGAAGGCAGACGTGAGCGCGCTCGTGGCTTGCACCATCGCCCTTTACGGCGCCATGAACGCCGATGACGAGGCGGACTGTTTCTTCAGCTACGGGCCATCGCTATCGAGCCTCGACCACTGAGTTTTCAAGATCGCTCGCCACCCGGCGAACGTAACCGCGCCACTTCGGCGCATCAGCAACAGCAAACACAACACCGCCGCTTGCCGCGGCACTGACAGGAAAGTGAAGTACCACAAATGGCTACACAGAGCGAAGACATAATCAAGAACATTCGGCGCATCGAATCTCGGGGAAAGAACATGACCCTCGCCGAGCAGACGGCCCTCGGCCATTATCGGACGGCGCTGGCCGAGCTGAACGCGGCCAAGCGGCGCCACGCCGACCTTCAACACCAAAAGACGGTAGCGAAGGGTCACGCCTTCCTTAATCGGTCGCCTGAATCAATCGACATTCGCAGTGCCAAACCGACAGAGGTCCGAGACGCAAGTCTTAAGGCTCTTGAGATCCGGTCCGCCGACCGTCTGGAATCATTCCAGATCGACGCCCTCGACCGACAAATCCGAGCTGGCGACACCGAACTCGCGATCCGGACCATCGTTACGACTGCGCCGGCCTATCGATCGGCGATCGAGCGGTCATTGCGCGAGGAACATCCGCACTACACGCCGGAGGAAGCGAGCGCGGTTCGTCGCTACCACGACGAAGTGCGGAGCGCCTCTGAGGGTGGCTCGTTTGGGCTCGCGTTGCCTGTCGATATCGACCCGAGCATCGTCCCGAGTTCGCAGGAACTCGCGACACTGCCGTCGCTCGTTTCGGTCAAGCAGACTTCGACGAACGTCTACAAGCCGGTCATTTCGGACGGATCCGGGTGGGGATTCCAAGCGGAAAACGCAGTTGTCGGCGATAACACACCGACCCTCGTGCAGCCGTCTCTGGCGGTTCAGACGGCGCGGGCGTTCATCCCGGTATCGGACGAGCTGTTCGCCGATTACGGAGGCGCCGGCTTTCTCGACGAATACACGCCGATGATCGCTCGTGGCTTCGCCGACTTGCTGACCGACGTTGTTGCCGTGGGAACCGGGACCGGGCAACCGCGGGGCATCTTCACGGCCTTGCAAGCCTCGACGACCTCGCCCGCTCACGTCACCGTGACGACTGCGGGGTCGATCTCGGCCGCCGATGTGCGGCGAGTTTGGAATGCCGTGCCGGAGCGCTTCAAGGGGTCCAGTACGTTCGTCCTCCACACGGACGTCCTGTCGCAGATCCGGAATGATTCCGGCGCAGCCGCGCAGGTCGACCTGGTTGTCGATCGGGCCGGCACTTCGCTGTTCGGCCGGCCCTGCGTGACCAGCTCGTATTGTCCGGACTTCACCGGGACGACGGGCGCCGAAAACTTCCTCGCCGTCGGCGATCTGTCCGGCTACCACCTGGCAGTCAGGCAAGGCGTCACCGTGGAAATGGTCCCAGTTATGTTCGACGCCGCGACAATGAGGCCGATCGGAAGTCGTGGCTTTCTGGCCCTGGCCCGCGTGGCCGGTGACCTTGTGGTACCGAACTCCATGAGGCTTCTGGCGAATAGCTAGACCCGTTCTCGCCCGGCAGGCAACCATGCCGCGGCGATTGCTCGACTCGGGGTAGCCGGGGATTCGTTCCCCACTACCCCCGTACGCCGAGCACCACGCTCCGACCGGTCGGCGGTTTTTGCGGGCCGCCGGCCCGTCGGGGCGCTGAACTCGAATCTCGAAAGGATCACAACATGGCAGCATCCGTCATCTACTCCAAGAGCCGTCTTCGGGAAGCCCTCGAAGCGATCGGTCTGTCCGACCTCGATCCCGAGCACCCGGAGCCCCGTCACCGAGAGGCGATCGACCGGCTTAGCCGTCTACTGCGAAAGGCGGCCTAGATATGCCCGCCGTGACTCAACCCCACGACCTGTACTTCCAGAACCTTATGGACGAGATCCGCCAGCGCCTTACGGCCCTCGAAATGCAACAGAACTTCGGGATCCGTGACGCGAGCGGGCTGATCCGGGCGCAGGGCGGCAAGCTGCCGAACGGCGACTACGGATTCGCCGTTACTGACCCGAGTGGAATCACTACTGAGCTGAATCCGATTCAGTCTGCCAGCATACTTACGTCCGAGGGAACGTCATCGGGAACGCCGACCAACCTGGCGACCGTCGGTCCGACCCTTACTGCGCACGTGGGGGCATCCGGTAGTGCGCTCGTTTTACTCGGGGCGAACATTCAGGCGACAAGCGGCGGAGCCGCCGAGATGTGGGTTGCTATCGATGGAACTGTTCAGAGTAACCCGTCGGCACAGTTGAGTACGCCGGCGTCGGTCGTCAGCGCGTCGTGTATGGGTGGCGCCGTAGTTACCGGCATCGCTCCCGGCGATCATACCTTTCAGGCGAAATATCAGGTCGGGGCCGGTCCAGGGCCGGCGACCTTTTTCGACCGCTGGCTGATCGTCCAGCCGATCTAGCCCGTAGACGCGAAGCGACCCCCGGCCGAAACCGGGGGCCGTCGTCCTACCTGCGTCGGGTTTAGCCGCCGAGCGTGCAGCCGGGGTACGGAGCGGATCCGGGTACGACGTGCAACGGCGCCTGATGGGCGGCGACCCGAATGCAGTCGAGGACGTTCCCGCCGTAGACAACGTGATTCCCGAGCCCGGTGGAGTCCGGCGCCCATGCGAGCCAAACGTGATGACTGGCCCACTCCAGCCAGATCAGAAATGCGGCGAGTGCGGTCATGTCCTGCCCCTTTCGGACTGCGGGTATTTCCCCGCATCACCCATGGTACGCCTGTGGGGATTTCCCCGCAAGGGTCGATCTGCATGACGTAGGCTGTACGCCATGGGCCGGAGAATCGACGTCGACGACCTAGTGGGGGCAGAGCAGGTCGCCGAACGTCTGAAGCTCAAGAAGGCATCCCTCGTTCACGACTGGATCAGGCGGGACATCGGCTTTCCTGAGCCGGCGGCGAAGCTCGGGTCGATCCGGGTATGGGCATGGCCTGAGGTCGAGAAGTGGGCCAGGATGACGGGTCGTCTGTAGGCTCTGCGGGCATTTCCCCGCACCCCCAACCCCACGGACCGGATTTGCGGGGAACCTGGGCAGTCCTGTGCGGAATGGTGGCGTTCTGGCAGCCTGAGAGTCAGCCCGCCGCCCTGCCCGCGTCGTAGCCGGCAAAATATGCCTCGGTGCTCGACACATAGGCATCAAGCTCGGCCGCTTCGCCCAACCGGTCGTCCCACCTCAGCTCAAGGGCTCGGATCCGACACTGTTCGAGAGCTTCCTCTAGGTTTGCCCTGCCTTCATCGTCGTTCATGGCGTTATTGTGAACCATACCGGCCGGGCGTGTCAAGGCATAGTCCCTGGTCAGGACGCCTTACGTAGTACGTAATAAGTACGATCCTAGGTCGGGCTATTTGTTCGATTACTGGCGAGCTATTAAAGATTCCTCCGAACAACGCCGATAGGAGAACCGATGACGATCAGCGAAATGCGCCGACAGAGTTACCGCCTGGCCCGCACTCTCGGCAACGTGCAGGCAGCTCGCAGGGGTCCGGCCAGCTACAGCAAGCGGGTGCTGCGGAGGAACGTCTACCGGACGGTCAGTAGAAGTCTCGGCAAGGGGCTGCGGGGGTTTGGACTCTAGGCCTGGGACATAATCCCAGGTCAGCCCGGTTGGAGACTCGTAACGTTAGCGTTACAATGGCAGTGCCAAGTTCTAAGGCAGAGGCCCCCGCGATAGCCGGATAGTGACCGGAGTAGCGGAAAGGCTTAGCAAGGGCACCGGAAGGTTTCACCGGTGCCCTTTGCGCGCCTTGGCGGAGCAGGAGGGATTCGAACCCTCGGAGGTAGTTACTCCTCACGCCGGTTTCAAGGGCGCCGATTCGGCCGCTCTCGCACTGCTCCACCTTTGACGCTGCCATAAAACCCCTGTGTAGTGGTAGACCCGCTTCTTGTGGATTACACATGTGTAACTGTGGAAAAGTGTCTGCGGATAGTGGGGAAAATGTCCCAGCTTGCGGAGCGGGCGTCCTAGCCAGCTAACCCAGCCTCAAGGGACGCTGCAGCGGCGACCGCCTGATCGTTCGTGTCATGGGCGTAAATGTCCGAGGTGGTCGACACTTTTGCGTGGCCGAGCCGTTTCGACACGGTGACCATCGAGTGACCGGCGGCGACCAGCTCCGTAGCCGAGTAGTGGCGGAGGTCGTGTAAACGGTAGGGCCAGGGATCGCCCGTTTTCTCGGCCATCGTGTCGCACAGGCGTCGGAACGCCTGCGTCATGGCGTCAGGCATGGTGGGCCGGTCGCCGGTTAGGTCGGGGCTGAACACGTACGCGTCGGCCACAAGTTCGACCTCGGCGAGCTGGGCGGCGCTGGTCGCACGCTCCCATCGGCCACGGAGGGCAGCCAGAGTGGCCGGTCCGATGTCTAGCCGGCGCACCTGGTGAGTCTTTGGATCCTTTGGCCCCCATCCGCCCGCCGTCTGCCAGATCGACCGGGTGACGGTCAGGGCCGACCCCTGCCAGTCGATATCGGACCACCGCAGGCCGGCCAGCTCGCCTCGGCGCATTCCTGTTAGCGCCGCGACGAATAGCACGGTGGCAAACTCGGGATTCCGGGTCGTGCCGGCTAGGTCGATCAGTGTGCGCACCCGATCGGGTGGGGGAGTGACGGTAACCGGGGCGGGCACGGTCGGCGGGCTCGCATTCCTGGCGACGCTGACGGGCACCATTTGCCATTTCTCGGCTTGGCGCAGTGCCGCCGAGATCACCCGGTGGTAGTGCATGACCATCGCCGGGGACGTTCCGCCAGCCAGTAGGCGCGCATACCACCGGTCGAGGTCGCGGGCGGTCAGTTTTTCCAGAAGCACCGAGCCGAGGGCCGGGCGAATGGCGGTTTCGATTTTGATTCGGTAGCCGGCGAGCGTGCTAGGCGACCGACCTTGCTTGCCGTCGCGAAGCCACGCGTCGAGCAGCTCGCCGAACGTGCCCGACCGGCTGCCATGCTTGCCGGCGGCAACCTCCGTGGCGAGCCGCGCCTTAATGGCGCGGGCATCCTTGATCCCTTTGGTAGTGCCGCGGCTGACGTGGCGGATCGCGCCCGTCTCCGGGTTGCGGCCGGCATAGACCCGGACCTCCCACCGATGGGGACCGACCTGTCGGATACCCTTCTCAACCGTGATGACGTCGAACCGATCCATGACGTGCCCTCGCTTTGTTGGGATTCTGTTGGGATGGACCCTCATGGAAAAGTATAGCATCCCTGGTCGGGGGCAGTAGCTCAGTGGTCAGAGCAGGGGACTCATAATCCCTCGGTCGCAGGTTCGATCCCTGCCTGCCCCACCAGCCCCACCAGCCCATCGGCCCTCCGACCCGCACCGAAGGCAGTGACGGAAGCCGACCTGGTCGACAAGGACAGGACCGGCACGAGCGAGACAGGAGCGTCATGGACATCGAGGAGTTCTACAGCACTGACGAGCGCCGTCGGCAGTCAGCTGAGGTTGAACTGGGCACCAACTGGTTCGACGCCAAGGGGAATCGGTACGAGCTCAGCTGGGTCGAGGACACCGGCGAGCTCTACACCATGCTCGAGCTCATCCCCGAGGCCGACTCGTTCACGCCGTTTGGTGACATCGAGGTCGAGAATCTTCCTGTCGACCGGGTGCTGGTGATGGTCGTGGGGCACATCCCCACACTCGAGGGCGTCGAGGACATTCTCTCCGGATGGCCTCAGCAGATGACCCAGCCCGACGGGATCTCCTGGGTGGCCGAGCGCCTTCGCGAAAATGGAGTGCCGGCCGCGGCCCCGCCGACCTGAACGCCGACGACCGGGTCGTATGCGGTGGGCCCCAGAAGGCACAGTAGGGTCCCATCGGCAAGGGACCGGACAGAGACCGGACAAGGAGTGCTTTGAATGGAACTGGTGGCGGATCTCTCGACGGCATCCGTCGTGCTCCGTGGGCGAGATGATGCAAAGCGGTTCTCAGTCCTCGCACTCCCGCACCAGCCAGGCGACGACGCGGGCAACGGCGCTCTCGGCGCCCTGGCGGCGGCGCTGAGCCTCCACGACGTCGGTACGGTCGACCCTGGTGGCGACGTCTTCGTTCCCGCCGACGTCGTCAGGCGGATGGCCGCCGACGCCGCGAACGCGGAGGGCCAACTGCTCGACTCGGAGTGGGAAGCGGACTTCATGTCCATGCTCGACGGTGCCGCGGCCAATGGTTGGATTGGCGACGACGGCTCCATTCGGGCGCACGTGGTGTGGCGGGACTGAGCGGTGCGATTCTCGTATGCCGAATCGATGGTCGATCCGACGTTCTACCTCCCGCTGGCCCAGGCGGCCGAGGAGGCGGGCTATCACGGGATGGTCGTGCCCGACAGCCTCTGCTATCCCCAGGACTCTGACTCGACATACCCCTTTTCACCCGATCACTCGCGTGAGTTCCTCGAGGACAAGCCCTTTATCGAGCCGTTCTCTCTGATCCCGGCCATGGGGGCCGTGACGGAGCGGCTGCGGTTCATCACCTTCGTGCTCAAGCTCCCCATGCGCCATCCGCTGCTGGTGGCCAAGCAAGCCACGTCGGTGGCGGTGATGACCAACAACCGCTTGGTCCTCGGAGTCGGGTCCAGCCCATGGCCGGAGGACTATGCACTGTGCGACGTGCCCTGGGACGCTCGCGGGCGAAGGATGGATGAAGCCGTGGACATCGTGCGCGGCCTCTCTGCCGGTGGCTACTTCCAATACCACGGAGACGTGTACGACCTGCCGTCCGTCAAGATCAGCCCCACTCCGACCGAGCCGTTGCCCATCCTGGTGGGAGGTCACGCCCCCGCGGCATTGCGCCGAGCAGCCCGGTCTGACGGATGGCTCCATGGCGGGGGGGAACCGGCAGACCTGCCCGGACTGTTGGAGCGCCTTAGCCAGCTGCGGCAAGACGGAGGGACATCGGAGCGACCCTTCGAGATCCACGTGATCTCGTTGGACGCCTACACGGCTGACGGGATCCGCCGGCTCGAAGCGCAGGGGGTCACCGACGTGATCGTCGGGTTCCGATGGCCCTACGCCGTGGGCCCGGACACCGAAGTGCTCCAGACCAAGCTCGACAATCTCCGGCGATTCGCTGACGACGTCATCGCAAAGGTGTCGGAGTGACAACGGCGCGTGAGCTCGGTCAGGCCTCCATGGCCGCGGTGGAGGCCGGCGACCGGGCAGCGTGGCTGGCCCTGTTCGCTGACGACGCCGTAGTGGAGGACCCCATCGGTCCCTCCGTCTTCGACCCGGAGGGACGAGGCCATCGTGGCCTCGAGGCCATTGCCGCCTTCTACGACAACGTCATCGCAACCAATGAGTCGATCACCTTCACCATCCGCCAGTCGATACTCTGCGGCGAAGAGGCGGCCAACGTCGGCGTGATCCGCATCACCTTCGCCGGAGGCTCCGCCGTCGAAGTCGACGGGGTGTACACCTACCGTCGCTCACCCGAGGGCAAGATTGCCTCGCTCCGGGCGTATTGGGAGCCCGACGCCATCCACGCGGTCCCCTGAGCCGGAGACGAGGCGGTCCCGGTCCCGGCCGGATCAATCCCAGCCGGCGAACCCGTACTGCTGGTGGGGGCCCATCACTGCGCACTCGAACATGCCGTACCCCACCCCACCGTCATAGGTGAATCGGGCGGCGTACTCGGTCAGGCCCCAGTTGAAGTAGGAAGGATCGACCGGCGGATTCTCCTGGCCCTGTACCACCAGGTCGCCCTGGTACATGCCGTGCTTCCAATCGGGCTCCATCCCATAGCCGCTTCCCAGCAACAAGGGAAAGGCGAGCAGCGTCTCCACTTCGACCTCGGCCGTCCTCTGACCGTGGGCGCCGAAGTAGGTGAGGGTGGCGCCGGTCACCCTCCGGCTTCCCGGGGCGAACCGCAGCTGGTGCTCGGGTCGTCCGAGCCACTGGGCCGGCTTTCCGGAGCCCAAGGGGAAGACGCGGTGGGCGTCTTGCATGATCCGCTCGCCGGTCGGTCGCTCCTGGATGATGGTGACCGTGGCATGGTCATCGAATCGGACCGGCGCATAGATCCAGAAGAACCCACCCTCGGTATCGGTGGCGCGGATGCCCGGGGGCTCGGACTCGCCGACCGGGCGCACCCCCCACGAGCGGTCACGGGACCCCCAGTAGCGCTCGGGGGTCAGCTCGACCTCGCGGTCGCCGACCTTGAGGGTGCCGGTCCACGAGCCCACCTGGGCGAATCGGGTGGAGTCGAATGTCACCCGGGTGAACTGACGATCGAAGTGGCGCGACTCGAGGTGCGCCTCGGAAAAGCCGTCATAGACGGCGTCGAGCTCGATCCCCCATTCGTTGGGCTCGACGATGACCCGGACCCGCTCCAGACCTTTGAGCACCTCGACCCGGATGGGGCCCACCGATGCGTCCATCCGGTCCGCTCCGAGGGTCTTCGAGGACCGTACGACCCGATGGGTGCCCCCCCACAGGACGGACACGAATGCATCGGCCACGCTCAGGTTGGGGTACTGGCCGACACCGATGACGGCGAAGAGCTCCTCGTCGGTCCCGTGCACCTGGCCCGTCCCGTGGATGTTGAAGTAGTAGCGGTCGTAGAAGTTTCGGTCCGAGGTCCCGACAAAGCGCATCGGCTCCGAGATCTGGTGGACCGGATAGTCGTCAAGGGGAGAAAGCACGGGCGCTCCTAAATTTAGGATTGTCAATGTCGATGTGTCGATGTGTGGGGTTGTCGGCGGGGTGGATCGCTACCGGAATCCACCCCGTATCGCGATCGCCAAGGGAGCGTATCGAGGTTCGAGACGATGGGGCGCCAGGGCATCGTCCGGGCTACAATTTGTGATCACCGGCACGGTCGCCGCCCCGCCACATGGGGATTCGGCAGCCGACCGGAGCACATCAGGTTCCAACCAGGGAGGGCCCGTGAAGTCGTACGATCGTCTGTTCATCGGAGGAGAGTGGGTCGAGCCGTCGTCCTCCTCTGTGTTCGACGTGGTGTCTCCCACCACCGAGCAGCTTGTCGGCCGGGTCCCCGAGGCCCAGGTGGCCGACGTCGACCGCGCCGTCGCCGTGGCCCGCGAGGCGTTCGACCATGGACCCTGGCCACGAATGACTCCGGCCGAGCGGGGGGCAATTCTGACCAAGGTCGCCGACGCCATCCGCAACGACATGCAGGGCATCTCCGAGCTGATCTCCAATGAGATGGGCTCGCCGATCTCGTGGGGGACCCTGGCCCAGGTCCTGGCCCCGACCATGATCCTCGACTACTACGCCGGCATGGCCTCGACCTTTGCGTTCGACACCGTGCGGGACGGGCTGCTGGGCCCGGTGATGGTGTCCAAGGAGCCGATCGGCGTGGTGGCCGCCATCACACCCTGGAACGTGCCCCTGTTCCTGGCCTGCGCCAAGCTCTCTCCGGCCCTTCTGTCGGGGAGCACCGTGGTGTTCAAGCCCGCTCCTGAGACCCCCCTCGACGCCAACGTGTTGGCGGAGATCTTTGCCGACGCCGGCCTGCCCAAGGGAGTGCTCAGCGTCGTTCCGGCGGGGCGCGAGGTCGGGGAATACCTCGTCAACCATCCCGGGGTGGACAAGGTGTCCTTCACCGGCTCGTCCGCGGCGGGGCGCAAGATCGGCGCGGCCTGCGGGGCCAACCTCAAGCGGTTCAGCCTCGAGTTGGGGGGCAAGTCGGCGGCGATCCTCCTCGACGACGCGGACCTCGACGTCTCGATCCCCTTGATGATGCCCAACGCCATCATGAACAACGGCGAGGCCTGCATCTCTCTGACCCGAATCCTGGCTCCTCGCGATCGCTATGCCGAGGTGACCGAGGCCATCGTCGAGCAGGTGCGGGCCATGAAGGTCGGCGACGCCCTCGATCCAGCCACCGAGGTCGGCCCCCTGGTGGCCGAGCGCCAGCGGGACCGGGTGGAGAACTACATCCGGATCGGTCAGGACGAAGGGGCCAAGGTCGCTGTGGGCGGTGGTCGCCCCGAAGGGATGGACACCGGGTGGTTCGTGGAGCCGACGGTGTTCGTGGACGTCGACAACAGCATGCGCATCGCCCAGGAGGAGATCTTCGGGCCGGTACTGTCGGTGATCCCCTACGACGACGAAGCCGACGCGGTCCGCATCGCTAACGACTCCGACTACGGGTTGTGCGGAGCGGTCTTCAGCGGCTCCAACGACCGGGGGCTCGGCGTGGCCCGTCAGATTCGGACCGGCACCTACATGGTGAACTCCAACGTTCCCATCGACTTCTCGTCGCCGTTCGGTGGATACAAGGCATCAGGGGTTGGTCGCGAGTTCGGCGAAGACGGCCTCGAGTTGTTCCTGGAGAAGAAGACCATCAATCTCCCGGCCGGGTACTCCCCGACCGTGTGAGAGGACGGGCCGGCTCCGGTCGTCGGCGCTCAGCGGTGGGATGAGCAACCATCACGTCGGCGAGCCCGACCGTGGCGGAGGCTCACAGCCGATCACGTCGGTGTCGGCCTGGCCGATGTGGGTTCTGGGCGGGACGTTCCTGATCGACGCCGTCGATCAGAACGTGGTCCGCGGGCTCGTTCCGCAGCTCAGGCAGGCATTCGGAGTCGGTGACCTGGCCATCGGCGTGCTGATGTCTGCCTTCGTGCTGGTCAATGGGATGGTCACGCTTCCGGCCGGCTACCTGGCCGATCGATGGGTGCGCACCCGCGCCGCATCGGTGGCCATGGCCCTCTGGTCCGCCGTCTCGGCTGCCGGTTCATTGGCCCCGAGCTTCGGTGCCCTGGTCGTGCTACGGGGGGCCCTGGGCTTCGGTCAAGGGGTGACCGACCCTTCAGTGTCCAGCCTGGTGCCCGACTACTACGTGCTCGAACGCCGAGGTCGCGCCTTCTCCGTCCAGCAGTCCCTCACCTTTGTGGGCACCGGATTGGGGGTCCTGGCCGGCGGGCTCATCGGACCGGCGTTCGGGTGGAGGACGGCACTGGTGCTCGTCTCTCTGCCCGGTCTGGCTGTGGCCGTGCTGGTTCTTCGGCTGCGGGAACCGCGCCGGGGTACGGCCGATCGGGTGCGTATCGGGGCCGTCGACGAGATCGAGTTCACCGATCGGCACGCCGTCCACCCACCGTTGTTCGACCAGGGCATCGGCCGCTTTGTCCGGGACCTGTCGACCGGGCTGCGTCAGGACCTCGCCCTGATCCTGGCCATTCCCACACTTCGCTTCGCCCTGGCCGGCGTGTCGGCGGTGCTGTTCGTACTGACCGCGGTGGGATCGTGGATGACGGTGTTCTACCAGCGCCAGCTCGGCCTGTCCCAGGGCGGGGCTACGGCCACCTTCCTGGTCCTCGTCGTGGTCGGCGGGATACCCGGCGTGATCGTCGGCGGTCGTGTGGCGGACCGCTTCACCTCGCGGATCACCGGGGCCCGCGTCGTCCTACCCGGGGTGGCGTTGATGGTGGCGACCACGCTGTTCATCTCGTCACTGGCCGACGTGCCCTACCCCGTGTGCCTGCCGCTGCAACTGGTCGGGTTCTTCTTCGCCACCTCGGCCATCCCCGCCCTGAGGGCCGCGCTGACCGACGCCGTGCCCTCGACGCTGCGGGGGACCGGTTTCGGGACGTTCAACCTGGCATCGGTGCTGTTCGGCACGGCAGCCGCTCCGTTGGTCACTGCATTCTTCTCCCAACGGTATGGCGACAACTTGCGCACGGCGTTCCTCATCGTGCTGCCGCTGGCCTACATCGGGAGTGCACTGCTCATTGCCGCCCGCAACCATCTAGAGGAGGACACCCGACGACTGTTCGAGATGGTGTCCGGCGGCATTGCTGGACGGACGCCGGGACTCTGATGCCATGATCGAGAGTGGGTGAACCCAGGTGGACAGGGGAATCTGCGAATATGGAGGGCTTGAAGGGCCGTCCGGCACGTGGCCGGCCCCATGGCGCCGTGTGTGGAGGCACCCAATCCCATGAGTCCCGGCGCCCACGCGGCCACCAAGCGGCCTCCACAACCAGTGGTCTCAGATGCAGAAGGGCGCGGCCGTCCGATCATCTTCGGCTTCGTCCCGGCGCTCGACGGCCTCCGAGCGGTAGCCGTGTTGGGCGTCATGCTGTATCACGGAGGCGCCCCGGTGGTCAGCGGGGGCTTCCTCGGCATCGATGTGTTCTTTGTCCTGTCGGGGTTCTTGATCACCTCACTCCTGCTCGGCGAGTGGGCGAGGCGCCTGACCATCCAACTGGGCCAGTTCTGGGCTAGGCGGGCCCGTCGGCTGTTGCCGGCATTGTTGGTGATGCTGGTGGGCGTGGCCGTCTACGCCAAGGTCTTCGCCACCCCCGGCGCGTTTGGCAACCTGCGCCTCGATTCGTTGTCGACTCTCTTCTACGTCTCCAATTGGCACTTCATCTTCGGGGGCGGCAGCTACTTCAACCTCACTTCGCAACCCTCGCCGCTCCAGCACATGTGGTCGCTCTCCATCGAGGAGCAGTTCTATATCGTGTGGCCTCCGCTGGCGCTGGTCCTCCTGCATCTGGGACGCAAGCTCCGGCCCTCCCGACGCCTGTGGCCGATCCTGGCCGTGGCCATAGCCGGCGCCGTGGCCTCGGCCCTCGACATGCGGTGGTCTTACCAGGGCGGAGCATCGGTCATGCGCCTGTACGAAGGAACCGACACCCGGTGCCAGGACATTCTCGTCGGCGCAGCTCTGGCCGTGGGAATGGCCATCTGGGCTGAACACCGCAAGGCTCTGCCCGCCGGCGTGTCCGGTCGTTGGGCCGCGACCCGGAGGGAGCGATCCCACCCTGCGGCCGGCACGGCCGGCGAGTTTCCGCCCTTGCCCCATCGGCGCGACCGACGCCGGCGGCTGGGCCCCGGCATCAAGCCGATCAGTGCTTGGGAAGTCACCGCACCGCCGGCGCGGGTGGTCCTGCAGATCCTGGGTTGGTCAGCGGTGGCCGCCGGTGCCTACCTGTGGTCCCACCAGTCGACGCCCGGGGCCTTTCTGTTCGAGGGCGGCTACTTCCTCTTCGCTGTGGGCGTGGCGCTGGTCATCTTCTGCACGATCACAGCCCAGAGGGCCTCTCTGTCACGGGCCCTGGGCAACCCGGTGTTCAGCTATGTCGGCAAGATCTCCTACGGCCTTTATCTGTGGCACTTCCCGCTCTTCGGACTGTTGAGCGGTGAGCGCCTGCATCTCTACGGCTATCCGCTGCTCGCCGTCCGCATCGTCGCCACGCTCGTCGTGGCCACGGGCTCGTTCTACCTGGTCGAGGAACCGATCAGACAGAGAAGGGTTCGCTCGCTCACCGAATGGCGGGCTTGGGCCCTTACTGCGGGCGCCTTCCTCGGGGTGGCAGCAGTCACAGTGGCCGCCACCGTGCCCGCCACTGCGGAAGCAACGAGCACCGCGCGCTTGGTCGGGGCCCAGTACGCCGGACCGCCGGTGAAGGTCCTGGTGTTCGGCGACTCGGTCGCGTGGCGGGTCGGGTTCGCCATGTTGGCCAGTCAGCCTCAGAACAGCTACGACGTCAGCATCGACAACGGGTCGATCGTCGGTTGCGGGTTGCTACGGAGCAGCGAATACATGGGCCACGGTATTCCCGAACTGTTGACCCAGCAGTGCAACACATCCTCGCCAAAGTCGGCGCAGTGGCCGGCGCAGTGGGTGGGGGACCTCCAGCAGTTCCGGCCCAATGTTGTCATGGTGCTCGCCGGTCGGTGGGAGGTGTCCGACAGAATGATCAACGGACGCTGGTTGCACATCGGTGATCCCGTCTTCGACGCCGACCTGAGACAGTCATTGGAGCAGGCCGTTCAGGTCGGCACGTCGACCGGTGCGCTCATGCTGTTCCTGACCTCCCCGTGCTTTGCCTCGGGAGAACAGAACAACGGCCAGCCCTGGCCGGAGGATTCGGCTGCCCGCCTGGCGGCTTACAACGCCATGGTCAGGCAGGTGGCCGCTGAGCACCCGGCCACGGTGAAGATCGAGGACTTCGATGCCCAGGTCTGCCCGGGCGGCGCCTACGCGACATCACTCAAGGGCCTCCAGATCCGTGACGGCGACGGGGTGCACACCGCCCCTACGGCAGCGGCCGGCCAATGGCTCGACGCTCAGCTCCTGCCTGAGGCCATCAGTGTCGGTCGGATCCAGATGGCTGGTCGGCAACTGGTGGCGCCGACGCCACCGACTTCCTCGCCCACCTCGTCCTCGACGCCCCCGCCGACACTGGCTGCCGCGGGTCTGAACCGGAGCGTGCCCTGACCGTTTCGGGCCTCCGGTGGTCAGGGAGAGGACGTCACCGGTGCTGGCGGGGGAATGGAAGAGGGTGGTGGGGCCTGGTCGAAGGTTGAACTGTCGGCCACCCGGCACTGTGCGGCCAAGGCAGTGGTGAGCGTGGTTTCGGGAACTCGGTTGCTCTCGGAGACGGTGGTCATGAGCGCCTGCCACTGGCCATCGAGATAGGCAGCCTTGGCTGCTATCGGCAGGGCATCGCGGAGTTCGATGTACGCGCGCTGCGTGAGCCGAGCGGCATCGATCTTGTCACTCTGCTGTGCAGACTCCTTCAAGAGACCGATCGACCGGTCCACGTGGGTGCAGGCCTGCTTGGCCAGGGCGGTGCCGTTGCCGCTGCCGCAGGCACTGAGGGCGCAACCGAGCCCGAGGGCAAGGACGCTTCCTGCCGCCAGTCGCCCAAGCGTCGCACGAAGGGCAGCGGTGGTCACCCCAACCAGCTGCCGGCCGAGTCGAGAAGATAGCGACTCACGGCCAGACAGCGGTCGAAGACCTCGCACATCATTTCCTCGCCGGCCAGTACACGAGTCAGGGACACGGGAGAACGGGCCACGATGTTGAGCCTCCGCTCGGCCGCGTCGGTGGCCGACGCATACGAGTCGATGGCCGATACCTCGAGGGGAAGCTCGATTCCCCCGACGCCCGCCAGATCAATGGCCAGACGGAGGAGATCCGGTCCGTTCGGCAGGGGAGGCAGGGCCCAGGTGAACGTCAGCGGAAAGTGGAAGTCATCCGGCGGCTCCTGATCCTCGGGCAGACCGAAGACGGCGTCCTCGAAGGAGAGCAGCGTCCTGGGATCCACCTCGAGCGCCAAGTGGAGGTCGAGGGGGCCACCGCACCCGTCTTCGGGATGGAGCTCGACCTCCCAGACCTGGCGCAAGGAGTAGGTCTCGACGAAGTGACGCTCGTCATGCACGTGGAAGCCATGGTCGACCGAATGATCCTTGAGGTCGGCCACGTATCCGGCCACATCGATGACTGCCACAGGCGCCTCAGCCTACCGGTCCGAGGGTTGCTCCGGTATCGTCGGCCCATGGACGACGACGCGCTGCTGGAGGTCCTCTATGCCGCGGCGTCGGCTGTGGCGGGCGCGCTCGGTGACCTGACCGACTGGGGACTTGCCGGCACGCGCGAGGGTCAGTACCGATCGGACCTGGTCGCCGACGCAGCTGCGGTGGCCGTACTGGATGAGGCCGGCCTCGGGGTGATGTCCGAGGAGTCAGGGTCCTACCGGGTGGATCGAGAGGTGATCGTGGTGATCGATCCGGTGGATGGGTCGACCAACGCCTCGAGGGGGATTCCGTGGTACGCCACCAGTCTGTGCGGAGTGGATTCGGAGGGACCCCGGGCCGCAGTGGTGGTGAACCAGGCGTCAGGAGTGCGTTTCGACGCCGTGCGAGGTGCGGGAGCCCGACGTGACGGAGTTCCGATCCGACCCTCGACGTGCCAGACCCTGAACGAGGCGATCATCGGCTTTTCGGGATACCCACCCCGGTACTTGGGATGGTCCCAGTATCGGTGCCTCGGCGCAGCCGCCCTTGATCTCTGCGCGGTGGCGGAAGGGGTCCTCGATGGCTATGCAGCCATCGGAGGCTCGCAGCTGGGCAGCTGGGACTACCTGGGCGGCATGCTGATCTGCACCGAAGCCGGCGCCGTGATGGGCGAGTCGCAGGGACGCGATCTGGTCACGCTGGAGCACAACGATCGCCGGACCCCTGTGGCTGCAGCCACTCCCGATCTTCTCCGGGTATTGAGTCAGGCGACGGCAAAGTAGCGTTGCGTCTCCGGGCGTTTAGCTCAGTTGGTAGAGCAGCTGGCTTACAACCAGCAGGTCATCGGTTCGAGTCCGATAGCGCCCACCAAATCGTCATATTCGAACTTGGGCACAGAAAAGAGCAGTTCGAACGGCTCCTTGTATGCCATCTCCGTGACGTGACCGTCGCGGACCAAGACTCGATCGAAGACGGCGGTGTTGAAGAGCTTCCGAGTCCGATCGCCGGCCCGTCGGTAGCCACGCCCACAGTTGGTGGCGAAGCGAAGTGCCGTGTTCATGACCTCCTGCCAGTCCTCGAGCGTCGCATCGAGGCCTGCCATGCGTGACTCGATGCTTTGGAGCTCAGTAGCGATGCGCCCCTGTTCATGACGGAGCATGACGACGTCGATGGCATTGGCGTAGTAGGCCTCCATCAGTTTGAATCGCTCAGCCTTTGCTCGTTCGTGCTGTTGGACGAGTTGGTCTCGCTCGGCCGAGGTGTCCACACTGTGGTTCGCCACCTCACTGGCGATGGCCAGTTCGAGACCCTCGGCCCAATCGCTCGGGACCTCGATGCGTTCGTACAGTTCTTCGATCTCGGCTTGGAGCTGATCGGCGGCAACGTAACGCTCCTGGCAGCCAGTGCCGTTCCGTCGATCCTTCTGGCCGAGACAGTAGAAGTAGGTATAGGTGCCCTTCGATCGTTGAATCGAGAGCCTCCGGCCACAGACCCCGCAGACGAGAAGCCCCTTCAGATAGTGGTGGTGCCGTCGCTCTCGGGTCCCGCGAGTAGCACGGGCCACAAGTAGCTCTTGCACCTTGTCGAAGGTGACCCGTTCGACCAATGGCTGGTGCAGTCCTGGGTACTCCACCCCACCCCATTGGACAATCCCAGTGTAGGCCGGGTTGGCCAGCAAGGAGGCCAGCCCCGAGACGGTGAGCGCCTTCGCCACATAGTCGGCTCGTCCTCGGTTGCGTAGCCCCCGGTCGGCCATCTCGTGGGCCAGGCGTTCAACCGTCCATTCGCCGGTGGCGTACAGCTCGAAGGCAGTCTGCACGAGTGCAGCGCGCTCAGGGTCCCGAATGATGTGGGCGACCTGGCGTCCCCCGATGGGCTCGCGGACGTTCAGGTAGCCGAGTGGGGCCTTGTGGGGGTAGCCCCCGAGCTTGGCCTTTTGGCCCATTCCCTTCTTCACCTCGTTGGCCAGGTTGGCCGAGTAGAACTCGGCCATCAGGGCGTGGATTCCCTCCACCAGGCGACCCGAGGCGGTCTCGTCCAGGTTCTCGGTCACCGAGACAAGCGTCACTCCCCGACGCCGGAGCAGGGCCCGAATGGCGACGTGATCTTCCATGTTGCGGGCCAGTCGATCGATCTTGTGGACGATGATCGCTTCGATGCCGGCGTCCTCGCTGATGCGGCCCAGCATGGCCTGCAGCCCGGGTCGATCGATCGACCGAGCCGACTCGCCCCGGTCGACGTACTCGTCGACCAGCTCCCAATTCTGGTCGGCCGCATGTCGGACACACGCCTCCCTTTGGGCGGCGATGGAGAACCCCTCGTCGGTCAGGTCCTTTTCGACCTGTTCTTTCGTCGACACCCGCAGATAGATCAGGGCACGCACTGGGCACCTCCATGGTGAGAATCCTCGTCGGAGCGTCCATGAGACCTCCGTGTCGCCGCCAAAGCAAGGCGGTCTCGCTCCACCTCGATGGCCAGGGCCACCAGGGCCCGGGCCAAGGGGCGGAGGATGTCGGGGGTGGGTCTCGAAGGATCGACCGATCCGGTACCTCGCGGATGGTGGGGTAGTGCTCGAGCCAGGTCCCCCGGATGAGGGAGATGCGCGTTACAGACGGCTTGCTTCGCTCGCGGATGGCGGGGGAGTCGCGGGGTACCTGGTGTTGCCTGGTGTCCGTCCCTACAGCGTCGGCCGGCGACACCGGTGTCGGCCGGGCCCTGGGTGCGACTCACCGACCACCGAACCCAAAGGCAGCCAGTCGATCCTCGATGGCACGGAGCGACTCGCTGAGCGACGGCGGCAACTCTGGACTGTCGACCTCGGGCACAAGAGCTCCGCCGCACGCCGGGCAGCAACTGCGATCGGTTTCTCGAGACTCCTCGTCCCGATCGTGGCGGGGAATCCCGCAGTCCTCGCACACCACAAGGTGCGCAGCGTCGTAGTCGGCGGCGAGCTGGTCCGCGGAGACCCGCATGCGCCGGTGGAGGGGCATCCCGCGGTGGCTCTTCTCGACGGCCTCGGCCCGTCGGACCTCGTAGTGGGTGGCTCCCTCGGCCTCCGCGGTGCCCCGTTCGACGACCTCCCTCCAGGCCAGTTTCCATTCGTCGAGCAACTGGCCCTCAGCGAGGCAGGCTGCCGGGCGACACAGCCGAGGATCCTCAGCTGCGATGGCGGCGGTGTTGGACAGCAGCGTCTCGGCCTGTTGGGCCCAAAGAGCCCGATAGACCGCCTTCCAGCCGCTCACCACCGGAGCTGGTGGCGGGGGGCCAGCCAGAGCGCCCGTCGTCGTCCACCCACCAGCGATGGGTGCCGATCACGAGGTCGAGTTGGTGGCTGGCCCACTCCTCTCGGTGCGAGGAATGGAGTCCGGGGCGGTCGAACAGGTGACGAATGACACGTGCGCACTCTTCGTCACCCAGTGCCCCGGCCAAGGGGCCAGGGTCTGCCACCAGAGCATGGACGAGCCTCACCTGTTCGTGTCGCTCGACGGCGGCGCGTTGGGCGGAGACCCTGGCCACGACGGCGCGGTACTTGCGGACCTCGGGCCCGAGTAGCTGGATCAGGGTGGTCGGCGCATCTCCGACGGAAGATCGCCACACGGGCGCACACACGGCCTCCTCGGGCGCACGGACGGTGGCACAGGCCGCCACCAGCTCGGTATACCGCAGCGGGTCCTTGCTGGCGTAGGGGGAAGGTTCGACCCGGTCGCGTTCGACGCCGGCCAGGAACCGGTTCACCCGAGCCTCCGAGGTCGTAGCCAAGAGCAGCGCCGGGCAGCACGGATGGCGGTCCTTCCAGACCCGGTCCGCGCAGTACCGGCGGTGACGGGCCACCTTGGCTCGCAGCCGGGCCTGGTCCATGGTGGCGAAGTCCACCTCGATGAAGGCGCCAACGGTGCCGGGCGTGCCGTCGACTGAGGTCGTGGCTTGCAGGTAGGCGTCGGGGCGGAGCCGCCCAGTTCGGCCATAGACCGACCAGTCTTCCCAGGACTGTTCGTCTCGCCGCCACTCGGTGATCGTGAGCCCGACAGTCTGCCCGATGTCGACCAGGGCGACGTAGAGGCCGGCGATGGCCGCAGTGTGTCGGAGGAACAGCGGGTTGGGAGCTTGTCGACCAGGAGCGGGGGAGCTTCCCTCGATGAGGCGAGCACCGTTGCGGGTGAGCCACCAGAAGAAGGGCGCCGAGCCCGATGCGGCATACGGTCGAGTCCGATCGACGAGGCCACCGGCACGAAGACGGGACAAGCGGTAGTCGATGGTCCGTTCCGGACGAGAGGTCAAGACGATGAGCTGGGGCGTGGTCAACACCCGATGGGACTGAAGTAGTTGGAGGATCCCATGGTCGATGTCCGAAAGCCGATCCGCACTCGATGCCGTCCCGGCGCCTCGTCCGCTCATCGCCTTCCGCCGATCAGGCGGCGAAGAACGCTCACCACACCTCCCCTACAGTCGGGGGCCATCAACGATCGCCAATTGCGGTCCCGTCCTGCCCGTTTGCCGTCTGCTATCTCGCGGACCCCACGTTGAGCGATCCGCGAGGTTGGCCGATTCCAAGAGGGCCGGGTCATTCGTCGGCGAGATCGCCGACGGGTTTCGGCTCTGGACCGGTGACTGCGGCAGAACCGGGACGACAATTGTTCATGTCGGTGGTGGCAGTGGTCCATGGCGACTTCCTCATGAGGTCCGGGGCAGGGGAACTCGGCCGGTTTCGGCCACCGGTGCTGCTGTGTTCGAGCACCGATGCGGCAGGGGAGCGCGGATTCCCAAGGTCGTGAAAAGAAGACCCACACATGAGAACGGGTAGAAATGCCCCGAATTGCGCGACAAATCAATTCGAAGAAGTCCGTGACCAGGGACGCCAGAAGGTCAGTGGTACGTCGCCGGGGACCGACCGGCGGAGCAAGCATGTCACCCAAATCGTCTTTTCAGTGCCGTGCCGGTGGTCGACTAGCTGCTCCTGTCCGTCCACGCTGTTGGACCGACAGGAGCCTTGGAGCGGGTCCGATCAACGCCCCCTGCCCGGGCAGGTCACCGGGCGGGTCTTGCGGGACGCCCCCACTTTGGCATCTCTCTGACGTGCGGCGTTCCCACGTCAGGTTCGGCCTACGGGCGACGTGGAGCGATCTGGACCGCTTGCTGAAGTGAGCAGATGGCCCAGCGTCGGACCAGATACCGATCCCCGAGCCGGTGATCAGGGGCAGGGGCGATATCGGCGGATCAAAGACCGCTGAGGATCGCCACCAAGGGCCCACTCCAACTCGGAACCTCAGCCGTTCTCACCTTGTGCCCATGAGGCCCCTGAAACTAGAACCGCTCAAGAGCATGGAGACGATGATGCCAAGAGGCAGGACTCCCCAGTAGCCGAGCGGGTGGCCGACATTGCCGAAGAAGAGCATCAGCAGCCAGGTGGCAGGAAAAGTAGCGACGAGAAATACAAAGCTGGCAAACAAGATGGCTCTGATCAATGGTTGTCACTCCTCACGATGTAAGGCCCGACGCAAGAATCGAGAGTGCTGCGACTACCGGCCTGGCCCACCCCGGCAGGAGCCCAAACCGAAGAGAGCGAGCACACCGATCACGCCACGCCACATGGTCATCCTCTCAGCGTAGTCAGCACTTCGAATGGGTGGTGGGCCAGATGTCACTCTCCCGGCGGTATGGGGCACCCATGGCGAGTCACCTGGGCCGATGGTTGTCCTCAGTCCTGACCCGGCGAAGCGGTTGCGCTATTGGTGAGGATCAGCGATCCCTCATTGGCAAAGTTGCCTGACTGGGTCACAGGTGTCGCCAGTGCCACGCATGATCGCTCATGGTTGCATGAAATGCCCAGCACCCCACCAACCTGCGACGGAAGTGAGACCTTCTGCCAGCTGGAACCCTCGTTGGTGGTCTCTGCAATCCCCGATCCTCCCAGGTAGCACACGCTCTGTGACGCACAGCTGATCGACGACCATGTTCCACCGCCCGGAGGAATACGTGGAGGATCAAAGTTCGGAGCTGCCACAGGAGTCCATTTGGTGCCGCCATCCGACGAATGCAGCAAGTCGTTCGCTGCGGAGTACTTGCCGGACGCAGGATCAGCGATGGCTTGCGGAATCATCCAGCAGTTGACGGTATCTGGACAAGTCACGCCCGATCTGATGTTGTTCACATTTTGTACACGATTCTCTTCCCAATCCTTGCCAGCATCGGTAGTACGCCACACATCGACTACTCCTCCAGCGAGGTTGAATACGGGGAAGAGGGATCCCACAACGATGCAGGCGTTGGCTGTGGGACAAGCCATTGACACCGAATCACCAGATTGGACCACTACCTGAAAGGATGCCTCAGAGCTCAGTTCGGGAAGGATTGACGAAGACCAATGGGTACCGCCATCGGTAGTGCGAAGGAAGACGAGTTCGTCGGCAATACCGCCGCCTGGTGCGTCCACCTGGGTATGTCCGACCACATTGCAGATTCCGGGAGCACTGCACGAAACCGCATCGATCTGGCCCGGCCAGTAGGTCGTCTCGGCCGGGAGGTTCTGGTAGGCGGGAAGTTGTTGAACATCCACCGGAATGGGTACGGGTTTGGATGCCCAGGTAGCACCGCCGTCTGTTGTGACCATGAGTTCCGGGTCACGTGACGGCTTCTTGGCGGCCGGGTCTCCAGTTGTCGGGTCCAACCGTCCAGACCCTGAGGCGCACCAGGTCGAGGTGGCGCAGGAAACCAGTGTGGTGATGGCAGTATCTGGCGGAAGCGTCGTCGGCTGCCAAGTGCGGCCACCGTCATGAGACACGAACATGCCCCCTCCACCCGAGTAGTCGAGTCCGTACCCGGTCGACAGGAAACAGGTCGTGGTATCACCACAGGTGACTCCCAAAACCGCAGCAGGATTGCCCGTAGCCAACACGAACTGAGAGCCGGACAGATCGGCAGCGAGCTGCCACGCCCTTGGGGGTACCTGTACCTTTGGCGCTGATGCGCTCTTGCTTGACCGATCTCCAAATGAAGTCTTCACCCAGGCACTGGCTGCAATGACGATCAACACGGCTGCCGCCACCAGCGCTACCTTCCGGGGTCGCCGAACAGGAGCCCTTCTGACCTTGCGGTCAATGCTCGTGGTATCTGCCATTGCCGGGCGTGCCCGCCCGATCTCCTCGAGGGTGACCGGTGGGGCGCTGCCGTCGACAAGTCGACGGATCTGATCAGCAAGGTCAGGCATGGTCTTCCACCTTCAGGGTCACTCGTAGTTTCTTCAGCCCTCGTTCGAGATGGTTCTGGACACTGGTGACCCTGATCCCCGTACATTCGGCCACCTCTCGGAGGGTCCAACCGAACCCATGAACGAGTACCACGGCCGTCCGCTGGGCATCGGACAGGCTGGCCAACGCCGGGGCCAAAGCCGGTTCGTACCAGGGCTCAGGATGATCCGGTCGAACAAAGAGTGGTCGATCCTTTCGCTTGCGAGTTCTGCTTTGGCCCACTCGGTACAGATAGCCGATCACGTTGTTCATGCCACGAAGTCGCATCCAGTGTTCCCATGCGTATGCCAAGGCCTCGGCAGTCGCCTCTCGGCCCTGTTCCGAGCCGTATGCGGCGACGAACGCCCTACGAAGGAGCGGCTCAGATTCCTGCACGAACAGGCGAAAGTCTTCCTCTGGAGTGTCGATCACTCGGCTCCCGCTCGTGTCCCTCTAATGGGATAGACCGTTGAGGAGGGCGTTGTTACCACAACAGATCGCAGAACCTCTTGCTTCTCTTGCCGTATTTCGCTCGTCGCCTGGCTCCGACGCCTACTCGACTGAAATGGGTGTTTCTCGGACACCCACTACTCGGCGCTCGACGAATCGGATCCGTCCTACAAATGGGCGGAGCAGGTCCGTCGAGCCGAGTTCCGCCGCCCGGCTCCGGGCTTGCACCTCTTTGACCAATGGCCATTGCCTATTCCACCGACTCGGCGAGGCCTCATACACCCCAGACGTGGCCCACAGCCAGCGCACCACCGAAGCGACTGGGGACATGAACCAGGTGGCCGCCCGCAGGAGCCATCGTGGGCACCAACCTCAACAGCGGCGAGGAAGCTTCTCGGAGCCTTGGATGACTTTGGATCGGAACGGCTTACACAGTTGGACAACTTGATCTTGTACGGCTCTAGTCAGCGGGAAGACCTTCACTTCAGCTACGAGACCGTCGGTATCTCGGGTGAATCCACATGAGCGAAACCCCGGTACCTCGGCATCATTGAGGCGAGCAGATAATTCAGCCGGAAGTTCACTTTCCCGTGAAGTATCGGGAGGCCATTTGGGCATAGAGGCCATGATGAACAACGCTAGCCGTCGACAGGGATCGTCAGCGTTGCCGAACCGGGCGTTCTTGGGCACGCCTGCCGTAGATCGTTGGGACCCAGAAATCTCAGGTCCAGATGACCCTGGCCCTTGTGGCTGCCGTTCGGACGGCAGATCCATCCACGACAGCACTGAACTCGCCGGAGGCGGGCGCAGGAAGCGCCACAAAGATCTCCAAAGGTCCATCGGGTGGCAACGGGTAGACCCACGCACTGAAATGCCATCCGCCCGAGCCGCCTCCACCTCCGCCGAAACCGACGAAAGGCTCGGTCGGGAGACCCTCACCATCCTTCGGAACGCCGTGGGGTCCGTAGTGCAGGCCTTGACCGCCCACACGGCCATCGGCAAAGCGGACACCGATCCGCATCATGCCCATCGGTCCCCGGTGGATTCTCGTCTGAATGTCTTGCTGTTTATGGGGGTTTAGCAGGAGCACCACGTTGACCCGGAATCCATTGGGGAACACATCCAAGGTGGGGATGAACCAGACGGCGTCCTCACCCTGGTCGAGCAAGGCATCGACTACCAAGGTGACCGGCAACGTACCTTCTGACGGACGATCCCAAGCCGGTGGAGACCAGAGACGCTCGGAAGGTTCCGGTGGAGGAGGAAGAGGCTCGAAGAAGCTCACTGAGAACAGGGTATCGCTGCCAACCAGCCAGATCTGCGTGACATCGGTGCCACATGGCTGCCCGCCCGCCGATGTGCCGATCAGCCCCGGTCGGATAGCTCGCCGCTGACTGGGTGGTTGGCTAACCCCGCCTCTTCACGCGGGCATTTGACCTGACCAGCGCGCGTCCGCGGAA
>JADEYI010000817.1_pt1 | contig 33230 bp, 43 predicted proteins | sample 8542331 | NCBI WGS metagenome assembly JADEYI01 (sample SAMN16510988, study PRJNA670497) | mine drainage metagenome | isolation source: biofilm near Copperflume 1 | place: Germany: Marsberg coppermine Kilianstollen | collected 2018-02 | reverse complement strand
ACGTACCTTGCCTCTTGGCAGGAAAAGCGTGTAATAATAATAATAATAATAATAACCTTGAAAATGGCATAGTCAATGCAAGCAACGCCCTGGATCTCGTTTGAATTGGATCGCCGGAAGACTTTCCTAAGCATTAAAGGACATCTAGCAATTTGGTCTTCTGATGGGCCATAGTCACTCGTGCTGTATCTGCAGACACAGCCTGAGAGCCTTAAATAGATCTTTTTAGTTTGTGGTATGCTTGAGATTCTTGTTGTCAAGGAGTGTATGGCGAGTGAGCACTGCGCAATGACTTGTGCCAATGCAGAGATTTCTGTGTGCAGGAACACCAACGGGAGCTGAAGGCAGCTCTTACCCACGGCTCTGTGCACCTGGGCGTAAGAAGGGAGGATCACAGGGGGCATGTGGTTAACGCAACGCTGCTCCACCCTGAGACAGGGGCCTGGGAGGTCCATTACCACGCCTCCCCCTACCCCTCTTTCTTCCCCCTGGGCCAAGGGGAAGACATCAGTACGAACCGGGCTGACTACCACCTGCTTGCATGGGTGAGTATTGGACATGATGCATGCAATCAGATTTACAAATAGACAGTGTTTGTCAGGGTGCACAATGCCCTCACAATTGATAGCTGAGATCCCGTTGAAATGTTGAAAGTGAGGGATTTTTACTCCTGAGGACTGCACGCTTGAAGGCAGGCAGCATGGCAAGGCTGTGACATACCTTTCGAGTGCCAGCGGTCTGGTGTCTGATGCTCAGCTCTCATGAGGACGGATATCACAATGCGCTGCTCGGCATGCCAAACAGATCTTAGTCGGAGTTGGGAGAAATCTACCCCTTCCCCAACAGAGCCATAATGCAAGCGCTGTCAAGCTCGCCTGTTGACAGGGAATGATGACTGCTGACTGCCATGCTGACTACCATATGCGCAAGGAAAGAGTGTGCATGATCTGCCGAGCACGGTGATGCGTGCAGGTGTGCATGCGCAATTTTGCGCAGATTATAGGAGGCTTCCAGGCATGCACGAAAAAAGTGAAGGTCAGTGTGCGGCTGTGGTTGATGGATGCCGTCGTCTGCTGTGATTCTGGCCTGCCGGAGGACCAGCTCTTTGACGCCGTGGACACCTCAAACCTGGCAGACAATGTGGAGCTCCTGAACCTGCTGCTCATGGCTGGCCCTCGCCTGAAGAAGACTCCACTGTCGAGGTGCCCTTCCCAGTCCTTGTTACGGTGCAAACATAGGTTTTGATATCCGATATTGAGTGTTGCATGTAGGGGGCTCCCTTCCTTTCAAGTGCACAGTCCTTAAGCTGGAAAATAGGAGTTCGAGGAGGGAAGAGCAGGATCTGCAGCGCTTGTCATTTGGAGGTACCTATGTAATCAGCGTGCAGAAGCGCAAGATTTGATAAGTTTGCAAACAAGCAGGCTGGATTTTAAAGGCAGCACCTGTTTCCCGCAGTGACCATTTTGTAAGATGTGTCATTTCCTGATGTTTCACAGATCATGCCGGGCATGAATTAATGCAGTTGTCACAAAGCATTGAGAAGTGCAGCCCCGCTCCAGGCAGATACCCGGAAAGCCACGCGCTCGTTTGTCATGCAGGCTGTACGCACAGACAATGATCTGGGTAGGTTCCCTGCGGTCCTACCTGGACAACTGCCTGGGGTTGCCTCCTGAAATGATGCCAGCAATTTTGGGCCTGCGCCTGCTGACAGACCTCACCCTCGGCCATGCCCCCTACCAGCTGCATCCATACCTGGAGTGGGCCCCTGCACTGGAAACCACCTCTGCGCTGCAATTATCTCCAGGCATGTCAAGCCAAACTTTTGTCTCACTGCTGTGATAACTTGCATGCGGAACATGAAGGTCCCTTGCGCACGCCATGTGTTGCTGGGCCGATGTCTGCCATCACAATTCTCCCTTTGTGTATTTTCTCATGCAGTGTTGATTTTCAGGACCCGGACATGAAGCATCTGACGAGGCAGAACTACATCAAATAGAAATGCGTCAGCCCGATTTTATTGCAGAATGTGCGACAAAGGTTAAGGTTGAGTCCAGAACTTTTGGAGTGTCACCCACCAGTGCGTGTTCTTATTGCTCTGCCAATCACAGAAGGATGTTACTGTAATCACTCATACATAAAACTTTGCTGCGCAGGTAGTGGGGAGACTTGCGGGGTGCGGGAGGCGCTGAAGGCGCTGGCGAGCCGGTGCTGCCGGCCAGCCACATCAGACGCCAATCTCCACGTCAGCAATGTGCTCATTGCTTTGACTCCCCTGAGCCTTGCGCTCGCTGTCGTCTCTGCAGCCGCCCGCGTCGCTGGCATAATTGGTGCGCATCGCCATTGAGTCCCGGAAAATTTTGAAGGTGACAGGTAGACTTTGTGATGCTCACAATTGCCTGCCATTGTAGCCTGTTGCATGTGGGGCACTTCGGTGTTCAGAGATGTCATGCGAGCTCAGCTAATTCAGTGTGAGGCCACGAGAAAAGAATGCGAGTGACATTCTGAGCATGTGCCATGTGTAAGCTGCAGTCATCCTGCTCCACTATGTATCAAGACCTGCAAGCATAAGAGCAGCAGCTTATGGCTGTTGGCTGAAGTATAAGGGCCCTGAAGAAGTAGGGTTTTGGCCTATCATATATGTGTGCGTTGACATGGAGGTTCTATGAGTGGGTTTTCTGAGCACCCTCTTGTGCAAAAGCACAGACCCGGCGGTTGACTGGCGGGCAAATGCGGACGCGCTGTTTTGGCTGCTGTCGGTGCCGGCATGCATGCGCATGGAGTGGGACGCATGGATGTGCTGGCTGCTGCATGACAGGGTGGCACCCGCGCCAAAACAGGCGCAAGGCCAGGGCCCCGATGTGTATGTCTACCGCTGCAAGATGCAGATGATGGCCATGTACACAGGAGGTGGGTAATGTTTCCCTTGCGTCCTGCTGTGATAGAACACAACATGAGCTTGCAACGCTTCAACAAATGACAACAAGCTGATGATCTGCCAAAAAATGCAATTGCCAAAATGCATCTCAATCCTTGCCGCAACCCATGTAGCAAGGCACACCAACTCTCACACCGGCGTACACTTTGCTCGTTGATTTCTGTTCTGCTCTGTGCTCTCACTTGGAATTCCTGGTGTCACAACCTCAGGATGCTCTTTTTAATTGGATACCTGTCTGCCTCCTTCGCACCATGGGATATAGGTCTACCTTGTGCCGATAATATTTACGTTGGAGGCATTACACTTTTATAAATTGCTTTAGAATGGACAATCGTGAGGAAATTGTCGATCGGTGATTACAGCGGTGTTCTTCTGCGGTGCTGAGCCTGTGTCTGTGCTTTGCAGCATTGGGTGCGCCCATGCTGAGAGTGGTGCTGATGGAGGGCGAAAATGTCATGCAAGCCATCCTCTCCGGCCACGCCAGCGTGGTAAAGACCTTCTTGGGCGACCAGAACCAGCAGCTCAACAGCGTCTGCTTCGACGCGAAAACCCACGAGGTGACTTTCCCTGCAGTCACAGCTGGTGCTCATATTGCACCTGAAGTCAGCGTCTTGTTAGATACGGTTTGTAGACTTGCATGTCATCAGCTGAAATGGTGGCCCCAGCTGGTGGGGGCCACCAAAAGCGTTGAGCACTGCGCCACTCTGTCTATGTTTCTTGTTTGCATCTGGTCAAGCAGCAGGATGTATAAATTGTGGGAGGTTTCCTGCATCTTGGCTGTAGATGCAATCGTCCTCACTCGGCTGGAAATGGGTAGGATAGTAGCATGACTAGGAAATTTTACTAATTATGCTTGCTCATAGGTGGCCTTCCTGCTGCAAGGGCCCACGCCCCCCAACCAGATGACCTTCATGCTCATTAACATGTGCCAGCAGCTTCCGCTCAGCGCCGTCAGGCCTGTGAGCCCTCTTCCCCTCTCTTCATATTCCAGATGTTTCCATTTCCTTCAATATGCATGAGATGTCTTCGCAAGCTCTGCTCCCGGGGCAGATCTGTCTCATATCATATGAGATACGTGGTGCCTTGTCTGGGTCAGTTTTTCCCGGCAAGCTCTGTTAGCCTTGCTATAAAAGCAACCCCTGTTGCTGAAAGAGTAAATTATTTCCGTGCAGCTGGAAGAGTTGACGCCAAGGCAGTTTTGCGGCGTACCTCCTCCATGCGCACGCTCACCCTTGGCAACCTTGGATTCTGTGCCTGGCCCGACTCCTTATTTGGCGCTCCAGAGTGTGGTGGAGCATGCAAGCCACTACCTGGCCACCATGCACTTTGACCCAGAAGCATCGGGTGAATCTCAAACTGCATGCATGCATGCCTTGCTTTTCTGGCAAGTTCTGTGCTGATATGGCTATAAGTATGCGGCTTTCTGCTTCCCTTGATCATTGTCCTGTCACTGTGCGTCCATTTACCATCCCAACTTTCGTATTGCCCAATTATGATCGGATGCAGAGGTAGAACAAATCTTTTGCCTCCTGTCATGGAAGATGCTGGAAATTACTAAAAAATGACACACAATTGCTGACAACATTGAGTCATGTGCAATGCAGCTGATGGATTGGCTGTGGCGTCGGCAAGGGACGAATACAGTCCTGCTCCCTGTGCTCATGGGGCCACCATTTCAGTACCTGGCATCTCTGAGCGAGTGAGCATGCGCTTTGCCTGGCCTGTCAGGCTTGAAGACTACAAGCTGCAGGTAGATGCAGTTGACTTCAGCACTTTGCATCAATCTGTTGTCTGCTTTCCTGCACGGACCTAGTACAAGCCTGGAAAAGTTGGGGACAACATGCATGCAGATAATGTTACCAGAGGCATGAACACAGTTTGTCTCACCATGCACAGTAAGAGTGCAATGCAATGCATGCATGCGTGCATCTGAATGCCAGATAGATATTACCTTATAATTACAGATCGGCGAACCCAAATCCAAAAGGCCATAAGGGCACACACTCAGGGCGTCTGTGGTCACGTCTACGGGGCCTCCAAAAGTTTGCAGCCTAGTACTGTTCATCTCAGGAAATACAACCATGCATGGTCAGGAATGTGCATGGCTGCATGTCAATAGAATTGTCTGATGTAGAAATGTCTTCTCTTGTGTAGAAACCTCTCTCTTGCGGTGCAGAGGTCGCGCAAGAGGGGGCTGCTAATGTGCACGCTACCTAAGGGGCGTTCCCTGTGGCCGGGTGACTCATCCTTCCTGCCTAAACTGTCGCCCCACGGTCTCCCGGAAATTCCCTCCCAGCAGGAGCTGTCATGCGCATTGGCCTTCATGTTCGATGACATGGACAGCGCCATAAAGAAAGTGGACGCGCTCAGTGAGAGGGGGGTCCCCCTGGAGAAGGTCCCCCCCCTGGACCCCACAGAGGCCTCCCTGCATGAAGTCCGGGAGACCATTCAGATCATGTTTGTGATGGCCTACAAGAAGGTACGTTCACCTCTATATTACTAATTTACATAATCATTGCATTTGCATAGTGGATTGAAAATTGCAGCAACGCCTGCTGGGCTAGGATGTGTTGCAGCCTTCACCTGTAGCTTGTCTGGAGACGCACCTTGCCTCTGCCAGGAACAGCGTGTACTGAAGAGTAGAATGCCTGCTCTTCCCAACTGTTTAGATGCACCCAGACAGTTTGCACACTATTGACGTGTTTTGACATCCTGAAAACAGCAGATCGGCTTTTTTATCAAGAGGGAGATTATGTGGGTGAGGTGAGATGCTGACATGAGAAGATGATCTGACAAGGTATTCTGGTGTGCGGGTTCGTGCAGCAAGCGCAAAACCATGTGCTGGAGATCCCTGGGGATACCGGCAACAACAAGATCCAGGTCATCGTACACAAGAAGATCCGCATGCTGCCGGACGGCAGGCCTCTGCTGCAGGTAAGCCCTGACACTCATTATATGAGTGTATTTGCGGATGACTTTTCACATGTAACAAGGATCTTAGGAGCTTTGTCACAATTTGAAGATTGTGAGTATTGTGAGGGATCCAGAGAGGGCAAATACCGCTGGCTAATTTGTGAAAGTTTGAGTGTCTGTGCAGGTCTCATATGTGGATGAGTTGGAGGTGCTGAACAGCAAGCCTGACATGAGCAGCCTGCAGCGCTCCCTGGAAAGGTGAGGCCAGGATACTGGGAAGGGTTCTGTTGCTGCTTACCCCTTCAGAATGAGATTGCACAGGGCTCTCGGTACTGTACATGCTTGGGGCATAGACACGTTGTCCCATAGATCAATTCAGGGGATTCAACAGTTGGTCCCTGCTGAAGCTCAGAAGCTCAATCACTGCAAATGCCTGTGCACCTCCTTACCAGCAGGGAAACAATGTCTTGCCGCTGTGGCGCAGGTTTCAGCGGGCAACCAAAAGATTCGTGACACCAGGCACGGCGGGACAGAACCATGTGAAATGCGACAAATCCGAGCTCACCATCTTCAGGGATATGCTGCTGCGCAATTCTGCCCGCACGATACCGAGCAAGTAAGCCAATCTCTAATTTGCTGCATCTCATGCGCATTGTGCCCTGCCCTTCCTTTGTCTGACAGGCTCAACATCAGGAGATCAAGTCCAATTAGCTGTTTGTCACATGCACTACCAGATCGGACTACTTTTTAAACATAGGTGGGATTGTGGGAGTGACGCTGGATGGTCTTTTCAAACAAAAGAATTCTCGAGGCGCTTGGGATCTGAGGGCAATAGGGAACGCCCTCCTACCAGACCTGCTGGTCATGTGACAATGCTAGTGCCACAGAACAGAATTCAGGAGATCCCTCAGCTGTGCTGGATTTTTGAGCAAGGTCTCACTGCTGCATCGCAGGGCACAGTCAGAGGTGCTGGGACTACCAAAGTCGGAGTGGCGCGCCTCCTTCCTGGTGCCCCTGTACTTTCAGCGCCATGACACCAAGGGAGGCAACATAGTCGAGGTGATTCATCGTCTCGGGCACTACGCCTCCAAATGATGATGTCACACTGATGTACACTGCAATGCATGCATGCCACAAGCCCCTGCTGGCCATTGAAGTAACTTATCGTATGTTTTCGGGCATTCCTGTTAACTCATTCCCCTTAGAGCATGACAGCCAGCAACCGTCGAGGCAACTCAGCATGTGTTTGAGAGCATCCCCTTTGGTGCATTCTAGACAGCAGATAATGAGGTGACTCACCCTATGAGCAGGCGGATCCGCTGAAGCCTTCCCTGGCAGCAGCCATGAAAAGCATGAACTTTGGCCCTGGGGGACTGGGAGATTTCCCCGACCTGTTCAGCAATCCTCCAGGCAGGAGCCCTGGCGCCGGTTCAAATGGCGCTCCCAAGGCTGACAAAGAGCCACCGCCCAAAAAGAAGCCACAGCCTGAAAAGAATTCAGAGCCTGAGAAGAAGCCAAAGCCAAAAGAGGACAGGTGCAACTACTGCTCTCCAGCCCTTCTGACAGTTGTGGTTTTCAAGCATTTTCATCACAGCAGAACACCTATCATTCATGCATGGTTGTTCGCACATGTACTCAAAGATTGTTTTTGCAAGGTGCAGTGTGATGAAAGCAGAGTGTACTCTAGAAAGAAATTGTCCCTTCTGCAGGGGGCTCTGCAGCCGGAACAGCTCTAGCCATTGGAAGAAGGAGTTTCAGAGCAGGGCAGAGAGCATTTCACCTGTCACCTTGGGGTTAATCGAAGAGACCAAGCGCTTGGCCAATGATTGCTTCAAAGCAGGCAGCTACAGTCTGGCTGGCGGCCATTATCGCTTTGCCTTGCTCATGCTCGAGCAGCTGGGTAAGCTGTGCCAATTCTGTCTGCCGCAATATTTTGAGCAATTTGAAGATTTTGAGGGACTGGTGGTGATAATGTGTGGTTGAGCACGGACTGAAACACCACTCATTCATGACAACGTTCGAAGGGACGATCCCAGAAATTGAACCCCGATGGGAACTCATGTTAACAGCGTTGCCAACACTGAGGGCAGGGTTATGTCACCTCTGCCACTATGCATGGGCAATTTCTGCATGTACACAAGAAAGTTCAGATCTGTGTTATTGCTGACTGCCTTTGCCAGTCTGACAAGATGGTATTCTGTGGCAGGCAAGCCCGCGGAGATGCCTGCAGCGCACAGGGAGCTGTGGAAGAGCCTGCACCTGAACATGGCAGCCATCAACCTCAAGCACTCCGACAGGTGCTTCGACACCGTCAAAGGCCCTCCAAGTGTCACGCGTGAGTCCGCGCTGCCCTGAATGCAACATCTCACCTCGCCAGCTTTCCCCTGCATGCTGACTCTTACTTGCAATGCTTAGGCTTACTCTTCGCCATAATCACTACACAAATTCCACTTTCGGAACGAGTACTGCATGCATGGCCGCAGTCATCCTGATCTTTGCTTTGTCAGGGGGTTATAGAACAAATTATATGTATATCCTGTCTTCCTCAGCGTTTGAATTGTCTGCAAAGTTCGTGCGCAGCTCACATCGCCTCCGTCTCTTTTGCCTTTTCTCCACGGGGTGGAATAACGAAGTGGGTGATCCTTCTGCAGCAGCGATGGATGTTAGTGCGCTGGTGTACCTTAAAGATGCAGATCATGGTCTTTCAGTGGGCAACTGTGTGCAGGTGGCGGTCTGGATGACACAGGCTTCTTGGAGGAAGCAGTGGTACACTGCAATGAAGCGCTGGCAATCGAGCCCACAAATGCCAAGGCCCTATACCGCCAAGCGCAGGTGGGCTGCAAATCAATTGTGTCAGAACACCCCCAGAAAGCTGTGAGCTTGGGGCGGCCATCTGTGCATGCATCCTGAAGATTTGGGGCCTCTTCCACCCTGGTGTGGAAAAGACAGAGGCAAGAAAGAGACCGTTGAGGAGAGGGCCTGCAAAACTCCATGAGACTCCATCTGCAATCCAAGAGCATTGCAAGCTGTTGTGTGGGGCCTAAAATGCGTGAAATAGCTGTACTTTGGAGGCTGCACAACATAATTTTGCATGCATTCTCTCTTACTGCCTATATTTACACAAGTGAAAGACCCGTACAATCAATGCCTGGCTGCTGTGCAGGCGATGGTGCGGTTAGGGCTGGATGCCATAGCAGAGGAGAGGCTGGAGAAGGCGATGATTCAGCAGAGGGGGGACCCAGCCATGCATGCTCTCCTGAAGGGCATCCGCAAGCGCCTCGCTGCCAGCAAATTTGAGCGCATCTGAGTGTTTCTGAGCATACACTGTCCGTCTTTTTGGTATCTCTGTACAACGAGCATGCAGCAGTAGGCTGCTGGTCTGCTCTCTTCAGTTTTGTTGGCTTTGTGACGGATGAAGTGGGCTTGGCGATTGCGTCACTGTCTGGCACCGACCCCTGTTCCTGTTTGATGTTGGAAAAAATCAGCTATTAGTTTGCTTTGAGCGCATTTGAGTGTTAAGTGAAAGTGCAATGTTTGCCGTTCTTGCCTTCCTTGCTGCAGGCTGCCGATCTGTCATGTTCAGTTGTCCAGTTACATTCGATCCCTGTATGTCAACTCCCTTGGTGCAGAGCTGCTGGTGTGCCATATTTATTTGCACAGCTGCTTTTGTTCTCCGTCATGTCAGGTAGCCACTCAGGGTGTGGTTCGGTGGCAATTTCGCGAGGGTTCTGCGCCGCATGCTTACTCTCGAGAGCTCTACCAAACGGATGCGATGTGTTATTCTAAATTGTTCCTACAATTAGCAAATGTTTTGGTGCGAGCGGTTTCCGGTACCCAGTACCACAGCTGTGTGGGTCAAGCCAACGGTTTGAATGAGGTCACATGAGAGGACACCATGTAACGGTGATAACATCAGCATGTGCCGAGCAGCCGCACAGATCTAGGTGCAAGATCATGGTGAGCTATTTTAGGATCAGACACGAGTGTTGGGCCGACCTCTGGCTCTTGCATCGTATGACAAGCTGATGCGGGACTTGACCTGCAGCCAGACTTTCTTTGACGCTTGGGAGGCGCTGTGGCAGCATTGATCAAGCAGGCTGAGCTGGCTAATGACAGAGGCCTAGATGCTCTACAAATCTTAAGGTGATGTAAGGACTGAAGAGGTCGGTTGTAGGATGTTGAGACAAACATTCCGATGGTTGGCATGTCGAGTGCTTGTAGGATTTGGGCAAAGCAGTACATTAAATGCCTTCTTTAAAGATCTGATCCACATGACAGTGGTGCATCAGCATGCATTACTGCTCAGTGCTCTTCAAATTCCGAAAGAAACTCCCATCAAAACCTTGGAATATCTCCCCGGTTGTAGATACTATTTGTGAGGGCTGGAACTTCATGCCGTTCCTGTGCCCAGCTGGGGACTTGCAAACGAACGACATTAAAGTACACTCAACCAGGGGGAGTAAATCTAGGACCCCTCACTCGATCTAGAAGCTTTCGAAATCAACATTGGGACAAGTACATCCGATCTATAGCCCCTTCTCTTGTACCTGTAGTAAGTTGGCGTAGCTTCTGGCTGCCTGGTAGCTGATCTGGGTTGCATCTTTGACCATTGCTGTGAGCCAAGACAATTTGAATAACCAGTGGTAACCCTGATACTCACACCGATTACTTCCCGATTCGGACAACTCTGTATTATTAAGCAATTGCTAGGAAAACAATCTCGAGAGGATCATACTTCAGTCAAGCGTGAGCCCCACTTCCAGACACTTTGGAAGGGAATGCTTTCAAGCAAGGAGGTTCAAATTCAAAAAGAACGCAAGAATGTCACGGTCAGTGTGAGCTTCCAGGAAACAACCCTAAATCCTATCTCACGTATCTTTTTGCAGGCAAATAGACGAAGGAAGCATCAGGGGTCACGGTTCAGGATGGTGAAAATGACGATCTGGATCGGTTATTACAAGTTTCTCAAGGGTGCGTCCCCCGCAAAACCAAATTCTTTATTTGCTCAAACATTTTTGTGGTCAGTCACAACAAGCTGTTCTGTAGCAACTCCAATCAAGGCATCAATTTCAGGATTGCAAGTGCGCCACAAGTTAGCACTGCAAAATTCGTTACTAATAAATATTTATACCCTTGTTTATCAGCTGAAGCGGCGATCCAGTTGCCTGTGGAGATTGTGGAGCAAATTCTAAGCATCCTCACAAGTGAGTACCGCGCCAGGGCAGCTTGTGTGTGCCGCCAGTGGCGAGCGGCTTCTCTGCGATGCGCAGCAGTCTTCTCGGTTGAAGACAGATTTGTTGCTCCGGGCATTTGCAAGTCCCGGGGGCACCTCCCATCTTGGTTCCGGCGCTACGGCCAAAAGCTGCGCGCTGTTCGGCTGAAACATCCACTGGGAGCAGCAATCACATTCAGCAGTGTGGTCTTCAATTTGTTGCTGCACAAGTGCCCAGAGTTGCAAGTCTTGGAGATGAAGACTTGGCACCCCTCCACTCCTGGCATGCTTGTGCCCCTTGCAAATCTTGTGAGCTGCAGCATCGCCTTTGAGCAGCCACTTCCAAAGCACGCGTGGCCCTTTGCGGCCTTGAAGAATTTGGTTCATCTGATGATCACAGCCGAGGGGTGTCAAGTGAACATTGAGGAGTCGCCTCCTCGTCTGAAGACTCTGGGTTGCGCATCTCTTGGAGTCACTTGGTGCTTGCCCAAGCAAGCATGCCAGCTTGAGGTGCTCACATTGGATCAAGTCCCCAGGAAGGATCCAGGATGCTTCTGGCGACACCCTGAGAAGGCTCCCCCAGTGAAGACGGTGTGTTTGCGCGCAAGCAGGAGCGCGATAGTTCTGTCCAGAATGCCACACGGGCAAACACTGCAACGGCTTCTGTTGCACGAGACTTTTGACGTGACGACCAAAATCGGTGTGGACTTGTCTGGGCTCACCTGCATGCAAGATGCGATTCTGCTGGGGCCATTTCATGTTCTTGGCCTGCCGGCAAGCTTGCAACGGCTGGCCTTGGCATGCGAGGTGACTGCTGTGCATGTGCCGTATTTTAGGGGCTGCCCACGGCTGAAATTAGTCAGCCTGGGTAACATTGACGGCAGGAAAGCTCTGGCGGTGCCTATGGGGTGTGCGGTGATCAGGGGCCGCTTTGCACTTTTTCAGGGGAGAAGCAAGCGAGGGGTGTCAGGCCAACCTTTGGATGTTGTGCCTTTTGACAAGCTGATGGAGGATTTGGATACCAGGTTGGACTTTCTCAATGCATGGGAGGCGCTGTGGCAATGTTGAGCGCGTAGTTCTGGTTGCAACCAATTGTACAACCTGCAAATGTCTGGGCACCAACGAACTTGAAGCGTTGGGGATTCCATCTCCAGGAGGAGTGTGATTGCTGAAGTGTTGAGCAGAAAGCAAGTGGTCATGCAAATGACGTAGTTGGAGAGGACTGCTCGACACACTAGAAATTAATTACAATGGCACATGTTCCATTCAGATTGCCAGGCGCTGTCCTGTACGGCCTAGGAAGTCCAGCAATAAAGCTGCTTATAAGTGGGTTTATGGCTCAATGTGTACCATACTACAGAGTGCGAGAATTCATGCGTTTTACCTTCATCCTTCAAGAGGCCCACCTTCCTGATCCTTATCTGCTGCATCTAAAGCATTTTTCCATTATACAATTTAGAATACCGCTTTGCCAAAGAACTCTCTTGAGGCCCTTCACTCAAGGCCATGTGCTTGATTCCCTCATGCGCAGTGCAGTCTTGGCCAGAAGACTAGACAGTACTGACTACAGGAGGTTAAACGAATGCTGCACCCAGGGCGACAGCGCCAGCAGCAACCCATCCTGACTTATTCTGATGAAGCTACAGCACCCTTCAATGTACAACGCTCACAAGAGCAACCCTCCAAAGAAAATGCTAGCTTATCCTCTATAGAATCAATTTCCAACACAACTTTTTCCTACAGAAGGTAGCACTACTGCCATCGGCTCTTTTAATCAAAGAATCAAGTACAACAGCCGCAGATGAGCGGCACAGAGTTTCTACTGCACACATCTGCTGACGCAGCCACACTCACTAGTACATGCCAAACACTTTGAGACCTCGCTGGCTAGTTACCACTACTGATTTGGACCGAGCCATCAGGCGCTTTCACTGAGGTGCGGATGCTGCAGCAGATCAGAGGCGGTCAGGCGTTCTGCAGGATCGCAGGCAAGCACTTGGCTCCAGAAGTGGCTCTCTGTATCTGACATCCCATCCGTAGCACCGAACATGCTCTGTCCTGCTTTGGCAGCCGCTGCCTGCACCATGCAAGGAGAGATTTATACGCACAGCGGCACCTGTGAAATCTGCATGCAGAGTATCGATTGCAAACGGGAGCTTTGATTTGTCCAGGAGGGCTTCAACTGCACAATGCAGCAATTTAAGTGTTCTGGAGGGTTTAGAAAGCAGTGCAGAAGTGCTGAAATAGTCAGCACTAAAGAGGGACACTGTGAATTAGGAAGTGCGTACCCAGGAGGCATGCAAAGCAGACATCTCCCCGATGAGGTCAAGGGCTTTGGCAGGGGGTCGGAAGGGCAGGCGGCCAAAACAGGCCTGGAACAGGGTCACTCCCACGCTCCATGCATCCGCCTGCACACAGCCAGCGCAGTCAACAATGTCATCTTCTACTGCAGCCTGCTGGCCCCCAAGAAACGGCACAGCAAGCCCCAACGCAAATTATTTCACAGCTGCAGGCTCTATCAAACAAGCTTTTCCGTCGCTCAGCCAAGTTGCCACTTGAGGTCATAAACATCCCTGAGCCTGCCGCAAAATGAGTAAAAACATGCTGAGCCTATTGTCTCAGGACGAGGATTCAGAACGGCACCCAATATATAGTCCCTTACTCTGCCAACTGGGTACAAGCTCGAAGCCCTTTCTAAATACACGTCCTCTGTCTAGAGATGTTCTTGTCTAAATCTGAGATCAAGGTCCCTGCCCCAGTGCGTGCTGCGTTGATGAGGCAGAATTGCTCAAAGATGACTGGACTTGCCTTCTTGCCATTGAATGCGCTGAAACGCGCGCAGGAGCAGTGGCTTAGGTTGGCCTGGATGACCTCTGGCGCCATGTAGGCAGGCGTTCCTGCCAGCGCTGACTTGGCCGCCAGCCGGACCGCCTTACCTGTCGCATTCAAATTCAATATGTTGTTATATGCACGCCACTTGTCACCTGTCTGTTCACTAGTTCTACTTGCGCTAAGCTCGTAAAGCAGCTACGGTCAATCCCGCAACAGGGCCGAGGGTATCTTGAAGAGCTGGTGTCCTCTGCTGCAGGCTATTTGGGTGCAGGAGATTCAAAAGTGTGATAGCAATGCAAGCAGTCGATGGTTAACTCTTCTTTATAGACTCGCGCTTCTACTTCCTGTTCTTGATAACCCTCCTCTTCTGCACAGTGCCTGGAGGGTTTTGGCAATGACATGAATGCTCTATCTGTGCATATTTGACACAGTTCAAGAGTCTCCATTGTAACAAGGAGATTGTGTACCTGGCACAAACTCGTGGGCCATGCCAAAATCCAGCAGGCAGACTCTGAATGGCTGCTCCGGAGACCCTTGATCAGAAATCCAAACGTTGGCGGGTTTGATGTCCAGCAGGCAGATCCCACTGTCATGCACCTCTGCCACCGCCTGCAGCCACACATCACGCTTGCCTCAAAACACATAACACACCAGCAAAGTGATACACCCGCTTCATGCATCATCAGAACATAAACCAGATCAGCATGGTACTGAGATCACCGCCGACCCACCTGCAGGAGTGCGCGGCAGAGCTTCCTGGCCTCAGTGCATGCCAGTCTCCGCCCTGACTGCCATCTGACAGTCTCCTCCAGCGTGCTCCCATTCTCCAGCAGCCTATTGCAAGCAAACCAAAGTCATACTTAGCAATCTCTGCAATCCCCCCACTTTGCAGCATATGCTTGACATACCTACTGCTGGTCACTACTCTGGCCATCCCACTAGACAAGCACTAATTTGACGTCTGCTGGATGCAGTAAATGGCGGGCATATAGCAGCCGGTTGCTAGTGGCACAGAAAAAACACAGGGCTGCCAAGGAGAGAAGGACGAAGAAAGGAGGCTCACTCAAAGACAAGGAAGGCTGCGTGCTGCTCTGCGTAGACCCGGTGCAGCTGCACGGCGCAGGCAGCGCCTTTCATCTTCTCCAGCGCCCGCCTCTCCCTGCCCACCGCCTGCCTGTCCTCATACCTGCATTTTCATAACTTTTGATTTGACGGCCAAATCTTCCAGTAATACTGCGTGCAGTGAAATCAGGCTGTATGGCTGTACGATCTGCACCATACATAATGTCCCCGGGAGGGAATGCTCTTGACCTATAATTCTGACAGGATAGGAGTGTTAAGGGGTAAACAGTGTCAGCTGGCAGGAGACACTCACCTGTTCAGCTTCATGATCTTGACGGCAAAATGTTGACCGTTGCCCTTGCCATTCAGTATGCACCTGCGTGCAACACAAAAGGTGTCATGATCCCATGAGCAACAACGTCCGCCTTCCTGTCTGGCATGATGTAAGTAAGATAGAGCCCACCCCTGTTACCAGTATTTGGCACACTCTGTGCTTTCCAAAAAGAGTCAGCTTGGGTCAATTCATTTGCACACAGCCTCCAACAAGAAGCACTCTTGCCCACCTGCGTACGGAGCCGAATGTGCCTCGGCCCAGCAGGCCATCTCCGCCTTCGATGAGGGTGAAGTCCTCCTGGAAACACTCCCCTGCCAGCGCAGTGGGGCCCAGCCACCAGGCTTTAGAGGACCCCCCGGCCGGCCACCGCCGCTGCCGAGAAGAGCGGGGGGAACCGAGAGGCCCCTGGTGTGCTGCATGACATGACCTCTTCGCTGGCCCCTCCCTGTCGCCGGCTGACAAGGTTCTCTCCGCTGACCTCACCTGAGGACAGCCACAGGAATGGTGTTGGATGTCACAGTAAAGGTTCCGCTGCCACAAGTGCCTTTTTTGTTGCGGTCGATCACCACGACGGTGTCCAGAATGCCTGACAGCAAATGAGAAATGTGGATACTGAGTTTGAGATGGCGAATGTAAATTGCGGAATGTGCAGACCTCGAGGACCATCTCAGAACAGTCGCCTGCTGAAGACTCACTGCCCTCAGATGCATAGTCCAGCGTGCAGGCAGGGCTCTGTTCCAGCAGACTGGTCTTCCTGTCCACATCCATGCTGCTGACGTTCCCTACCTGTACATAGGCAGAACGCACGGTGCAAAACTCCCCATGCAGGTAGTTCGTGGCAAGTGATGGCAGCGAAAGTTGCCATTCTTCGGAGTGTAAGTTGCCAGCAGAGGTAGCTGTGTGCAAATTACCACGATAATGAGCTGGCATGCCACATGAAAAAATTGATCTTGTTCGGTTTAGTGGATGCCACAACGCGAGAGAACACCAGTGTTGGAATTGCACTGATGCAGCAGTGACACCTTGACCAGAACTCACCAGTGCTGGCAGCACGGCCTTGAGATCAGTATAGACGAATACGCATGGCCAGCAAATATCGCAATGTCGTAAGCGCCAATTTGGCTGTGCTGTGCGCCACCTGTGTTTCCACCAAGGCAGCTTCCATCAAATTGGACTGCTGTAATGCGAAGGCAGCTAGTGGGAAATAAGAGGCAATAGCAATAGATGTGCAGTGCATTACAGTATGCTTCGGCATACCTAACAGCACTGCCGGCAATGTAGTGACTGGCAGAAGGGGGGTCGACCCCTCACAACGCAATTTCAACAGTGTCAACTGTAGACTGAACGGATACTCACAGCATGTACTATCAGACACAGAGGTTCTCTTACATTATTCCAGATTGTTATTCGCATCAAGGGGCCGTCTGCAGATGGTTGTGTGCGCTGTAGCAGGGCAGCTGGACGGCTCGTCCAAGTTTGGCTCAGCGGCCAGATGGCAAGATCTCGGAAGTTTCCTCCATGAAATGCATGCTTTGCTCCTTCACGGCCGAACTTGTATCTTAGTGTGTGTGACACATTCCACCTTGATGTGCACCATAAGTCGATGAGGTGATGCCATTTACAGCGTTTCCAGCCAAATTAGGTGGGATTGATCCGATATCGTCTCCAAAATGCTGGGGAGGATAGTTTGGCAACAAATTGTTGCCAACAATACTCTGGTCTTCCGAGCCTGCCATTAGAAGGTCTCCATAATAGGACAATCGAACTATACTGTAATGCAGCATTGTTCCTGGTGCAAATGGCTTTAATGGCATATGTCATCCGCCCCTCCTCCTGCCCCTCCTGCCTCTGCCCCTGTATCCTGAGTCTTCATCCGGCCGCTCATAAGCAAAAAGGCTTGCCTTCAGGTCATCAACCGCGCTCCTGCAATATGCAGGTCACCCAAGCTTGAGGGGCTTAAGAGCTAAGACACAGGGCTAAGATCTTATCCAGCCGGCTCTATACTGGGCCAGGAGCTCACCACCTCACCCAATGCTTAACAGAACTCTGACATCTGCATATGCTTTTAATAACGATCCCTTCACCATTCATAAGTGTCTGCCCTCACTGCCGCAGAAAAATGTTTCAATTGGGGGACGGAATGAAACTGACTGAAGTCAAAATGGAAAGCTTGCGCAATTTCAGGAGCCTCTCCTGTTGCCAACTCAGCATCAATGTGTGCGAATTTATTTGTGCAAAACATTTGAGCAAGCAGCACGGATCCCAAGCAAGGGAGCGCACCGAGGCTGCTGCACGAAGTACTGGTCTTGCTGGAGGGAGTCTTCCATATCCAGCTGCCGCTGCAGCTGCCGAGCCAGCTCCTCATCTGATAGCACCTGCCCCTGTGAACCACCGGCCTGCGAAACGCCCCGGCCACCTGCAAATAAATGTGCCTTGTTTTGAGCACTGAAGTCTTTCAATGGATTAGTGCAGATAAGAAGTGGTCTGTGCTGTGACTTGCTGGAAGCAGCCATCCAGCTGTGAAGTGCTCAAATTACGTCAAGGCAGTCACATGGATCAGGGACTTCTCTGTGCAGCACTGTTGTGGATGCAGCAAATGTGGCACGTGCAGCAGGAAGATGTGCAGAATGAAGGGTATCGCTACCAGCAGCTTTGCTCCTCTGCTGCGCTTCCCACTCATCCAGTGTCATGCCGGACTCCTCCTCTTCATCATGGAACCTGCCTCGCCTGCGACCCCGCCCCCTCTGTCCGCCTCTGCCTCGCGACACCTGCCCCACCAAAACTGTCTCTGATCAGCCATACTCGAGCGGGATGTTGCACATGTCAGGACAAGTGTGACATTTCTGTGATGTTGCTCTTGTCATATTGGTGTACATTTCATTCTGGACTCATGTCAAGAGTCCCGGTCTGGTCCAGCAAGGAATCAGATCACACAGGGTTGCTGTTTAGCATGGGCGCACCTCCTCAGAAGCTGCCAGCCGCTCCTGCAGCTTCGCCTTGGCTGCCGCTGACGGCCCAGCCCGGCTTGGCAGTGCCTCCGCAGCCGCCGCCCCGCCCAACAATCCCAGCTCCCCTTGCCTAGCGCTGACCGGATCAGACGAAGGCCCCCTGACGGCTGCCGGTGCAGCATTCCGCTCGAAGCGCAGTCTGTCCGGGATCAGGTTGAATCCCGGGGGAGGTGCGATGCCGGGCGGCCGGCCCGAGGCGGCTCCACCGTCGCGCTGCGCTGCAACAGCAGCCGGCGCAGCAGGCACACCGTGCACGTCAGGGCCGGCCAAGCCAGGTACGGCGGCTGGCCGCCGCGGGGCGCGCGTCTTGCCGGGGACGTATGTTTGGAACGGCGGCGGCCGCTCCGAGTCGGGCGCGCCGGCCGCGTCGGCCGCCGGCCGGGCCGCCCCATCGCCGTACTTGCGCTGGAACTCCCAGGCCTCGTACAGCTCCTCCACCCTGCCTCCCAGCACCTGCAGATGACTTGCCATATTCACTGCTACTGGCCATTTATTGCGAATCTGAACAGAAGGTCCCACTGTTCTGCACTGTGGCAGACATTCTCCATTGGATTGTCCTTGTGTGGTGTCATTCCAGAAAAGCTGGGTCTCCACAAGCTGCTCAGCCGTTCTCCTCTGCAACACGCAATGCCTGATTAGGGAGCATGCATGCTGCAGTGCGGTTACCACCTGTTCAAGAAATTGTGAGAGCCAGGACAACCACAGTGTGCTCGGCTTGTCCATGTGGCCCTGACCTCCTTTCATAGGTAAGCTGGTCTACAAGTGGAAGACGTACCCACCTTGATGGATTTGGAATCCAAGAGCAGCAGCCCCGCCTTTACAGAGGCATTTGAGATGCAGACCTTGGTGCCAGGAGGCAACTCCTCAGTTGACATATCTGGCAGCGGCCTCATCTCCACAGCCTTGCAGGTTGTCTTGCCATCTGTCAGCTTCAGCCGCAGCATCCTAAACAAGCATGCATGCATGTCAACTCAAGCTGCATTGCATTTCTCGACACAGGCACCTGCATGTGCCGGGCAGGCCAGTACAATGACCACGGTACAAAGAACACCGCATAGAGAGCGCCGCACTGCATTAACAATGTAAATAGGTTGATAAGCATAGACAAGGAGGGTGGGGTACCGACCTGCCTTTGGGGCTCCCTGATACACCCCGAGATGGATGCGCCACGTCATCACATGCCACAATCTGCAGGACGTGCGGTCCCTTGATGAGCCTGGCATCTGACCGAGAGATGTCATCCGGCAGCGCAGCTTTTCCTGCCTGCAACAGCATGATCGAATTCATTCACCACCTTGCTTGTACAACGACACCAGGTTTGCAATTGGGAATGGCCTTAAGGCAGGTTTGCATCCGTTTGCTGACAAGGGCTGCAGTTTCCAGGTCTGAAGTGGACGTCGTCAGAGCAACAATGAGATCTTACTTTTCTCAGATCGATGTTCAGCGCAGCATCCTGCAGTAATGTTTCGCCTTGAGCAGATTCCAGGTCTCTCCACAAATCGTCCTTGAGGCTCCACCCCACACTGACGAGAGTATTTATATCCATGGCTCATCAACATCGATGAGTGCTACATTCGATGCGAAGACAGTTCTTCTGCGGATCGTGTGCTTCAGATCGGACACATCAGGCCAGGCACTTCAGCCTAAAACTTACTTTAGATGGTGAAGTTATCGATTGGATGCAAGCTTCCTGCGAACACAAAACGTTCTGCTGAAGGAGGAACTTTGCTGAATGAGCTACCTAACGCTGAGGTGGCTGATCACAAACGCCACCGGAGACAGGCATGATTCCCGCCATAAAGGAAACCTAATCTTGGATTGCTGGCCCACTTTGATGGTGGTGTCACAGCAACACAAAGGCAAGCAAGTTTTAACTGTGTAGGTCTTTGCAGGCAAGGTACCAATTGACAAGGTGCCCTCTGAAGGGGGATCATTTCGGGATCCTCTGAGTCGTAGAAGTGTGTCTCAAATTTTAAAAGGGTTAATTTGGCATTATATTGCACGTTTCGGCCATTCCACAATCGCAGATATTGGCACGGAGAAGAACGATTGGATCATCCCTTCTTCTGAATCAGCAATCGCAAATAAATACATGTTGTAGGACTGGCACTTCAGTGCGTGCTTGACTGGATTCCCGTTGAGATTACTCCAGCTTCAGTACATCCCGATGGACGATCCAAACTCTTCTGCCATTTCAAGTGCGATCGACACCCAAGATAAACTCCCTCAGGCCCCAAGAAGGGACTGCCATGCACATTCCTAGTATGTGCGGGCACTTTGCCACTGACAAGCTCTTCCCAACTTCCCACAGGGGCCCGGCCGGTCCAGGCGAGTCCGGTGGGCTGGAAGATTCACTGCAACATGCTGGAGCGATTCAAAGAGCGAGGCTATCTTGCGTACGAAACAACATGCACCTGCAGAGTGCACATACTGTATGGCCCCCCTTGTGGGGGTCCACACCAGATGAAGCTCTGGGTGGAGGAGCATGGACCTCACAGGTGCGCCGCATCACCTCCTCTGACCTAGTTTCCAATGCCTGCGGTTCAAAAAGTTAGTGCGGATGACCTTCCTTTCAGGAGATGTGGCCTCGCTTGAGTGTGTCGTTCGAAATTGGATTTCTTCGTTCTGAATGAAGCAGCTCGGTAAATGATACATACGGGGTATAGACACCTATATGAGCTGTCACTATTTGACGGTTCTGAGACAATGTATGCATGTGTGCAGCCCAGAGTATTTACCCCTAGGGCCATTGCCAGATGAGGAGTACCCAGATACATTGGACATGCATGGGCGAAGGCGCCACCCTGGGTACAAGAACTACACGGCCCGGCTGCAGGGCCTGGGGTTCTACACAAGGATGCACCAGCTGCAGAAAGCAGGTGTGCAATCTTGAATGTCTCTGGTTCATGGTTCTTCCTGCCTTCCATGGCCAGCAGGAGCTTGTAACTGTCACGTGTACAGTGGGTAAGCTTGTCAGCCGTACGCTGTTTTTGGGAGCGAGAAGGGTCTGTCTTGCATTGTTGCTGGGTGACAAAGACCTTCAAAATGTTTGCAACAGCCTTCTTTGCCAAGAGAGCAACTGATGCATGCAGGATTTCGCCTGCCAGACGAGCAGCAGAAGGTCTGGGATGAGATTCTGAGGCAAGCGACACCACCAAAGCCAGCAAAAGGGGCTGCGCAGAAAGGCAAGCGCAAACGCAAGCGCGAAGCCTCGGTCATCGAAGTCAGCGACAATGAGGAGTCTGCCTTGGAACCTGAGGTGGTGGAAGATGAAGGTGACAGTGTCGTTGAAGAGCTGTCGGGCGCCTTTGCACAAGGTGACACATAATTGAATATTCGCTAGGCTTTACAAGAAAAGGAAAGTGCCCTGCTGTGTCAAACAGCTGATCAGCCAAGGCACCATCATATGCATTATCCCCTGGCGTCAATTCAACAGTCTTACTGAAAGACTGTGCACTGAATTTACTTGTGAATGCTGCAATATGATCTGAAAGAGATTTCCTCAAGGATAATTTCCAAGGAACAGGAATAGGCTGTTCCTTGTGGGCTGACAGGTGCTGAGGAAGGAGCAGCAGCAAAGGACGATGGAGACAGTGCTGCTGAGTCATCAGATGGAGAGGGCATAGGTGGGATGCGCAACTAAACACTCCTCTATGGCAGCTTGAAATCCGAAGCTTGATAGCGTCTACATCCTTGCATGTGCTTATTTCAGCCTCTGCTATACGGAGGCACCCACAACTCATACAGGGCGCACGACTATACTCGTTAATGGCCAGTATGGCCTTGGCAGAAACAGGCACTCGGACATGCAGAGCTCGAGCGCCTTGGTCAGTGAACGATCCATGCAACTGTCCATCAGTGTGCAGAGCTTTGCGCAATACAGAGTTCCTGTGTTGCACTTATGCTGCGTGGCTGTGCAAACAGGACATTGGCCAGTGCAACCGATTCCTGCCGGCTGGACGGGCTCCTACGGCATGTTGGCTGGCACAAACAAGCGTGGATGGCTTGACTACACAACAACATGCACCTGCCGCAACTATAAACGGAAGGTTGTGAAGGGGCGTGTGGACATACCACACAAGATCAGGGAATGGGCGAAGAAGCATGGGGACCACAGGTGAGACATACGCATTCTGATCAGACAGTTTGTGCTCCATTAAATTTGGTTGTGACTTGTGTACCAGTATGTGTAGTCTCATATGTAGTCCTGCTTCGGCAAAGAATACATACATGCAGAGTGGAACGCACAAAACAGTGGACGAGGCACTACAATGACTGAGCACACTCTTTACTTTAAGCATTAGCCAGAATTCTGGGGATCCACGTACTAGAGGATATCTTCCCCTTTGGATGACTGTTTTCCTGGGGGATTCCAACGGGGAGCAGCATCATTGCAACCCTGCGCTCAATAACAAAAGTGTATATTTGGTAATGTCATGCAGGCCGGAGTACAAGGCGCTGAAACCTCTGCCACATGAGCGCTACCCAGAAAACCTCAAATCTGGCCAACGGCAGAAGCATCTCGGGTGGCAGAAGTACCAGGAGCGCATGCAGTCCCTGGGCTTCTACACATCCGTCCACATGCTTGAGAGCGCAGGTTCGTTACGTGCTTTGCTTGTCTGCGGCTGAGATTGCAAGATTCTCTGAACGTGCCATGCATGATTGGTGCGCACAGCATGCTATATGATGCAGGCCCTGCTGGCTGCATGATCTAGCAAAGCGTCCACAGCAGCTGCCAGATTTGAACTTGCTACTACATTTTGCATATCTTGCGCATCAATCATGCTGGCGCATGATTGGCATTCTTAAGAAGCACTGGCATGTCATACTCAGGGTTCCGACTGCCAAAGCAGCAGCAGAAAAGATGGGACGATCTGCACAACAGGGCAGAACAGGAGGCCAGCAGCGACAAGACGGAGTCAGGCCTGGAGCAAGGTGCAGGAGGCAGTGAAGACGAGGAATCATCAGGTGGGTTCAATTGCAGATTGAGCTGTTCTTGGAGCATTTTGCAGCATTGTGTACAATTTTATTGCTTTAAGTTTGTGCCTGTGTCGCTCTTCCTCCACGCTGCATGTGCAAGTGGTGTTTAAATTCTGACTTACATGGATTAGTGTCTTGTTTCTCTTAGTCCTAATCTGCCAACTAAAATGTCAAATTGAAGTCTTGAAAGTACCGACACAAAGAATCAACACCGCAGGCACTCAAGGCAGCGCCAAGAGGAGAATATTTGCCGCCCCTGACGAGGCGCCAGCCGCCGCAGCCCCACGCATAAAGGCCGAGGCTCCTGCAGCGGCAGATTTGCCAGAGACGCCAGCTCAGGCCGACAGGAACCAGCACAGGAAATTGCATGCAGCTGCACCGTGCACTGCCGCAGCCAGCCGCCAGAAAGGCGCAAAGGAAGGGATTACTGCAGCACCGGTCGACCCGGCTGCGGCCGCAGCCGCACGCGTAAAGCCCGAGCTGCGCGAGGCAACGCCGCCACTGGACGCGCCGGCTCAGGCCGACAAGGGCAAGCAGCGGGCGCTGACACCACAGATACACTTGGATTCCGAGGAGGCGGGGCCGAGCGCGCCGCCTGATCAGGACGTGCATGCCGGCCCCAGTGGTCCACCCTGGGCGGCCGGCGAATCCACCCGCGCCTGCGGGCAGGTCACGCGCATCAAGCGGGAGGATGTCATAGATCTGTCAGCGGAGAGCCCCCGGGCCTTCAGCAGCACGCAGCTGCCTGCAGAGCTTGGTGCAGGGCTGCAGAGCTTGCATGCAGCCCCAGATCAGGGCGGCGCAGGTGGGTCATGCCGTGCCTTCACCTGGGGTTCCTGTACCTTCAAGACGTTCTTTGGCTTGTGTTGGGTGATCTGTTCTCTGCAACCTGCCCCTGGGATAACTGCATGTGAGCGTTATGTCTAGGTTTGTTGAAGAAGACATGTTCGGCTGACATGCTCAGCTTCTGGCAGTGACGATAGATTATGTGGTGGCAGGGCACGAGGCAGCAGGTGGGGCCTCCATCCGCCAAGACAGCCCGGCTGTGAAGCAGGAGCAGCGCATGCCAGCCACCAACGCTGCGCTGCCCCCGGCTTACGAGCATCTGGCGCCCAACGGGCCGTCTGGCGAGTGCAACGGCGCATGCACCTGCGCTGATGTCATCGCTGACATGCAGAAGGAGCACAAAGGTTGGCTGCCCTCGTGACTCCTCCTCAGCAGTAAAACAAGCATTTCACTTGACAAGTTTCCAGCTGCACATTTTATCGCCATCCTGCATGCCACGAGCCTTCTATGGCATGCTAGATGCAGGAGGAAAGAGTGCGACTTTTCTGGCAGCATAATGCTTCTGGTGGGGCCATATTTGTTGCCGAGTGTTTTAATTTTATGCCGTTCTCTTGACTCTGAGCTTCAGATTCAGGCATCACATCGGCTGTGAGGCAATGTAACGTGACTGACTGACCTGCCAACTGAAGGCATTGCAATTACCGTATGATGTCTTGGTGACATCAACCTGTGTGCGAGTGCAGCTGCGCTTATCGCTCTGACAGAGCGTGCTGAGAGGAGTGAAAGGCTCAATAATTTGAAGGACGCAGAAATCCAGTCCCTGCGCGGCCAGCTGGAGATTGCAGCGAGCCTGAGATGGCCACCCACAAGCCTGTAATGCCGGAATTATTTGAGAGAACATGTAAGAGAACAGATAAGTTCCTGGAGTGGCACAGAATATTGTGTGGGTGACCTGACATACAACTCAGGAGCTGCCCAGCTTTCAGAGATGACACATGCAGATTGCTGATCACAAGTGGCTGGTGGTGACAAGCAGTGACAAGTGGTGACAATTTGCAAGGTGTGGTCCGGACGCCTGTTGATACCTGTGTCTCAGCCAAAGCTATGGTGAGAGTCAAGCAGTCGGATGGTTGCTGGTGATTCCAATGATTAGGAAACCTCACATGTCCAGGGCTTTCGAGAATTGTCCTTCCTGTAGTTACAATTATCATTATTATTACTGTTATTATTACAGGTTGGCAAACCCAAAGCCAGAGGCCATATGGCATACACGCAATACAACATTCTCTGCAAAACGGTATGTTAAATAAAGAGATTGCATGCAAGACGTACAGGACAGTGCAATTCCGAGTCTGTGCGAGCTGTGCAACCGCACCATGGCCAGTCGCACCTGCAGACAAGCAGCCATGAATGGCTGCAACAAAAAACAACAATGTAGAAATCATCGCGTCACGTTGCAAAAACCTTGTTAGGATCTCTGCTGGAGCTGACAGATTGAGATAAACAAAATTTCTGGAATCATGAAAACACAGATCTGCAATTGCAGAAATGCACCAATTATTCGGTGAGCGTCAAAAAGCGCGCATGATAGCTTTGCAGTGGTCCCATGCTTATTGCATGATGCCACGTAGAAATTGTATACAGCTGAACAGATCTCACTGTGGCACGCACAATATCATGCACTGCCACGGCAAAGCTTGCCTGATCCATGGGCCCAAAAGCAACAAACTGAACAAGAGAGCAAAATAAATCGAAGTGTAAAGTTTGCCACGGGCACTTATTGGAGCAGATATTGTTCAGATCCATGGCACATCAATGCCGATGCGCTCATCATTGAAGGCTGCAGTCTTGTTGGTGTTGTCCCAAAGAGCCTGCTGCCCCCTCGGAGGCGCGACATTACCCTCAATCGCGTTGATCATTGTGGCAATGGCATTGCGATAGTCCCTGCATGCCATATTAACATCATCGCGGTAGACTTTTGGATCATCATTATTGTACCCCGTCCAGCCGCCGCGAATGAAGTTCAAAGTGCTCCGTACATGGGGGGTCCTCTGACCCAGGCGGCGCACATTTGCGTTTCCATCCAGCCAGGTTTTGAGGTAACCGACAATCTGCACCAAATCACGCATTGCATCAGTCCTTGAAGCATGCAAGCATGACTGTCTGTTGATAAGTGGGTTTGATTCTTTGAATCGAGACCGGGGATGCCCCTGCTACCACCAGCAGGAATGATCTGCACTTGTGCTCTCCTATGCCCTGCTCTGCGCTTTCAAACAAATGAGCACAGTCAACTTTGAGCACATACCTGATGCAAAGTTTTTGGTTGGGTGAGATCAGTCTTATCGTCATAGCCAACTTGGTGCAGCATGTCGATGTTCAGGTTCAAGCACCAGACATTCTTCATCAGCCAATCGCCATCTTTTGTCCCGTCGCGGCCCCACATGTATTCTGTCTCCTGCGCAGTGATCAGCCAGTCATGATCATGCAAGCTCTCGAACCTGCTCCATTGAAATCACAAACAGGACACAGTGTGTTCTTCCTGGCGCTCCACGCATTTGTGATCAGCACAAATACTTTAAGCAAGTCCTTATAATGATTATTATTTTGTAAAGGTCGGCAAATCCCAAGCAAAAGGCCACAGTGCATACATGCACGGCGTCTGCAGCCACGTCTATTGGTTAAGGAGCAGAGAGATTCTACCTGCATTGCTATGGCAAAGATCAGCTTCTTCTGCCACTCCTCAGCACCATTATCGTCGCAAACCTTCATGAGGTTCATTTTGTGCTTGGCGAGAGACTTCTCGGACATGCTCCAGTCCTGTGGCACGGGGCTTTTCTTTGTCCACACAGGAGGATCGTGGACTGTGTACCACGCAGCGTTTGGCGGGTCAACCCGGTGTCCTTTGCTGTTGCGGTCTGGTGTGTAATAGGGGAAGCGAAGAAGATCCCCATCTATGTCTTTCCAGCCGCTGAATGCTCCCCTGACACAAAGATAGCTGTGAGGGTCTTTCACCTGCAAGACATGCATGATCTTGTCAGTAGGTCTCCAGCACAGCAGATGTTGCTTGTTGCAACGTGCTTTCAGGACTATCTCAACATTTTTTGTCCATTTTGGACGTGGTGGAAAAGCTTAGAATGCTCACAACTCTGTTACTATGCACACCCAAGACTCAGTGAGGGGAGATACAGTGCTGCAACGCACCAAGTGTTGTATGGGTCGTGACAGGCCTCTCCTCAAGGATGAACGCATCGAGGACAAGAGGGACGCCATTGTGGGCATCGATGTACTTGGGCCGCAGCTCCTCTTTGCTGCCCGATCTGAAAGGCATCGAAGAAATCTCAAAATGCCTTGACCTCTTGAGTTTGTTTGAGTGATAAGTGCTTCTGCGCACTACTATAGGTGCACAAAAGGTGATATATAATGAAAGAAGTTACGCAGACAAGAGCATCACCAAGATTGGTGCCGAGGTGGGCACTTAGGTCCCGCGAGAGCGACCCGAACTAGCCTTCGCAGCACTGTGCTGCCCTTTTGCAAACAGATAATAAAGTCAGAAGACCGCTTCAATGGGACGTCGGCTCGCATCTGTTCACAAATGGAAGCTAAAGAAGGCAAGGGCCTTCGGAAGGTCAAGCCCCGGTGTGTGAATCACCAGAGCACATTTATAGCTGGTCAGACAAATCTCAGACATGAAAATAAAAACCTGACAGATATTCTATCTGCTTGCACTGACGGAGAGTTGGAGCGCCCATTCACCACTATATGTTCAGTTGCCGATCCCTACGTCTACATAGTTCAGGACATGCTGGGCTGCAGGGTGCTTAGAAGTTCTCACCTATAGCAATACGTATACCTCGGTAAATAGTCGTTTGACACGTTTATACCTTTGAATCGAAGGCAAAATGCGTTGAGCTTTCTGGGTGGCGATGACGTCTGCTGCACTTGAGAGGAATCTGCTCTGGGTGACATGAGACGCAAATCCCCCTTTGTCGACGTTTCTGTAGGAACATTGGCAAGAAAGTCTCGTGAGTGATGTCGTAAGGTTAAGATGATAAGCTACGTTCTATCCTATTGAGCCATTGTCCTGTCGCATGAACTCGGAATTTCCGAACACCTATTGCGCGAAGCACCTCCCCTTGACAGTGTCTATTCAACCAAGCACCCTCACTTTTTGTTTGTGTCGTGCACATTAATACTGGTAGCTATGTAGCTGTTACGTTGTAAATGAATTGCAAATTGATAGACTGATCAAGCTTGCGATCTTTGATGTCACACCAGGCTGGCACCCTGTGTCCCTCGCACAAATCGAACAACAACAAAGCACCAAATTCTGCATGCCAATTTTGAAAATCTCCAGCAAGTTGATGTCAACATCACAGAAACTCAAATCGTGATCTAACAAAGCTCCTCTCAGATGCCCCTCCTTCTGGCAAGAATTAATTAGATTTTCAGGCAAAACCTTCAGGTAAATAATCGCCGGCCGTGGAAGCTGCCATCGGAGCCAGTGCCTGCGTTGGTGGCAGCATCAGAGATGTCTGCAACCACGTCCTGTTCCCAAATTCCCCCAGCCGCCCTCATTCCCACGCAGCTCTGCCCCACGCAACCCTCCTGCAGGGCACATCATGTGCTCAGCAGCGGATCTCTGCCATAAAAACTACTGTCCGGGTCTTAAAGAGCACTTTTTAACCCAGCCTTATCATAGCTACACGTAAAATCTGACAAAATGCAGGACGTCAGCTCACTGTCCAATGTGCTGCTCTGGAGCTATGCTGCATACATGATGCTCGGGTACCCTGTGTCTATTACTCTTTTCCAGTTTGAGCTCAATGGACACAGTATGCTGCAGGCTGCAGCAATTTTACGGTGAAACAAAGGTTGAGCTGTGATGACCCCACCTCCTCCAGAGAGTCCTCGGCCACGTGGCTGGCATGTCCCGCCTTGGCAGCCTTCTTAGAGCCCTGCCACAGTCACACTACAACTGCCTCACACACGGTGCCTTTTGATCTCTTGTTCTCGCCACCAGAAGTCCAATGCTGCAACACTGACAGGGCTCACAGCTCAGCGCAGCTCAAATAACCCGCGCTCTCTGTTCTTGCATGCAGCAGTCGAGCCGTCTCAGCTGCACAAGCAAGCTGGTAAGATACTCGGCGGCAGCAGGCGCTAAAACGCAGTCACAAACATTCAAATTCTGGCAAGCACATTTCATCAGGGATGCGCACCTTGAGATGCACCACCGCGTCATGGGCTGCAGGTTTGGCAGCAGCCTTCTTGTGTGCCTTGCCATGGGGGACCTCCTTCTTTGTAGGGGTCCCCTTGCTGGCAGGTACCCCCGCTTTTTTGTGAGGGTGCAGGGCCTCCCGCTCCTCCAGCTCCAGCTCAGTCAGCTCCTCTGCCCCGTCAGCCGCCCCGTCAGCCGCCACATGCACAGCCTGCCCCCGCACCTGGCACCACAGATTGCTTGTACATCAGTTTAGCCTTGGAATTACTGGCTTGAGGGGGGGAGTTGAATCCCTCAATTGAGAAGGTGAAATGTATAAAACGCAAAGAAAGAGAAAGAGGGAAGGAAGTAATACCAAGCGCAAGCGCATGCCATAGTCACAAGTATGTCACAGAAGCATTGAATGATCACCAATGTTAGAGTTGGGTTGGCTACCTTTGGCATGCAAGTCAGGGCAATCCTGCCTGGTATAGGCTTTGTTTGGCTAATCACCTGGTTCCCGTTGAAAATGGAGGATATGATGGAGTAGAGGTCTGCATGGTCTGATGACGCATCCAGAGCAGTGCTGCGGTCTTTCCTGTACAGCCCATAGCGCATCCACTCCACTACCTTGGACCACCTGGCAGCCAAAGGACCCATTCAGAATTTCTGAAGCAAAAAATTCCAAGAAGGAAGCAGAATGGCATTCAGCACGAGGATAAGGATGTGGTGAAACGGCTATATCCGCAAACGTCGTCAAGGAATGCGCACACGCTTGCGTAAGATCTTTGACCTGCTATGGTCTTATAAGACTTGGACTTGTGCGCTGAAGGGGAAAATCGAGCCAGTGATTCTGAGGACAGGTGATGCATGAAGCAGCAATTACTTTTACACTGTAACTATTGCTAGATTCCCCTTCCCGAAGCACAGAAGGCACAACGGGGAAGCTCTGCACTATCAGGAGCGAGAAGGGAAACGGGGAAAATCAAGGGCGCTCACCTGGAGTGGTAGGATGACACAAAGTAGTCTGCGCGTGCTAGCACCTCCAAATCCCCCAGTATGTCCAGAGTAGCCTCACACCTGCAGCAACCATGCCAACTGCTGAGCACCCTCTGCTATCCAACCCAGGCGATCTTGACTGGTGCATTTTATATCCGCAAGGACCCCCTTCCAGGCGTGCTTTTATCACAGGTCCAAAATTGTCCAACTTCCTGACAAGGTGAGCCATGCATGCTGGGCGGGGGCATGCGCAGGACTTGTTGTATTCTGCGGTCTGTTACTCTACTTCCAAATTCCAGTAACTGCAACTTCATCTCTTCTTCATCTTCCTTTATTTCCATAGACAATGAATTTCAATAGATGTGAGGGTTTGAATTCCACGACACTAGTCCAGAGACAAAGTCAAAGGTCACGGGATAAATCAAAGCAGGAGTGAACGCCACCTGGCATCCTGGTCAAGGGCGTTAAATCGCTCGCGGCTGTAACCCTCAGGGGAGGGAAAGGGAACCCCGAACTCTGCATGACACCCGATAGCTGCCTCTGCGATTTCCGCTGCCTCCAGCAGCAACTCTTGCTGATCCCCAGCAAAGATGCATGTGCCCCCCTGTCACCCAGGGCAGACACCAGAGTATTATCAGCCTTTGCCCCTCTCTTCATTAAGTACTTTGGACACAAGCACGCGTGAGAATAGGCCTTGAGGCTGTGACTCATCCCTGTAACTAGTGGATATATTGAAGGGCTGGGAATACCTGAAAATTCCCAGCCCTTCAATACCAAACGTGTTGCTTGAAGTACGCATTCTCAAGATTGGGCAAAAATACTCAAATTACAAGCGCGTGAACAGGCAAGAGAAAGGTGAAAATGCGGTGGCTTGGGCACACCTTGACATGGGGGAACGCCTTCCTGAAGGTGCGTATATAGTCCCCAGGCAGCGTCGTGGGCCGCCCCTGTTCATATCAGCACAGAACAAAATCAGGTCAGATCCACCAAGCTCATCCCTTGCAGTCAAAACACAACGGCTGATCAACTCAAATTCCAGCATTGCGAAGTTTTTGCAGGCTGCCATTAGTCAGCCTAGATATCCACTGGACTGCCAAGCTTGAGCAAATTGCCGGCCAGGCCCCTTGCAGAAAGATCTTCCTTGTTGTTCAAACTTGAATTTCAAGTTTGCATTTGCGAGTGTTAAGAGGCGCGCCTGAGACTTGTCAGCCTGCGCCACGTCGCCGCCGCGGATGTGGAATGCTATGGTTGGCTTCACAGCAGCGTGCAGCTCGGCAATGCGCTCCGAGTCTATCCAGTCCCACACCCACTTCCTGTACCACCACGCCTGCACATGCCAACACATGTTCGCATGCTGGTTTTGCCGGGTACGTACTGTACTAATGTTACCGGTAGGTAGTAGTACTCCCTAGCTGGCTTCAGCTGCTGTGCCCTTGGCTTCTCATGAGGATCACAGCGAGCAGCTGCAACATAGCTGTTTGTGAAGCATCAGAATGCTGAGGGTATGGTCATCATGCTTCGCCCATGTGCAGCCGAGGACAACTGTTTTCAAGCGGTCTGCTGGTCCTTGCAAATTGCCTTGCACTGATGGCGGCATGCTCTGAGCAGTTGTGAGAAGGAAAGAGAAAAGGGGCACTCGTACCCTTTGGATGCCGATGAGGTCCAGATGGTAGAAAGGGAACTTGAGGGTGTTGTATATGAGCTGGTCTATCTCATAGAAGGTCACTCTCCGGCAGTTGTCCCCCGCTGCTGCCTCCTTTGCTGCAGACCTGCAGCAGTAATTTTTTTTTTGTCAGTCTCATAAGCATCCCAGCAGACAGGCAAAAAGCACAGTGAAACTTAGGCCTTGCACTATCGACCCATCTGACAGGCATTTGAAGGCTGTGCATAGCAGTGCATGCAACCGTGATTAGCAAGTACAAATGATTCAAGACGTAGCAGGCTTACCAGGGTACCAAGTGCTCGTCATATTTGAAGAAATCGTGGAAACCACCATCCTGAGCGCAGGTGTAAGGGAAATTCGTGTTGTCAATGTAGAGGGTGCCATTCTGCTGATAGAAGATGGGGATGGCGTGCATGAGGTACAGCATGTTGGTGGCGAAGCCCTCATTCTGAAGTTCCACGACTGTGCAGCCTTGGCCTGCTGGGATGCTGATCAGGAGCAGGAGCAGGGCTGCAATCAAACCACACCCAAGCCTTGGGCGGCCACGAGTTGAGCTTGTCCTCCATCCAACATCGTACTCGAAAATGCCAAGCATGGCGTCGATGGCCTTCTTGGCATCGAGGGTGGCCTTCTCAGAGGATCATCTGCCTCAGGGTGCTCTGCTAAGTGGGTTGCGGTGTTTTATGCTGCGTCAATCAAAGGGTTCCTAGGCTTGGTACTGGAAATAGTTCCCTAAATAACAGTATGGGGGGTGCGGTGGACTCTCAGCAATGGTGAAATCAATGTTCGATAAGGCTTAGTAACACAGCTTTTGCACCAGCTTTGAGAGTCAAAGCGCCCGCAGGATGCACACTGTATAATTCACTAAAGGCAGGTACTTAGGAAAAAAGATTCAATCGACCCACAGACTTGAAGATCTGTGTGACAGTGAACCCCAAGTTAGTTCGCCTTGCTACTCGATCTTAGGTGGCAGCCAAATTCGTAGCAAATTTGATGTAATCCCCTGTCCGTGTCTTGCGATCGCACGCAGTACTTCAACCAGAATCGAGTTTGCAGGTTAACCGATGTCAACAGCCGATAACTCGCACTCCGTTGCGTTTGAAGTCTTTGGACAGAGATGGACCGGTCGACGACGGCATCCATTTCAGAGCTCAAATTCGAAGTTGGACAGCTGGAAAAGTGTCAGACGCAGCTCGATAGTCAGGCTGCCGGCAGTGCCGGACTGCCCCTGGAGCAGGATTCTGCAGGCTGCCGGCGTGCCGGCAGTGCCGGACTACCCCTGGAGCAGGATTCTGCCGGCATGCCGGCAGTG
>JADEYI010000816.1_pt1 | contig 33238 bp, 39 predicted proteins | sample 8542331 | NCBI WGS metagenome assembly JADEYI01 (sample SAMN16510988, study PRJNA670497) | mine drainage metagenome | isolation source: biofilm near Copperflume 1 | place: Germany: Marsberg coppermine Kilianstollen | collected 2018-02 | reverse complement strand
GCGGTTCAGCGCGCCGGCCAATTGCAAGGCGTCCAGTGGTTTACCGCTGGCACGCATCTGTGCACGTAGCGTGCGGAAGTCCACATAGGCAAAACCGATATTAATGTTGTGCAGGTAAGCGCGCACCGAGGCCTGCACGTTCGGATAAACACGCACCAAATGGTTGGCGTCGCCGGGACGATTGACCGGCACGCTGCCCTGGTCCACATCCCAGGTCCAGATGCCGAACAGGTTATTGCCCTCCAGGGCGAAGCGCGAGGTACCCCAACCGCTTTCCTGGGCTGCCTGAGCCAGCACCAGTGCCACCGGTACGGTATCCACCCGGTTGAGCAGAATCTCGCGCACTTTCGGATCGTTGAGATCGCCCTCGACCCGGTATTGGACCGCAATGGCGAGCATTTCCTGGCCAGCGTCGGATTGGGGATCAATGACACCCTGACCGAATTGCTGCAATACAAACACCCGCTGGCGCCAGATACGCAGGTTCTCCGCCAGCACGATGGGTAACAGCGCACGGAAAAATACGGTTTTCTTTTCCTGTTTGCCGAGGGTATCGAGTCCATACGGAAGGGTTTCAATGGCATAGGGCGGCACCGTGTCCTGGGGTGGCCATGAATAATCCTGACTGGAGAAGATATTTTCCAAGGCCGCAGCGGACGGTGGCTTGATGGGTATCAGTTCGACCTCTGCGATAAGCGGCATCGGGGTGGTTGGCGCACGCCGCTGGTGCCATACAATCAGTCCCGCCACCAGGAAGGGAATCACCGAGAGCAGCATATAACCGACAAACCGGCTGATGCGGACGGCGAAGGAGTGCTGGGGCTGGTTGCGGGGTTGACCTCGGATGACCTGTTCCTCGTTCTTGTCAGGGCCGGAATCTAGTATATGTAACGCACGAAGGGAACCCCCGCCAGCTTATGGGACACCGCAGGCTATGTCCGCGGCCAGCCAAATAGGCGTCAGTACACGCGAGCGTCACCGACGGCGCCAGGAAAATATATGAGCCTCTGGGAGCTGACTAGGTCACAGTCCAGCCAGCGTCGCCATAAAACGGTGAGCCACGCAATCATCAAACCGCCGATACCCAGGTGGTTGGATTATTGAAATCCGCAGAAGCGGGTGGCGGCAATTGATCATGTCCAGTGGCGCCAGTTCCAGTCGCCAGAGGATGGATGAATTTCACGAGTTGAGTTGTGGACAATGCGACTGAGGGGAGCGGCGTGGGCGTGGCAATAAGCTTAAAAAGCTGCAGGACCCAGGCGTTTAACGTTATTATATATGCACTTTCATCAGCCTTGCCTTCCACACTAGAGGAGACTCCCCATGTTGCTACGCAGTACAAGCCTTTTTGTGGCGTTGGCCCTCGCGGCATTTGCCGTGCAGGCGAATAATCTGGACATCAACCTTGGCAGCAATGCCGCGTCCATCAATTATTCCGCCAGTCTCACCAATACCGGATTGGAAGGCGATGTCGGCTACCTGCATCACACCGGTTCCGTGGATATCGGCAATGTTGGCCTGCAAGTGGTGGGGAATTCCAATCCAGTGGGCTCACCATTTATTTTTGCGGTGGGCGGCAAATTATTTTTTATCAGTCCCAAGCAGAACAGCGGTAACGGCACGGTGCTGGGACTGGGGGGACGTTTCAACTATACATGGCCAAGTTACAATCGCTTCACCATCGGTGGCGAGCTCTATTACGCGCCCAAGATTGTCTCATTCAATAATGCCGATCGCTATTTGCAATACAGCGTGAATGCCGGTTATGAAATACTCCGCAACGCGGAATTGTACGTGGGCTACCGCCATATTTCAGCGGCCTTCACTAATACCAGTACGCTGACCTTGGACAGCACCTTCATGGTCGGTCTTGATCTCTCATTTTGACATGCTACGGGATGGGTGATTGCATGGCGGGTCACAGCAAATGGGCGAACATCCAACATCGCAAGAATGCCCAGGATGCCAAGCGCGGCAAGCTGTTCACGCGCCTAATTCGCGAAATCACCAGCGCCGCGCGTCACGGCGATCCGAATCCGGATTCCAATCCACGCCTCAGGCTGGCGGTGGACAAGGCGCTCACCGCCAATATGACCCGGGAGACTATCGAGCGCGCCATCAAACGCGGCTCCGGTGAAACGCAGGATGTGGCCTACGAAGAGATCCGCTACGAAGGTTACGGGCCTGGCGGCGTGGCCATCATTGTGGAATGTCTGTCGGACAACCATACCCGTACCGTAGGCGAGGTGCGGCACGCATTCTCTAAACACGGCGGCAACCTGGGTGCGGACGGTTCCGTGAGTTATCTTTTCAACAAATGCGGTGTGCTTTTATTTGACGTCAGTAGAGGCGAGGATAAGGTTATGGAAGCGGCCCTGAACGCGGGGGCGGAGGACGTGGTTAGCAGCGAGCAGGGGTTTGAGGTGCTGACGGATCCTTCGGCGTTTCAGGCGGTCAAGACCGCCATGGAGAAGGCGGGATTGAAGGCGGAATCGGCGGAAATCACTTTGCGTGCATCCATCTCTGTGCCGCTGGATACGCTCCACGCGCAAACGGTGCTGGAATTATTGGAGGCCCTCGAGAACCTGGATGATGTCCAGACGGTATATTCCAATGCCGAGTTCCCGGACGAGGTTCTGCAAGCATCATGACCGGCGCGCTTGAGTGAACCGCGTCATCAGAATTCTCGGTATTGATCCGGGTTCTCTATCCACGGGTTACGGCCTGGTGGATAGCGAAGGTCAGAACCTGAAGCATATAGCCAGTGGCTGCATTCGCACCTCGGCTGACGAATTTCCGCAACGCTTGCGGGAGATATTTTTTGGCGTTGCCGTGGTGGTGGAGGAATTCAAGCCCTTGGAATTGGTGGTTGAGAAGGCTTTTGTGCACAAGAATGCCGACAGTGCTCTCAAACTTGGGCAGGCGCGCGCGGCGGCTATCTGCGCTACGCTTAAACAGGAGCTGTCGGTGCATGAATACACGCCGCGGGAAGTGAAATTGGCACTCACCGGCAAGGGCAGTGCCGGCAAGGAGCAGGTGCAGCATATGGTGAAGATTCTGCTGGGCTTGCAGGGCCGTTTGCAGGTGGATAGCGCCGACGCCCTGGCGGTGGCCATCTGCCATGCCCACAGCCGCACGCTGCGTCTGCGGCTCGCAGCCGGGCAGGGCGGCGGCCGATGATCGGCTTCCTGCGCGGCCTGATCCTGCATCGGCAGCCGCCGCATCTTCTGATCGATGTGCATGGTGTGGGCTACGAGGTGGAGGCGCCCATGTCCACCTTTTATGATCTGCCGGATACCGGTGCCGAAGTGCTGCTGTATACCCATCTGGTGGTACGCGAGGATGCGCATATCCTGTTCGGGTTCGGCACCGAAACGGAGCGCCGCTTGTTCCGTGCGTTGATCCGCGTGAACGGCGTAGGTCCACGTCTGGCGCTCACCATTCTTTCCGGCGTCAGCGTGGACAGTTTTGTGCGCTGCGTGCGTGATAGCGACACGGCGGCGCTCACGCGCCTGCCGGGCATCGGCAAAAAGACCGCCGAGCGTCTGATGGTTGAAATGCGTGATCGCCTGGACGAAGCCGCCGGTAACACGGCTAGCGTCATGGGTAAGATGAATCCGCGCGAGGAGGCCTTGTCGGCGCTGGTGAGCCTGGGGTACAAGCCGCAGGAAGCCAGTCACATGCTGCAGGCCATCCAGGAAACCGGCATCAGCAGCGAGGAGATTATCCGTCGGGCCCTGCAAAACGCTGCGCGCGGCGGCTGATAAATACCTATGACAAATGAACGTCTGATGACATCGAAAAGCAATCCGGAAGACGAGGTCCTGGACCGCGCCATCCGGCCACGCACGCTTGCTGATTACATAGGTCAGCAGGCGGTGCGCGAGCAAATGCAGATTTTTATCCAGGCCGCCAAAAAACGCGGTGAGGCGCTGGATCACGTGCTCATCTTCGGTCCACCGGGCCTCGGCAAGACCACCCTCGCCCACATCATTGCCCACGAGTTGGGTGTGAATCTGCGCCAGACATCGGGTCCGGTGCTCGAACGCCCCGGCGATCTGGCGGCACTGCTGACGAATCTCGAGCCGCGCGACGTGTTATTTGTGGATGAAATCCACCGTCTGAGTGCGGTGGTGGAGGAAGTGCTGTATCCCGCACTCGAGGATTACAAGCTCGACATCATGATCGGCGAAGGTCCAGCGGCGCGTTCCATCAAACTGGACGTTCCGCCGTTCACCCTGGTGGGCGCCACTACCCGTGCCGGTTTGCTGACTTCGCCGTTGCGCGATCGCTTCGGCATCGTGCAGCGTCTGGAGTTCTACAGTCACGAGGAACTGACCCACATCATCACGCGTTCGGCACGCATTCTGGCTCTCAGTATTGATCCCGAAGGCGCCCGTGAGATCGCCGCGCGATCGCGTGGTACTCCGCGCATCGCCAACCGGCTATTGCGGCGAGTACGGGATTTCGCCGAGGTCAAGGCGGACGGCAAAATCAGCGCCTACATCGCCCACCAGGCGATGGATCTGCTGGATGTGGATATGCATGGCTTTGACATGCTGGATCGCAAGCTGTTGCTGGCAGTCATCGAAAAATTCGACGGAGGACCGGTGGGCGTGGATAGCCTTGCGGCCGCCATCGGTGAAGAACGCGGCACCATCGAAGATGTGCTGGAGCCGTTTCTGATCCAGCAGGGATTCCTGATGCGTACCGCCCGCGGCCGTATGGCCACCAAGACCGCGTATCAGCATTTCGGTCTGAAGCCGCCACAGCGTGAAATCTCCCCGGATCTTTTTGACGGACGACAGGATTAAAGTGATGCACAGGGGAACCGGACCTGATGCACAGGGTCTCAAAACACGGAACATTGCACCGACGGCAGCAGCGCGCGCTGTTTTTACTTGGCCGGTGCGCGTGTATTACGAGGATACCGATCTTGGCGGGGTGGTATATCACGCCAATTACCTCAAATTTCTGGAACGAGCGCGCACCGAATGGCTGCGGCACCTGGGTTTCGAGCAGGATGAGATGCGTGAGCGGCTCGGCATCCAGTTTGTGGTGGTAGGCATGCGGCTGGACTTCCATCGGCCGGCACGCTTCAACGATGAGCTTGCGGTAAGCGTGAAAGTAACTGACATTAAGCGTGCCAGTCTGATATTCAATCAGACGATCCATGCGGTCTCGGCTGGCAATGCGCTGGTGTGTTCCGCCGACGTGCGTGCGGCTTGCGTGGAATGTATGACCATTAAACCCCAACCCTTGCCGCGGGAGATCGTGGCGGAGCTTGCATAACATGAACGGCCAAGAATCCTTTCTCGAAATCGCCCTGCACGCCAGCCTGGTGGTGAAAATCGTGCTGCTGATCCTGGTGGCAGCCTCGCTGGCGTCCTGGGCGGTGATCTTCCGCAAGTACCGCATGCTCAAGGAAGCGCGTGCGGCTACCGATAGCTTCGAGAAACGCTTCTGGTCCGGTGGCGAGATCGCCTTGATCTACAAGGAAATCAGCGGTTCCGGGGCCGAGAGCGGTATGGAAAGCATCTTCGAGGCCGGCTTCGGTGAATTCGCGCGGCTGCGCAAACAGGGTGACGCTCAGGGCATGATCATCGAAGGCTCGCGCCGGGCCATGCGCGTAGCCCAGATCCGGGAGGTAGACCGGCTCGAAGAGAGTCTCGCGTTCCTGGCTACCGTAGGCTCCACCAGCCCCTATGTGGGTCTGTTCGGCACCGTCTGGGGCATCATGAATGCCTTTCACGGTCTCGGTAACGTTCAGCAGGCCACCATCTCCATGGTGGCGCCGGGTATTTCCGAGGCCCTCATTGCCACGGCCATGGGATTGTTCGCCGCCATTCCCGCGGTGATTGCCTATAACCGCTTCGCCAATCATGTGGAGCGTCTGGAAACCCGCTTCGACAGTTTCCTGGATGAGTTTTCCACCATCCTGCAACGGCACGTGGGTTCACGTGTTGCTCCCCAGGGGTAGGCAAATATGACGGGGCGGCGCAACAAACGGCGCATGATGAGCGAGATCAACGTGGTGCCCTACATCGACGTGATGCTGGTACTGTTGATCATCTTCATGGTGACCGCGCCGTTGCTGAGCCAGGGCGTGAAGGTGAATCTCCCCAAGGCCAGCGCCAAGCCGCTGGACCTCAAGGCTAACGAGACACCAGTAGTGCTGACGGTGACGGCCGACGGCAGGTATTATCTCAATATCGGAGCCCATCCGGATCAACCCATCGATGCGCAACTGGTGGTGGCCACGGTCACGGCGGTACTCAAGCTGAAACCGGGAACTCATGTGGTGGTGCGGGGCGACAAGGATGCCCGCTATGATTCGGTGCTGCGCGGCATGACGCTGTTACAAGCGGCCGGAGCGGCCAGCGTCGGCCTCGAAACCAACCCCAACGACGTGCCGCGTGTGGAAATCACCGGCAAGACCTGATGGTAGCAATCGTGGAAACCGGCACACAACGCCTGCTGCCCTGGATTTATTCGGTGCTGCTGCATGTGGCCTTCGTGGTATTGCTGGTACTGAGCATCCACTGGACCAATTCGACGCTACCCTCCTTGGGCGGCAAGGGCAGCACGGCTCAGCCGGTGCAGGCCACGGTGGTGGATCAGAAGCTTATCCAGCAGCAGATGGCGTTGTTGCGGGCACAGGATAAACAGAAACAGCAGGCCGCCCAGCAGTTGCAGCAACAGGCAGCGGCCGCCAAGAGCGAGCGGCAGCAGGAGGAACAGAAGGTTGCGCAGCTCAAACAGCAGCAGGCGGCGGCCCAGCAGGCGCTCGATCAGAAGCTGGCGGACCTGCAGAAACAGGCCCAGGCGGAACAGGATCATCTCGCCAAGCTCAAGGTGGAAGCAGCCGCCCAGGCGAAAAAGCGTCAGAATGCGGAATCAGCTCGCCGCCGCGCGCAGTTACAGAAGGAAATTGCCGTGGAGGAGCGGGCCCGGGATGCGCGTATGGCTTCATTACTGCAGCAATGGACTGCGCTGGTCAAACAAAAAGTGCAGAGCAATTGGAACGAGCCTGCCAGCAGCCCTCCTGATTTGAGTTGCAAGGTACAGGTTGAACAGGTGCCGGGTGGAACCGTGACGAATGCGCAGGTTCTCTCTTGCAACGGAGATGAAGCCGTGAAGCAATCTGTTGTAACTGCGGTATTGCGCTCATCACCTTTGCCACCGCCGCCGGATCCGTCGCTCTTCCAGCGAGTATTCGTATTAAACTTTACACCGCAGACCAACTCGAGTAACTGATATGTGGCGCAGATTTTTATTGATCGTGGGCCTGGCACTATTTCCATTAAGCGCATCCCATGCAGTACTGGAAATTCAGATCACCAAGGGCGTGAGTACTGCCGTGCCGGTGGCCATTGTGCCGTTCGCCTGGCAGGTGCAAGGCCCGGTGCCCAATACCGATGTGGCGGCGGTTATTAGCGCTGACCTCACCCGCAGCGGCCGTTTCAAGGCGATCCCCGTGAAATCCATGCTGGAGAAACCCAGCGAAGCCAGCGCCATCAATTTCACCAACTGGCGGATATTGGCGGTAAATGATCTGGTGATCGGCCGTATCAAACCCGCCGGCAACGGTAATTACCAGGTGGAATTCCAGTTATTCAACGTGTACACCGGCCAGCAACTCCTGGGACTGAGCGTGCTCACCACACCCCAAGGTCTGCGCTGGACCGCCCACAAGATCAGTGACCTGATTTACCAGAAGCTCACCGGCCAGCGCGGCGCGTTCGCCACGCGCATCGCCTATGTGGAAGTTTCGGGTAAAGCCGGCAAGGACAGTCACTATGCGTTGGTGGTGGCGGATTCTGACGGCGCAAATCCACAGACAATATTCGATTCCAACGAACCCATTATGTCACCGGCTTGGTCACCGGACGGCAAGTATCTGACCTATGTATCTTTCGAAAACCAGCGTCCGGCCATCTATTGGCAGAATATCTACACGGGACGACGTGAACTCCTGTCCGAACGGCCGGGTCTAAACAGCGCACCGGCGTTCTCGCCGGATGGCCGGTCGATCGCCTTAGTGTTGTCATCCTCACCCGGCAACCCGGATATTTATGTAATGAATCTGTCTACTCACGCACTGCGGCGAATAACCCACTCGGATGCCATTGATACGGAACCCGTATGGTCACCGGATGGTCACAGCTTATATTTCACCTCCGACCGTGGCGGCAGTCCCCAGATATACAAGCTGAGCTTGAACGGCGGTAAGCCGCAGCGCATTACCTTTGACGGCAGTTACAATGCACAGGCGCGTATCTCACCCGATGGCCAAATCCTGGCCATGGTGCACCGCGAAAGCGGGCAACTGCACATTGCCGTCATGAATCTGAGTACCGGCTCACTGCTGACCCTGACGAATGGTGATCTGGATAAATCACCCAGTTTTGCCCCCAATGGGAGCATGATTATCTATGAGGCTACTTATCATAATCAGGGCGTGCTGGAGGAAGTGTCGGTGGACGGCCAGGTGCATGAGCGCCTGTCGGAATCGCAATCGGGCGTGAGCCTGCATGCTCCCGTTTGGGGTCCATTCCTGTCACAATAGCGGTTAGCCGCCTTGAATATCGTCGTTTTCATTGAGAGGAGACAGTTATGAAAGTTCTGCGTTACGGCCTTATGGCGCTGGCGGTGACTTTGTTCGCCGCCGGTTGCGCAAAAACCGTGAAACCGGTGACGGCACCTGTTGCCACCACGGCTGTACCCGCCAGCACGGCGCCCGCAACGTCCACCGTCGCCGCCCCGGTTCAGACCCAGCTCAGCCCGCTGGATGATCCCAACAATATTCTCTACAAGAAAGTTGTATATTTTGATTTCGACAAAAGCAACATCAAACCTGAATTCCTGGACCTGCTCACGGCGCATGCAAAATATCTGATTGCCAATCCAAATCAGAAAATCCGCATCGAAGGCTATACGGATGAGCGCGGTACTTGGGAATACAATATCGCGCTGGGCGACCGCCGCGCTCAATCGGTGCGCCGGTTCCTGCTGTTTCAGGGCGTGAATCCCGATCAGATCAGCACCGTCAGTTATGGCGAGGCACATGCGGTGTGTAACGAGCACAATGAGGGTTGCTGGTCCCAGAACCGCCGTGCGGTCCTCGTCTACCTCAATCAATGAAAGTGCGCACCTGTATCCTCCTGGCAGCGGGTCTGCCTGCGCTGTTGGCGGGGTGCAGTACGACGGTACGCCCTGACGATCCAGTCTATATCCGCCAGCAGCAACTGGAAGCGCGTGTGGACCGGCTGGATCAGGTATTCAATAACCAGAGCCTGGTGAATCTGTCGCAGAACCTTGATAATTTACAGGGACAAGTGAACGAGCTGCGTGGTGACGTGCAGGTATTGCAGCATGACCAGCAGCTCACCAAGAAGCAACAACGGGACCTGTATTCCGATCTGGACAAGCGTCTGCAGAAACTGGAACTGAGGATGAATTCAGTCACGCCATCCGCCAGCGGCGCTGGCTCGATGACCACAGCACCGGTAACAGGCGCTTCCGCGGGGACAGATGGTGATCAGGCAGCCTATCAGCAGAATTTCAATCTTTTGAAGCAGGGCCGCTACGAAGACGCCATCAATGGCTTCACCAATTTCATACAGCAATTTCCACAAAGCCCATTGGTACCCAATGCGGAATTCTGGATGGGTGAGGCTCATTACCAGATGAGCGATTTCCAGGGTGCGTTGGTGAACTACCGGGCGGTGGTTCAGGGTTATCCCAATTCCGGCAAGGCACAGGATGCTATGCTCAAGATCGGCTATTCCCAATACGAAATGCAACAGTACAAGGCGGCACGCAAGACTCTGACCGGTGTTATCAAACAATACCCCGGCACCAACGTAGCGAACTTGGCTAAGCAGAGATTGGAACGCATGCGCAAAGCAGGGCACTGATTTTCCGGGGTGTCCATTGAACGCTTCTGTTTTGCCGGCGAAAATGCGTCGCGACGAACTTCCCGCGGACCAACGACTGCGGATCACTGAAATCTTTCATTCCATTCAGGGCGAGGCGGACACTGTCGGCTGGCCGACAGTATTCGTGCGTCTCACAGGCTGCCCCTTGCGCTGCCAGTACTGTGATACGGCCTACGCCTTTGACGGCGGCGAGTGGGTGAGTATTGAAAATGTTCTGTGCCGGGTGGCGGAATATGCGCCGCGCTATGTGACTGTCACCGGCGGTGAACCTTTGGCGCAGAAAAATTGCATAAATCTGCTTACCCGCCTATGCAATGCCGGCTACCGGGTTTCCATTGAGACTGGCGGATCTTTGCCGATCACCGGCATGGATGCACGTGTGACACGGGTGGTGGATATGAAGACCCCGGGGTCAGGCGAGTGCGGCCGAAATCTGTATGAGAATATTCCGCAATTGCGCAGACAGGACCAAGTGAAATTCGTCATTTGCGATCGGGGAGATTACGAATGGTCGCGGCGCATGGTGCTGGAACGCAAGCTGGTTGAGCAGTGCCAAGTGCTGTTCTCACCGAGCCATGAACAATTGAAGGCAGTCGAATTGGCCGACTGGATTCTCGCAGACCGGCTGCCGGTACGGCTGCAGCTGCAGCTGCATAAATATCTCTGGGGCAATGTGCCGGGTCATTGAGCAAAACGCATTTGACGCTGATGAGAAAAGCAGTTGTGCTGTTGTCAGGCGGACTGGATTCCGCCACCACACTCGCCATTGCCAAGCAAGGCGGCTATATTTGTCATGCACTGAGCTTAGCTTATGGACAGCGGCACAGTGCCGAGCTCGCGGCCGCCATGCGTGTCGCAGAGGTGCTTGGCGCCGCCGAACATAAGACACTGGCACTGGACCTCTCGGTTATCGGCGGTTCGGCGCTGACCGATGCCCGCATTGCAGTTCCCAAGCAACCGTCCGCAGGCATACCTTCGACCTACGTGCCGGCGCGGAATATGGTTTTTCTGGCGCTGGCACTGGGTTGGGCGGAAGTCCTTGGCGCTCAGGACATCTTCATAGGCGTCAACGCGGTGGATTATTCCGGTTATCCGGATTGCCGGCCGGAATTCATCCGGGCCTTCGAAAGGCTGGCAAACATTGCCACCAAAGCCGGGTTGGAAGGCCGGCCATTTCGCATCCATGCGCCGTTGCAGCAGCTTTCGAAGGCGGAAATCATCCGTCGCGGCCTGTCTCTGGGCGTGGATTACTCCTTGACAGTGTCATGTTATAGCGCGGATTCGCGGGGCCGTGCCTGCGGAGTATGCGATAGTTGCCGTTTCCGAAAGCTCGGCTTTCTGGAAGCAGGTATCCCAGACCCCACACCTTACTACTGATGGGTTGTATTCGAGGTGGTTTAGGCTATCATGCGCGCCTTCGCATAAAGACCTTGCTGAATCGGGCCGTCAGTTTAGTTGGGCACTTGGAAGATACGGTGATCCGGGGCGTGATTTACTCAACTTACTTGCGACGTCGCGAAAAGCGCGGAAACCTAGTTTTTAAATATTTGGGCCGTTAGCTCAGCCGGTAGAGCAGCTGGCTTTTAACCAGTTGGTCGGGCGTTCGAATCGCCCACGGCCCACCAAATCCGTACGCAGCATATTGGCCCCGTCTTTTGCCTCCAATGCATTTAATGACGGCTGGATATGAGGTCAAATCCCGGTTTATGCGGGCTGGATGATTCGACCCTGGAGTTAACGCAGGGGCACGGGAACTTTTCAGCGGGCGATGACACTAACTAGCAGCGTAATGTCCGCTATTACAGGGATCGTGCTGCGGGGTTGCGTAGATATGTGTATCCCTGTCCTGCTGATCTGCGTCCTGTTCCGTTGTCCGGCCGTGTGTCGATTTCGTGCTCTGTAAACGCGTCACGGTTGCGAAGATGAGAGCAGCGCAGGCAGGGCGTTTCTGAAGGAGGATGTATGAAGATTTCGATTTCCAAACTGGTTGTGGCTTTGATTCTGAGCTTGGGCGTGGCAGCCGTGACTCTGATTCTGGTGCGTTCACCGGCCGCACATCAAATAACTGTTTCGCATATGCAAGTGGCCTGTGCCGCTTCCAATGAAAAACAGCGGGTGACTTGCGGACATCACGAATCAGTCATCCGGCTTGGTCGTATCATTGTGACGCCAACGCTGGCCCAACAGCGCTATGCTGAATCTCACGACATACGGGAGCCTAACCAGGTAACAGGCTAGACAGGCACTGCCCCGAGACTGCTCATCATGTGTACGGCGCTGCCTCAGTCGGTCTGGTAGTGCAGTACCGCTTTTCAGTGCGCACCTGGGAGCGGAACGACAAGACCAGCCGCTCCGGTCTCCACCCATACCCTAGCTGACCCGTGCAATCCTGTTTATGAGGCTGGACGCGGTGCACACTGGGGTTATGTGGAACAGCGGATCAAATTCCAGATATCCTGATAGAATCTCCTAACCGTTTTGGCGACAGCTGATCGGACAAGTGTGGTTCCCGGAAGAGTGGGTTATATCTTCATGAATCTACAGGAATTGGAGCGAATCGCGGGCAGTCTGGTGGCAGACCACAAGGGTCTGCTCGCCGCTGATGAAAGCAACAGCACCATCGAAAAACGTTTCAAAGGGATCGGCGTAACATCCTCGGAAGAAACCCGCCGGGCCTACCGGGAGATGTTGTTCACTACCCCCGGTGTGGAAAAGTTTATCGGCGGGGTGATCCTATATGACGAAACGCTTCGTCAGAAGACCAAAGAGGGTGTGCCTTTCGCTGATTATCTGGGTCGCCTGGGGGTGATCCCGGGTATCAAGGTGGACAAGGGCGCAAAGCCGCTGGCCGGCAGTCCTAGCGAGAAAATTACCGAAGGCCTGGATGGCTTGCGGGAGCGCTTGCAGGAGTATTATCGCCTAGGCGCTCGTTTCGCCAAATGGCGGGCCGTGATTGATGTGGCCGCCGAAATTCCCACGGAATATTGCCTGCGTGCCAACGCCCAAGCGCTGGCCCGCTATGCGGCCCTATGTCAGGAAGCAGGCTTGGTACCCATTGTTGAGCCGGAAGTGCTGATGGACGGCGTACATACGCTTGAACGCTGCGCCGATATCAGCAGCGCAACCCTCAAGATCGTGTTTGAGGAACTTTACGTCCACCGGGTGGTGCTCGAAGGCATATTGCTCAAGCCCAATATGGTGATCAGCGGCATGCAATGCCCGCGGCAGGCCAGCGTAGCGGAGGTGGCCAGGGAGACCGTGATAGTTCTCAAACGCTATGTGCCCGCAGCTGTACCAGGCATCGTTTTTTTGTCTGGCGGCCAGAGCGCCGAACTGGCAACTGCACATCTCAATGCCATGAATGCGCTCGGGCACTTCCCCTGGAAGCTCTCGTTCTCTTATGGCCGGGCTTTGCAGGCACCTACTCTTAAGGCTTGGAGAGGCCAGGAGGCTAATTGGGCGGCAGGGCAAAAGGCATTTTCCCAGCGTGCCCGCTGCAACAGTGCTGCCTGCGCGGGTGCTTACACCGCCCAGATGGAGAAAGCGGCTTGAGGCGTTATAGGCGGCGTTTAAGCCCCCCAATGCCGGCCGTTTCCATCCTATGGATCAACCGGTCAAAACCCCCTCAGAAAGTCTTTCCCTCAACTGATACTGAATAAAGACACGCCAGCACGTTTCCGGGGATGGGTCGAGGATAGGTTGACGGGGCGTTCATGCAAAATTAGACTAGACCGTCTAGTCTAAATTGGCTCATTTTAAAAACCAGCGCGACCGAGAGCTTGCCGGAAAAGAGCAATGTCATGACCACCGAAGAGCACAAACATAGCGACAACGTGGTGGAAATCACCGGCCTGAGATATCGGGTCGGTAACAAAGCCATCTTTGACCGCCTGAAGATTAGCATCCTCCGCGGCAAGATCACCGCGATCATGGGGCCGAGCGGCACCGGCAAGACCACGCTGCTGCGCATCATGACCGGCCAGGTGTTACCGGATCGCGGGCGGGTGACGGTAGAGGGCAAGAACGTCGCACGCCTGCCCACGGATGAGCTTTACGAACTGCGCACCCAGATGGGCTTCCTGTTCCAGAACGGCGCGTTGTTTACCGACAGCACTGTGTATGAGAACGTGGCCTTTCCGCTGCGCGAACATACCCGTTTGCCGGAAAGCCTTATCCGGCACATTGTGCTGATGAAGCTGCAGGCGGTGGGCTTGCGGGGTGCCGCCGACATGATGCCCGCGGAACTCTCCGGCGGCATGGCGCGGCGTGTGGCACTGGCGCGCGCCATCGTGCTGGATCCCAAGATCATTTTTTACGACGAGCCGTTCACCGGACTGGATCCCATCTCTATGGGCGTTATCGTGCGCCTCATCCGCACGCTCAACGACAGCCTTGGGTTGACCAGCATCGTCGTGTCCCACGATGTGGAAGAAGTGTCTGCAGTGTCGGATCACAGTTATCTGATCGCCGATGGTAAGGTGGTAGCCTACGGCACACCGGAGGAACTGGGCCGCAATAAATCCGCCTGGGTGCGGCAGTTTATGAAGGGTCTGGCCGATGGACCGGTACCGTTCCACTACCCAGCGCCGAACTATGCCAGCCAGCTACTGGGTGAGGAACAGGCCTAATGCGGTTTTTGCTGTCCGAAATTTATTATATCGTCCTCGACTTCCTGCAGGGCATGGGGGCCAGCTTCCTGTTCCTGTTACGGTTGCTGCGCTATACACCGAAAGCGTTGCTGCGCTGGCGGATCGTCTGGCTACAGATTTATTCCGTAGGCGCCATGTCGCTGACGCTCATTATGGTATCCGGTTTGTTCGTCGGCATGGTGATGGCACTTGAGAGCTACCATGTGCTCGTCAAATTTGCCGCGACAGCCGCCTTGGGCACCGGTGTTGCGCTGTCCATATTGCGCGAACTCGGTCCGGTGGTGACTGCGCTCTTGTTTGCCGGCAGGGCCGGCACCGCGCTCACTTCCGAGATCGGCCTGATGCGTGCCACGGAGCAACTCGCCGGCATGGAAATGATGGCGGTAAATCCGGTTAGGCGCATTGTGGTGCCGCGCTTTATCGCTGGCGCGGTTTCAGTTCCGCTGCTTACCTTGATTTTCTGCGCCGTCGCCATTCTGGGTGGTTATTATGTGGGCGTGGATCTGATGGGCGTGGGTCAGAGTGCTTTCTGGTCCCAGATGCGCGTGAATGTGGATCTCGTGGATGACGTTCTGAAAAGCGTTGTTATCAAGAGTATTGTGTTCGGCGGCGCCATCAGTTTGATCGCCGTGTATGAGGGGTATTATTCGCTGCCCACCGCCGAGGGGGTGAGTCGGGCGACTACGCGTACTGTAGTTAACAGTTCACTCGCTGTTTTGGCGCTGGATTACCTATTGACAGCTTTAATGTTTCATGGAGCTTGAATCATGCGGCAGACACGCACCATCGAGATCAGCACGGGTTTTTTCATCATTCTCGGTTTTGCCTCGCTTTTATTCCTGGCGACGAAAACCTCTAATATTCAGGCCTACGGCGATACCAGTGGTTACACAGTGACCGCCAGCTTTACGAATGTGGGCGGTCTCAAAGTGCGGTCGCCTGTGACCATGGCGGGTGTCAACGTGGGGCGGGTCACCGAAATTCGACTGGATCCGCGCACTTTCAGCGCCATTGTCAGCATGCAGATCAGTCAGCACTACAACCAGATTCCAGATGATTCCAGCGCCAGCATCCTGACCTCCGGTTTGCTGGGGGAACAATATGTCGGGTTGACTCCAGGTGGTTCCGAGACCTTTCTGAAAAACGGCAGTAAAATACAATTCACCCAATCAGCCATCATTCTGGAAAACCTGATTGGCCAGTTCCTGTTCAACAAAGCGTCTTCAGGGAGTAAGTGATGCGTACCCAGGGCCTGTTCATCACCATCACGGTGTTGCTTCTAAGTTCAGCAGCACTGGCGGCGGATAACACCGCCTCTGTGCAGTTGCCGCCGGATAAGATCGTTCAGCAAACCGCCACACAAATGCTCTCGGCGGTCAGTAGTGAGCGCGCCGAGTTGAAGCAGCATCCGGATGAGCTCTATGGCCTCATCGGCAAGATTCTGTTGCCGCATTTTGACCTTGGTTATGCCTCGCGACTGGTATTGGGACCTTATTGGCGCTCTGCCACGCCGGCACAACGGCAAGCCTTCCAGGAAGCATTTTATAAATATCTGGTGCACAGCTACGCCAACGGATTGCTGCAGGGTAATTTTTCCGATCGCAACCTGCAGGTGGATCCATGGCGCGGCAGTGCACAGGACAATCACGCCATGGTGCGCAGCAAGGTATTGCGCGCAAATGCACCGCCGGTGCAAGTGGATTACGCCATGGTGCACACCAAAGACGGCTGGAAGGCCTTTGACGTCAGCATCGAGGGCATTTCCTATGTTATGAATTACCGTAATCAATTCGGTCCGGAGATTCAGCAGAGAGGGATGGACGAACTCATCAAACGCCTGGATGCCGAAGCCGAACAGAGCCCGGCGCATCAAACCCGGGGCAGTGGTTCCTAATGACAGGTAAAGTGACATTTGAAGATATCGGAGCGGGCCGGTTCCGGGTAGAAGGTCAGCTTGATTTCGATAGCGTGGTGGAAGCACTGGACACCAGCCAGCACTTGTTTGCGGAGCTGCATGCCATCCAGTTGGATCTTTCCGGGGTCAAGGCCATCGACAGCGCCGGTCTGGCCTTGCTTATAGAGTGGATCAGCCGTGCCCAACGCGGCAAGTGCCATCTCACGTTTTGTAACCTACCCGCTCAGGCTATGGCAATCGCCCGTATCAGCGATGTGGAGAAGATGCTGCCGCTGGCGTCATAACCGACATTGGCAGGTTAAGTTGATGGCGGCGGGTTTTTCCCGCCGCTTTTGTTTGTAGACGTTGGCGGTGCACTTACGGATGGCTGTCGGGAAGACGACACGGCGGAGGCGGGCGCAGTGCTCGCAGCTGCAGGCGTAGCACGACTTACGGCACTTGGGGCGCCGCTGTCATCAGAATCATCCGGCGGCAGATCCGGGTAATCGGGGTATTGCATCGGCGGGTTGCCGTTGTAGAGCTGGTAACGGCGATGCTGTATCCAGGCGTCGCGCATGAAGCTGTAGGGATCATAAGCGCTGTCGATGGTGCTATCCAGGTCCAGCAAGCCGGCGCGCGCGTCTACAGCATTCAAGACGGTGCTGGCGTTACGGTAGCGGACTTGCATATTAGTTTCTATGGGGTTGGCGTAATAATCCGGATATAGAGCACCCGCGTCACGCACGCTGCTGGGCCCCAGGAATGGGATTACCAAGTAGGGACCCGACGGCACGCCCAGATGCGCAAGAGTCTCGCCCAAATCCGCATCATGATCTGGTAAACCCATGTGCCTTGCCACATCGAACCAGCCCAGCAGTCCGACGGTGCTGTTGATCAGAAAACGGCCGGTATCCTTGAGGGTGTATTTGATTTGACCCTGCAAGAGGTCATTGATAATGGTCACCGGCGAGCCCAAATTATTGAAGAAATTGTGTAGGCCATCACGAGCCTGGCGGGGCACGGCGCGTACATAGGTTCTAGCCACAGGTCGGGCGATGACTTTGTCGACTTTCTGGTTGAACGCAAAGGTAACCCGGTTCATTTTTTCCCAAGGGTCCTTGGTCTGGGTAGTGTAGTCCGGCGGTGCCGAGGCGCATCCAGCCAAGAACAGCAGGCCCGTGAGGCAAAAGAATAGTTGCCGCCGGAAGCGGTTGGTATTACCAAGCATTGAAACTCCAATAAGCGATGGACTGCCTATCGTAGCAGCTAAAAAGACCAGGGTCAGTCAGGGCCCGGGTCTCGTTTTGGAAACGAGCGATTGGCGGTTGGCGCGTCCCCAGGCCTGCAGGCGTTCCAAGCGCGCTTTATAGCGCTGCTTCTGCATGCCGTCGATGCCTGGTGTCGCCAGCGCAATGCGCAACTGGTCGGCTGCCGCCGCCGGTAAACCGCTGATGTAATAATATTCCGACATGTAGTAGTGGGATTCTCCGGAATTGCCGGCTTTGTCATAGGCTTTGGCTAGCATACGCAGCACTTCCGGGTCACCATTGGTCTGTAATGACTGGGGAATGAGCAGGCTGATCGCGTCCTCCGGCAGGTTCGCCTCAATGAGATCGCGTGCGTAACTTAGGATCAGCGGCTCGCTATCCGGGAATAATTGCATGGACTGCTGGTAGGTGGCTTTTGCCAGGCTGATTTTACCTGCCGCCATTTGTGCGCCCGCCAACCCGATGCGGAAGGCCACAACATCGTCGTATTTGTCGCACAAGTGCTGCATGATTTTAATGGCATCGGCATCCCGTCCAGCCTGTACATCAGCCAGCGCCAGTCCGTAGCGCGTGGCTTCCTGGTCCCAGCCGTGCGTGGATTCCAGGGCTGCTGTGAAGTACTGCAAAGTTTTATCGGCATTGTCGCTCTCCAGCACCCGCACGCGTGCTTTCATGAGTGCGTAGTTGCGGCTGTCTGGGCGCGGCGGCACGTGCATGCTTAGCGCGCGTTCCTTCAGATAAGCCATGCGAGTTGCGTCTTGTGGGTGATCGAGGAGGAATTCCGGGATGTAGTCATAGCCGTTGAGGGCGGAATTGCGCTGCATCTTTTCGAAAAAATCAATCATACCCTGTGGCGGAAAACCGGCGCGCGCCAGTGTCTGGATGCCAACCCGGTCAGCCTCCTCTTCCTGAGCGCGGGTGAAATTGATCTGATGCTGCTCCATGGCACCCTCGGCTGTGGCGATGGTGCCCATGGCCACATCGGGATCGGCGGTGTTGGCGGCTACCAGAATTGCGCCGAGGATAGTGGCGATATTGAGCAGGCTGCGGTCCTTCTCATCCTCCGCCGAGCGTGCGATATGGCGTTGGGTTACATGGCTGGTTTCGTGCGCCATGACGCCTGCCAATTCGTCCTCGTTGTCGGTGTCGAGTATCAAGCCGCTATTTACGCCAATGAAGCCGCCTGGCAAGGTAACGGCGTTGATATCGGGATCGTTGATCACGAAGTATTCAAAATGCAGCGTTGGGTTGTCGCTGTGAGAAGACAGCTCATGGCCCAGGTTGTCTATGTACTCATGGACCAGAGGATCATCAAGAATGACTCCTGCCTGACGCGCCTCATTCATGATCTTCACGCCTATCTGGTATTCCTGTTCCGGCGTCAGAACATCGGCACCTGCGGTACCGAGCTGGGGCAGATTAAAGTCGCTGCTGGAATCATTGTTGGGCTTATCGGTGTAGTTGGCAGTAAAGTCTTGGTACACGGAATTCGGCATTATTAAAGGCATGCGATGTTGGGTCGCGGAATCCGTATTATTGGAATCTGCCGACACGGGACCGCTGCCCAGCGTCAGCACACCGGCAAGAAGCAGATAGATGGTTATTTTGAGCTGATTGCTTTGCATGGTGAATCGGGATTCACAAATCTGGATTTTCCGGAATACTGGATCTTGGCTCCATTATGACACGTTGATTGGCAGGCGGAGGCTGTGCATTCCGTATCAATAAAGTAGACCACGCGGCGCGGCCATTTACTTCAGGGGTAGATAAAAAAAGCCCCCGCAAGCGGGGGCTGTTAGTCGAGAGGCCGAACTGAGCCCAGCTCAGAACCGGTAGATATATTGGATACCCAAAATATCCGCGTCGGCATTGAACTGTCCGGCGACATAGTCGCCGCTGCTGCCATCCAGCTGGCTGAATGGAATGTGGCTATTGATGAACAGGTGGGCATAGCCGATATCCCATTGACTGTGATTAGAAACATGCCAGCTGGCGCCAAAGGCCAGCCATTTGCGATTCGCGTCCGGCAGGCGTGCAGTACGGCTGGCGTTCACGCTATTGGGTGTTGTCGCTGAGGCGGCCGTGGGGTCGGGCACCGGTGTTTTGTCGAACGCAACACCTGTTCGGAAGGTCCAGGCATCACTGTATTTGTAATTCAGACCAACGCTGAAACGATTCGAATTGGACAGACCCTCCTGCACAACTGCAGGCGGCATGTTGGGGTCGGAGAAATTGATGGTCAGATTCTGGAAACTGCTCCAGCCAGTGTAGCTCCAGTCGGCCATCAACGACCACTGACTGTTGAGCTGCTGAAACAAGCTCAAGGAAACAATTTGCGGCGTGGTGAACTCGGCACTGATTCCCTGAGTCTGGAATAAACCTTGACTCGCGAAGACCGTGGGTACATTGGTGAAGCTGGCACTGCCGCTCAGATTGTGCTTGACGCGCGAGCGGTAGGAAAAACCCACGCGCGTGGCACCGTAGTCCCATAACAGTCCAAAGTTGTAGCCGGTGGCAGTGTTGTTGGCCGTCCCTTGAAAGAAGCCGTCATGACCTTGAGGTACCAGTCCGAAGCTCTGGCTGCAGACGGTGGGACTGACTTCTGCGAAACACACCGCGCCGAAATCAATGTCATTGGTGAGTTTTACGTCCATGCGCTGGACGTCCAAACCGAAACCGCCCGAGAAATGGTCCGTGAATTTGTAGGCTAGTGTCGGATTCAGATTGACCACCGTCACCGAGGTGTAGATAGCTTGATAACGGAAAATAGAACTGGCGTTATAACTGGTGGCAAGGCCGAAGGGCACGCCCAGGCCGATACCAAAATCCAGCTTGTCGCTGAGCGGCGTGGAGTAATAAATGAAAGGCACCGCGCCGAGTTTGCCGGGGTTGCCGCCGTTATTTCCAGTGAGTGGCCGCCCGCTGGCGTCCACGGCGGTCGTGGGTGTGAAACTAGCACCAAAACGGATCACGCTTAGGCCGGTATCCAGTTCCGGGCCGCTCAGCCGAGTGAGTCCTGCTGGGTTGTACCAGATGGTGGACGCATCGTTCGCATAGGCAGCACCGGCTGCGTGTGCGCTTCCCAAGCTGGTGACGCTTTGTTCCGTGAGCTGGAAATTGGAAGCCGAAGCCACGCCGGGCAGGGCGGCGACTACCGCGGCTGCAAACAGGGCAAAGGTCCATTTGGCAAACTGCTGGTTGTTCATCGTTTGTTCCTCAGGGGCATGAGGGGTTTTAAAGGCGTCTGATTTAAGCACAGGCGGGGCTGGGTTGTCAGTACCAGCCGCCGTCTCTGCCGGCTGTATAGGCTGCTCACAAGATATCCGAAGCGTAGTCCGCCAGCCGCGAGCGCTCGCCCCGCAGCAAGGTAACGTGGCCAGAATGGGGCCACTGCTTGAAGCGGTCAACCACAAAGGTCAGGCCGGATGTGGTTTCCGTGAGGTAGGGCGTGTCTATCTGGGAAATGTTACCGATGCAGACCATCTTGGTGCCAGGGCCGGCACGGGTGATGAGCGCCTTGAGTTGTTTGGGGGTCAAGTTCTGGGCCTCGTCCACGATTATGTAGCGGTTCAGGAAAGTGCGGCCGCGCATGAAGTTCAAGGAGCGGATCTTGATGCGGGTGCGCAGTAGATCGTTGGTGGCGGCGCGACCCCATTCTCCGCCCTCTCCAGACTGGGTAAGTATTTCCAGATTGTCCATGAGGGCACCCATCCAAGGCGTCATTTTTTCTTCTTCGGTACCCGGCAAGAAGCCAATATCCTCGCCCAATGGCACGGTGACGCGTGTCATGATGATTTCGCGGTATCGATTCTGTTCCAATGTCTGGGCGAGGCCGGCTGCCAGAGTCAACAAGGTTTTGCCGGTGCCGGCGGCACCCAGTAGTGTGACGAAGTCCACATTCGGGTCTAACAGCAGGTTCAAAGCAAAATTTTGCTCCCGGTTGCGGGCTTTAATACCCCATACGGTGTGACGGATACCGCGGTAATCACGGGTGAGCTCCAGCAATGCGCCACGTTCGTCGAGAGTGCTCACCATGGCTTCGAAATCTTCCGCATTGCTGTAGACAAATTCGTTTGGGAACCAGGTTTTCACGCGAGGCCCCTGGATGCGGTAGTAGGTACGGCCCTCCTGCTGCCAGGATTCCATATTCTTACTGTGATGCTCCCAGAAATCCTCCGGGAGATTGTCCATGCCGGTAAACAGCAGGTCCAGGTCATCCAATGCCTTGTCATTGAAATAATCCTCGACATGGATGCCCAGCACCGCGGCCTTGATACGCAGGTTAATGTCTTTGGAGACCAGGGTTAGGTGTCGTTCTGGAAATTTTTGTTGCAAGGCCAAGGTGGTACCGAGGATGTTGTTGTCGGGTTTATTGCCGGGCAGAGAATCCGGCAGTATCGTTGGCAATGGCTCGGTCTGGAAGAACAGCCGCCCCGTACCTGCCTCCTTAGCATTGGCGTAACGATGTGGACCGGAGATCAATAGGCCCGTATCTATCTGCGCCTTGCTTACACCCCGCGTCATTTCATCCAGGAAGCGGCTGACTTGGCGTACATTGCGCGCCACTTCTGATAAGCCTTTTTTACCGGCATCCAGTTCTTCCAAGACCACCATGGGCAGAAAGATATCGTGTTCCTGGAAACGGAATATCGCGGTGGGATCGTGCATCAGCACATTGGTGTCGAGCACGTAGAGCCGGTGCTGTTCGCGGAGTTTCTTCACACGGGGCCTTCGGGTTTCAGTGCAGGGCCTTGATGGCGTTCAGGACTGCGTCCACGTGGCCTTTTACTGCAACTTTGCGCCACTCCCGTCGCAGCACACCCTCGGCGTCGATCAGGAAGGTGCTGCGCTCGATGCCGCGAATCTTGCGTCCATACATGTTCTTCATCTTTATTACCCTGAATAATTTGCAGACCACCTCTTTTTCGTCGGACAACAAATCAAACCTGAAGGCATGTTTACGGCGGAAATTCTCATGGGATTTCAGACTGTCCCGTGACACACCCACTATCACGGTGTTGAGTCGCTTGAATTTTATTTGGCGATCACGGAAAGCCTCGGCTTCCAGCGAACAACCGGCGGTATTGTCCTTGGGATAGAAGTACAAAACCACATTCCGGCCCTTGAATTCAGAAAGGCTGACAGTTTTACTGCCAGTGGCCGGCAGCTCAAAATCTGAAACGGGCTCGTCGATGGAAACCTTAGGCATTCCTGGATCTCCGAGGGAATGGAGTGATCAAGCTTGATTGGGTTGACATTGATTTGACCATCAATTTTTTATGGGCTCCATGATAGCGTCCAAGTTAAGCCGGTCGCAGAAATCCATGAATTCTTCCCGCAAGCCGCCAATGTGCAGGTCTGCCGGAATATTCACCGCCATCTGCACCGAAAACATGGGCGCACCCGTGTGAACTGCTGGATAGCCACGGGTGACAAGGTCGGCGATGCCGATATTGCGTTCGGCAAAAAAATTGGCAAGGTTGAAAATGATGCCCGGCTGGTCCAGGCATACTGCGTCGATGGCATATGGAACCAGATTGTGGCGCGGTTCACGTTCCGTGGTGCGGCGCGCCGACAGCGTAAGCGCCAAGTGTTTTTCCAGTTTTGGCAGCTGACCTTCCAGCTTGGTGATGGTGTTCCAATTGCCGGACACCAGCAGCAACATGGCGAATTCACCGCCCAGCACCGTCATGCGGCTCTCGACCACATTGCAGCCGCAGTCCTTTACTGCGCGCGCGATGTCGTGGAGGATGCCGGGCCGGTCTTCAGCCAGCACCGACACCACCAGAAACTGTTTCATTCGAGCTCGCAGTGGTCGGTCCTGCCGTGGGTTATGTGGCAGCAGTGTACCGGGTTTGGTCTAAGGCGCAACTGCATTGCGCAGCATTTTCCTTGAGCAGGAGGCTATTGGACCGGTAACATACACCTTTAACTTCTGGGGACGGACGGATGTTTCAGGGCAGTATAGTGGCGCTGGTGACGCCGATGGCCGACGACGGTCGGGTGGATTTCACCGCGCTCGAAAACCTGGTGCACTGGCATGTGGCTGAGGGCACTGATGCCATCGTGGCCGTAGGCACCACGGGCGAGTCTGCCACCCTCGAAGCAGACGAGCATATGCGCGTCTTGGACTGTTGCCTGCGGGCGGCCGCCGGGCGCATCCCGGTTATTGCCGGTACCGGTTCCAATTCCACGGCGCATGCTTTGGCCTTGACGCGCCTTGCCCAGGCGCGAGGCGTCGCAGCCGCGCTGGTGGTGGTGCCGTACTACAACAAACCTACCCAGGAAGGTCTTTATCGGCATTTCCGCACGATCGCGGACGCAGTATCGTTGCCCCTGATTCTTTACAATGTACCGAGCCGCAGCGTCGTGGATATGTTGCCGGAAACCGTCGAACGTTTGGCCCTCATCCAAAATATCATCGGCATCAAAGAAGCCACCGGCAAACTTGAGCGGCTGGAGGAAATCCGCCGCCGCTGTGGCGAAGCTTTCCTGCTTATCAGCGGCGATGACGCCACGGCCATGGAATTCATCCTGCGTGGCGGGCAGGGGGTTATTTCGGTGACTGCTAACGTGGCACCCAAGCTGATGCATGCCATGTATGCGGCGGCACACGCCGGTAAACGCAGTCAGGCCGAAATACTCAACCAGCGGCTGGCTACGCTGCATAAACATTTATTTCTGGAAAGCAGCCCGATTCCGGTGAAATGGGCCCTCAAGGAAATGGGGCGTATCCCAGGGGGTATCCGACTGCCGCTGACACCGCTGGCGGCAAATCACCGCGACACATTGCGTGTTACCCTGCGCGACGTGGGCGCCTTGTAATTGTTATTGGGAAGGTACTGGAACTCACTTATGACTAAATTGCTCGGAACATCGCTTGCGATACTGTGTGTAGCGCTGACTGGTTGCAGTACCATGAGCTGCGGTGATTCACACCCTTATCTCGACAGCGTTGCTAACTCACCATTACATGCACCAACGGGACTCAGTATACCTGCCCCTGATCCAAGCTATGCAATACCAGGGGTTGCCTCCCGCCAGAACAAAACCACATCCAAGGACGCTTCAGGCACCTGTCTGGTCAATCCACCGCAGCTGATTAAAGCGCAGCCAACGAGACCAACCAAGCCATCCGCGCTTCCCAAAAATGGTCCGGTAGTGCCTGCGCCCGGCAATATGCAACCCGCCCTGAAATCAGGCGACCAAAAAGTTGCGCCTCCAACAACCAGTGCCACGGAGCCGCCTCCCGTGGTTGCGGCTGCAGGACGCATGGAGTAATCTCCCGCGCCTTTTGAACCTGTGGGTAGGAGGGGTGTCCGGCCGAGCTGGTAGCGCAGCAGGGACGGTTTATTGATAATCAAAGAGAATTTTCGGAGAGGTGTCCGAGCGGTCTAAGGAGCACGCCTGGAAAGCGTGTATACGGCAACCCCGTATCGCGGGTTCGAATCCCGCCCTCTCCGCCAGATTCAAACAGCCGGCAGTAGCATTGGGCATTGGGGGGGGGCTGAAACTCGCAAGGCTGCCAGGAAGCGATTCGAAAAACAGGTTCTATGGCAACCTGCGCCGGCGTCTTCGCGACGACAAGCTGTGAACCCCGTCAGGCCCGGAAGGGAGCAGCGGCAGCAGCGGCCTAGTGTGCGGGGGATCGCTGACGCAGGTTGCCACCTTTTGTCTTCCGGCAGGCTTAGGCTGATGACACGTCTGGTAAAGTATCAATGCGCCCGCAGGGCGCAATTATCTGTCCGCTACTCAGGTAACGCATGTCCTATCAGGTATTGGCAAGAAAATGGCGCCCGCGCAACTTCGCGGAAATAGTGGGCCAGGAGCACGTGCTCAAGGCGCTCGTCAATGCCCTTGACCACAATCGCCTGCACCATGCCTTCCTGTTCACCGGTACCCGGGGCGTCGGTAAGACCACCATTGCTCGCATCTTGGCGAAATCCCTGAACTGCGAGAAAGGTATGAGTTCCAAACCCTGCGGTGAGTGTGGTGCCTGCGTGGAGATCGATGCCGGTCGGTTCGTAGATCTGATTGAAGTAGACGCTGCCTCGCGCACCAAGGTGGACGATACCCGCGACCTGTTGGACAACGTGCAATACGCTCCCAGCCGTGGCCGCTACAAGGTGTACCTGATTGACGAGGTGCACATGCTGTCGACGCATTCCTTCAATGCCTTGTTGAAAACCTTGGAGGAACCGCCGCCTCACGTTAAATTTCTGCTGGCCACCACGGATCCGCAGAAACTACCGGTAACGGTGCTGTCGCGCTGTCTGCAGTTCAATCTCAAGCGCCTTTCCGTAAGCCTGATTCAGGGGCATCTCAGGCACATTCTTGAGGCCGAAAAAGTTCCTCAGGAGCCGGCGGCAGTGGCCCTGATCGCCACGGCCGCCGATGGCAGCATGCGCGATGCTCTGAGCGTACTCGATCAGGCCATCGCCTATGGCGACGGCAATCTAAGGGAAGCGGAGGTGCGTACCATGCTGGGTAGCATCGAGCAGACCCATGTGCGAGCATTGTTGGAGTCGGTGGCAGGGAAAGACGCTGAAACCCTGCTCGCAACCGTGGCGAAACTGGATGAGCAGGCGCCGGATTATGAACTGGCGCTTGAAGACATAGCATCGTTCTTGCAGCGCCTGGCATTGGTCCAGACAGTACCCGGAATGAGCTCAGAATTCAACGATACCGCCGCCTTGCAGACATTGAGCGCGCAGCTGAGTCCTGAGGATGTGCAGCTCTATTACCAGATTGCTCTGTTGGGAAAACGTGATCTGCCACTGGCGCCATCGCCGCGGAGTGGTTTTGAAATGATCCTGCTGCGGATGCTTGCATTTGCGCCGTCGTCAGCGACGGGGAACATATCCACGACACCTGGCGTAACGCCCACCCGCCCCGCCCTTGAAGTCACCGGAATTAATTCCAAACCGGGTGTGACGGCGCTACAAGAAAAACCCATGGTGATCAGGAAATCCGTGCAAGCTTGGCAGGAACCGGACTGGATAGGGCTGGTCGAGTGCCTGGATCTCAAAGGTGCAGCTCAACAGCTGGCCCTGAATTGTGCCTACCGGCGCCGTGAGGGCGATGTGTTATACCTGGAGATGGATGTCGCCCACGAACACATGGCAACCGACCAGCTGGTGAAGCGCATGGAAGATTCCCTGTCGCGCTACTATGGTGAGGCATTGAAACTCCGTATCCAACCGGTATCCGGTAACCTGGAAACACCGGCAAAACTCGATGCGCACCGCCAGACAGAACGGCTTAAAGCCGCCCAGGATGCCATCATCGCGGATCCCAAGGTGCAGGAGCTGTGTGAGGTCTTCGGCACCCAGGTGAATCCGGAATTGGTGAAACCGGTAGATTGAAACGTAAGAGGTAAATTACCGATGAAAGGTGGATTAGGCGGGCTGATGAAACAGGCCCAGCAATTGCAGGCCGATATGCAGAAGGCCCAGGAAGAACTGGCGCGCCTGGAAGTCAACGGCCAGGCGGGGGGTGGTATGGTGAGCGTGGCGATGAGTGGGCGCCATGAAGTGCGCCGTGTCAGCATTGATCCGAAACTTCTGGGTGATGATAAAGAAGTGCTGGAGGACCTGATTGCCGCAGCGGTCAACGATGCGGTCAACAAGGTCGAAATCGCCACCCGGGAACGTTTCTCGGGGTTCACGGCGGGCATGCCGCTGCCCGGCGGCATGAAACTGCCGTTCTGATTCCATATGCCCTACGTCTCGCTGCTGCAGCAATTGATGGACGCACTGCGCTGCTTGCCAGGAGTGGGGCCCAAGTCCTCCCAGCGAATGACTTTTCATCTCTTGGAGCGCAATCGCGAAGGGGCACTGGCACTGGCCCGCGCGCTGGAAGCGGCAGTGGGCGGTATTCATCATTGTGAACGTTGCCGCATGCTGACCGATAAACCGGTTTGCGATATCTGCGCTTCCACGAAACGCGAGCCCGGGAGCTTGTGCGTGGTGGAAACCCCGGCCGATGTGCATGCCATCGAAAGTGCCACGGGTTTCCGCGGCAAATATTTTGTGCTCATGGGCCATCTTTCACCACTGGATGGCATCGGTCCCGAGGAACTGGGTTTACAGAAACTGGAGGCACTGCTGGCGGAAGGCGGTATCATGGAATTGATTTTGGCCACTAATCCGACGGTGGAGGGTGAGGCCACCGCCCATTATGTGGCGGAGCTGGCACGTGCCCGCGGCATCCGGGCCACACGCATTGCCCATGGCGTGCCATTGGGAGGGGAGCTGGAATTTGTAGATGGCGGCACGCTGTCGCATGCCTTCAGCGGTCGCCAGGATGTACGCTAGGAAATCATGATTGATTGTCTGTTCTGCAAAATGGCACAAGGCGAAATCAAGCCAGACTTGGTCATGGAGACCGATGAGCTGCTGGCTTTCCGCGATATCAATCCCCAGGCGCCAACGCATGTTCTCGTGGTGCCGCGCAAACACATAAGCACCCTCAATGATCTCACGCCGGCCGATGCCGGAATTATCGACAAAATGGTTTTGGCAGCGTGCGAGATTGCGAAACTGGAGGGTATCGCCGCCTCCGGCTACCGGCTGGTGATGAATTGCAATCAAGGCGGTGGTCAGACCGTATTCCACATCCATTTGCACCTATTGGGTGGGCGCGCCATGACCTGGCCGCCTGGATAGTCTGGCTTTACGGAGGCGCCATCCCTGCCAATTTCCGCAGTCGCGCAATGCGCAACAGCGCCGGCGGATGGGAATCATGGAAAGCGGAATGCAAGGGATCAGGCGTAAGCGTGGTGGCATTGTCGCGGTAGAGCTTCACTAAAGCATGGATCAGCGCGGTGGCATTCGTCTGGCGGCTGGCATAGGCGTCTGCTTGGAATTCGTGGCGGCGCGACCAGGCGGAACTCAGGGGTTCCAGCAGGAACAGGAACGGCGGCGCCAGCAAGGTAAATAACAGCAAGGCCATGTAGGCAGAGGGGTGTGGCACCCCGAGGCCGTGATAAAACCAGTCGCTGCGGGCCAACCAGCCGAGAATCCCCAAGCCCACCAGGCTGAGCAGTGCGGTGGCCGCCAGCCGTTGGATGACGTGCTTGAGACGAAAGTGGCCCAGCTCGTGAGCCAGCACCGCTTCGATTTCTTCCGGCATCAGTTTGTCCATGAGGGTGTCGAAGAATACGATGCGCTTATTGCGCCCGTAGCCTGTGAAATAGGCGTTCCCGTGGGCGGAGCGCGTGGAGCCATCCATCACGAATACGCCGCGGCTGGTGAAGCCACAGCGTTGCAGCAATAACTCGATTCGCTGTTTCAGCGCCGCATCAGCCAGCGGCGAGAATTTATTGAACAAGGGAGCGATCAGCACCGGATAGGCCCAGGTGAGGATCAGGCTGAAACTTAGCCACAGCATCCAAACGTACAACCACCAGAGTTGGCCGGAACGGCTCATGAGCCACAGGGCCGCAAACAGGAGCGGCACGCCCAGGATCGCTGCCAGCAGCATCAGCTTGAGCAAGTCCAGCACGTAAGTTTTCACACGAGTGTGGTTAAAACCGAAGCGGGCTTCAATACCGAAGGTGGCATACACACTCAGCGGCAGTTCGATGAGGGCATTGATGAGGGCATAGCTGGCGATCACCAGCACACCGGTATTCAGCAGATTCAAGCCTGCATGCTGCCAGGCCCCATCGAGGAATGCCAAACCCCCACCAAGGGTCCAGAGCAGCGCCAGCACCAGATCCAGAGCCAAGCCGATAAGGCTAAAGCGACTTTTGGTTATTGCGTAGTCCGCAGCCTTGCGGTGCGCTGTTGGGTCGATACTGGCAATAAATACTTCCGGTACAGTATCGCGGTGCAGGCCTACATACCGGATCTGACGGCCTGTCAGCCAGGTACGCATTGCGGCGGAGGTTGTGAGCGCAATGATGAAGATGATTGTCAGTGTATTCATGGCCGCACCGGACATTGGGGAGCCGCATTGTAAGCGAAGCAAGGCGGGATGTGCAGGCGGCAGCGGTCGCGCTAAACTAGACTTGCATTTTTCATCAAGGGTGTTGCATGCCGTTGAATTCAGAAAACCTGATCTGGCTCGATCTGGAAATGACCGGACTCAACCCGGATACAGACCGCATTCTGGAGATTGCCACGCTGGTGACTGACAAACAACTTAATATTATGGAAGAAGGTCCTGTCATGGCCGTGCACCAGAGCGATGCGGTATTGTCCGCCATGGGCGACTGGTGTACCCGTCAGCATGGTCAATCGGGGCTTAGTGAGCGGGTACGCGCAAGCCGCGTCACCGAGGCTGAAGCAGAACGCGCCACACTCGATTTTCTACGCCAATACCTGCCGCCCAATACCTCACCCATGTGCGGAAACAGTATTTGTCAGGATCGGCGCTTCCTGGCGCGCCACATGCCGGAACTGGAAAAATTCTTTCATTACCGCAATCTGGATGTAAGTACTCTTAAGGAACTTGGTAAACGCTGGGCTCCGAATATTATGCTTGGGTTCACCAAGCAAGCCAGCCATTTGGCGTTGGAGGATATCCGCGATTCCGTGGCCGAGCTCAAGTATTATCGCGAGCACTTATTCAGGCCCGAGGTTTTTTAGCACATTCCACTCGCACCCACCCGCATGAGCGATAAACTGAATATTGCTGATATTCGCGCCGCGGCGGCGCAAATAGCCCGCTATGTTCGGCACACGCCGGTCATGCGCTGTACGCAGTTGGAGGAAATACTGAGCGCGAAGATTTTCTTTAAATGTGAAAATTTCCAGGAGATGGGTGCGTTCAAGATTCGCGGCGCCAGCAACGCCGTTTTTTCACTACCCGATGAGGCACTTAAAAACGGCGTGGCTACGCATTCCTCAGGCAATCATGGTACGGCGGTGGCACTGGCGGCAAAACGCCGGGGCGTACCCGCTTGCGTAGTCATGCCGGAGAATGCCAGTGCCTTTAAAAAACAAACAGTGGCGGAATACGGCGCCCAAATCATTGGCTGCGAATCTACCATGACCGGGCGCGAGGCGGCGCTCGCGAGGTACGTGGCTGCAACCGGCGCAGCCGTGGTGCACCCCTACAATGACCTGGCGGTTATGGCCGGGCAGGGCACAGCTGCGCTGGAATTGCATGAGGAAGTGCCAGATCTGGAGGCGATACTGGTGCCGGTGGGCGGGGGCGGCTTGCTCTCGGGCACGGCGGTGGCGACGCGCGGGCTGCGGCCCAACTGCAGGATCATTGGCATCGAACCACTGGGCGCGGATGATGCCTGGCGGGCCCTCAAGACAGGCCATATCGAGGCGCTGGCGCACCCCGATACCATTGCTGACGGGTTGCGGGCCACCTTGGGACCGCTGCCTTTCGCGGTGATTCGTGAGCAGGTGGATGACATCATGCGCGTATCCGACGAGGCTATCATCAGCGCCATGCGTTACGTGTGGGAACGCATGAAAATCATCATCGAACCTTCCTCGGCGGTGGTAGTGGCGGCATTGCGGGGGGGTCTGGCAGAGGTGAAGGGCCGGCGGGTCGGTGTTATCCTCACTGGTGGCAACGTGGACCTGGATCATTTACCTTGGTGAGAGGATGTAGTTATGCGGAGCTGGACAATACGGTTGCTTGGATTGGCAGTCATGCTGTGCTGTGCAACGGCGCTGGCGGGAGCATCAACCATCAAGCCGGTGGATGTACGCGATCTCATGAGCGTGACGCAGTTTGACCAAGCCGGACTCAACAAACTTTCGCCGGATGAATTGAAGGCCTTGAACGCCTGGCTGAATCAATACCTGAATTCACGTACCGCGGCGGTGGCTGCACCTCCGGTTCCACAATCTGCGGTGATGGCACCAGCGGCGGCCGCATCCGGCGTGGCCAGCTTCGGCGCGGATACCATGACCTACAAGGAACCCGCCAATGAACCCAAGCGCATCGAAACCCGGATTGCAGGCCCGTTCACAGGCTGGACCGGTGATACGCTATTCAAGCTGGAGAATGGCCAGGTTTGGGAGCAAGCAGCCACCGGCTACTACACTAATGTGCAGCTGGACCATCCCCAGGTGGTGATAAAGAAACTGAGCTTCGGCTATCTGCTGACCTTGCCGGGGCACGGCGAAACTGTGTTTGTACGGCGCATCAAATAATTAATGACATCCGCCAATTCCGCCGTGTATAAGCACTACAGACAGAATGGCCTGCGCTTCCTGTTGATGATTGCAATTCTTGCATTAAGCAGTGTGATATTCGCCGCAGATCAGGCGGATGCAATACTGGGGCAGTGGATTACGGCAGGCGGCAAGGCGCGGGTCGAGATAGTGCGGCAAAACGGCACCTATGTGGGACACATCGTGTGGCTGAAAGAACCCCTCTATCCAGTTGACGATGCCCAAGGTATGTCCGGTAAACCCAAAGTGGATCGCAAGAATTCGGAAGCGGCTTTGCGAACGCGGCCTATCATCGGTTTACCGTTGGTGAGTGGCTTTCATTTTGCAGGAGCTAATGAATGGACCGGTGGAACCATCTATGATCCCGAAAATGGCAAGACATACAGCTGCAAAATCAGTTTGACGAGTAACGGTTCCTTGCGGGTACGCGGTTATATTGGCATATCATTTTTTGGCCGCACCGAGGTCTGGCAGCGTTATGCGTCAGTAGCAGGAACACCTGCGGCAACTGCCAAGACTCCATAATCCTTAATAAATCTTAAGGTGGTGACTGGGAAGTGGCGGGTGGTGCGCTGGTTGTATCCGTTTGTGCTTGGATTTGCCGATCCATGGCTTGTTTCTGAGCATCGATCGTATTTTGGACGTTTTTGGCCTTGTTAATTTCCCGTATATAGGGTGCGAACACAGTGTGACTCACCGGGGGTGGCGCGTTTACGGCCGCATTCTTGTGTGAGTCGTCAGAAGAACCGCAACCCGCTGTCAGTGAAATCGCTGCATAGATACACAGTATGCCAAAGGTCTTCATGCTGCCTGCTCCTATCTGTCTGGCGAATTACGATTCTTGTTCAAAACTTTCGGCATGGTAACGAAAAAATTTCAGATTCGATGACCAATGGTCTATACCAAATCCGGCTTTCTTCATAAGTTCTTCGTAAAAAGTACCGGGGTCCGCCAGTGATGTCCAGACAGTGGGCAGGAAAGTTGCGCGCAGCCTTCCCTCTTGTACGATCAAGCCGTCTCTACCGGGTTTCAGTACTCGTAATAGCTCGGCGCGATCGCGCGCTTTGATGGGTTCGGCGGCAGACAGCACGGATATTTCAATATGCAGGCTTTCCAATTCTGGTGCGGTGAGCGGCGGGAAGCGCGGATCCTCAAAAGCCGCCGCCATGGCATTGTGTATGACATCATCCAGGAGCGGGCGTTTGGGTTCCAATGTGCCAATGCAGCCACGCAGGACACCGTGACGCTTCAAAGTAACGAAGCTGGCATGTGGTTCGCGCAATGCCGGATTCGAACAATTATTCTCAAATGCGGATTCATCGCTGGTCAAGCTATGCTCAAT
>JADEYI010000815.1_pt1 | contig 33307 bp, 25 predicted proteins | sample 8542331 | NCBI WGS metagenome assembly JADEYI01 (sample SAMN16510988, study PRJNA670497) | mine drainage metagenome | isolation source: biofilm near Copperflume 1 | place: Germany: Marsberg coppermine Kilianstollen | collected 2018-02 | reverse complement strand
GGCACCCGAGATCGGGGCGGCGCTCGTGGTGCTGACAGTGCCCGACAGGGTGAACCTGCCGTACACGGTGAGGTTCTGGGTCAGGTTGGCAGCACCGAGGGTGACGGGCGTTGCCGTCGCCAGGCTCGTGCCGCCGAACCATTGGGCGGCGTAGGGTCCGGACACGGGCTCGATGTACAGCTTGTAGGAGCCCTGCGGCAGGGTGAAGCTGTACAGGCCGCTCGCGTCCGTCACGCCGGCGTTCGTCCAGGCGCCGGTCGTCGCGTTCCAGGCCGACACGGTGGCACCCGAGATCGGGGCGGCGCTCGTGGTGCTGACAGTGCCCGACAGGGTGAACGAGGGCGTCGTGACCGTCAGCGTGAAGCTCTGAGACGCGTTCGGGAGGACCCCGTTGGCGGCGCTGATGGCGATCGGGTAGGTCCCACCGGTGGCCGGGCCAGGCGTGCCCGCGAGGGTGGCCGTGCCGTTCCCGTTGTCAGTGAGCGTCACGCCGCTCGGCAGCGCGCCGGACTCGGTGATCGTGGGTGTGGGGACACCGGTCGTGGTGACGGTGAACGTGCCCGCACTGCCAACCGTGAAGGTCGCGCTGGTCGCGCTCGTGATGGCGGGTGCTGCCAGCGGGACGCACGACGGGAACTTGAACGTGCCGATGCGCGTGTTCCAGTTGAACGTGCCGTTCGTGGTCAGGTACTCGGTCGTGAACCAGAAGGTGCAGTCATCCACCGGGTCCACGACCATCGAGCTGTAGTCGCCCCAGCGGTTCAGGGTCGAAGTTTGCGATCCCGTCCCGCTGATCAGGATCGTCTCCGCCTGGAGCGTGTTCAGCGGGTCACCGGCGAGACGCCCGCTGTAGGCGATCGCGGGGTTGATGGACGCGCTGGACAGGCTGTAGCCGATGCCGATGTCGCCGGAGCGATCCATCGCCGCACTGGCCATCCAGCGGTACTGCGTGTCGGGTGCGTACGTGCTCTGCTGGTAGACCACCGGCGTACCGCCGGGGTTGCGGATCTCGTACCAGCGCACGCCGCCACCGCCGGCACCTGGAGCCACGCTGTGGGTCACGACGAGTGACTCGTGGTCGCCGAAGTTGCGGTAGGCGAGCCGGTACATGAGACGGTCCCCGAGCGAGTCGAGCTTCTGGGCGGTCCCGGCCTGCCGGATGCAGGGGACCCCGCCGCAGAGCTCCGTGTAGCCGGCCACCGCGATCGAGCTCGGGCCGACAAGCGTCGAGTTTGCCGCGTTCGCGAAGTCGGCGTGGAATTTCCAGAGGTAGAGGCTCGTGGATGTGCCGAGCGACACGAAGTAATTCGGCGAGCCTGCCGGTGGCTGGGTCTTCCCGTCGAGCGACGACGGCAGGAGTCCACCGTATGCGGTCGAGAGGTGGAAGGTCTGCGCAGTCGCCGGCTGGCCGGCGAGCATCTTTGCCCGGTCGAAGGCCCAGGTCGTCGCGCCGGCGAACGTGTTCCCGTTGAAGTCATTCGTCGACATGTAGTACGCGTCCGGCCACACGCCGAGCTTCGGGTAGTCCGGGAAGCGGCTGAGGGGAAACGAGTAGCGATAGTACGTGCCGGTGGGGTCGCCGCTCGTCGAGATCGCGACGCACTCGAGGTACGGCACGGACGTGCCGTCCGCGCCGCTCACGGCGAACTGGGTGATGACCCAGCGATTGGCGAGCTGGTCGTACACCACCGTCGGGTCACCGTCGTTGTCCGTCTCGCAGAGCCCACCGAAGCCGGTGAAGAGCGTGTTGATCGCGACCGGACCGTAGCGCACGCTGCCGGTCTTGCTGAAGACCGCGAAGGAGACGTTCACCGTCTGCACGAAGTCGTTGGGGCCGACGGCGCCGTTCGTGTCGGGCGGCGCGTACTGCACCGTGAAGCCGGGAAGCCCGCCGCCGATGCCCTCGAATGACGAGGAGGCCGCCGGCGCGGCGGCACCCAGCGCGCTGGACTGCACCGCGGTGTCGGCAGCGCTGGTCGCGATCTGCGGCAGGCTGCGCTGCTGCCGCTCTTGCTCCTTCCTGACGTTGCCCTGGTCTTTGTTACTGAATGACCCGAGCGGTGAGGAGACGTCATTCTTCGTCGACTGGATCACCGTGGCACCCGTCAGCGCCGGCGCATCTGCAGCAACCGCGCTCGGGATCGCCGCCGCGAGGAGCAGGACGAATGCGAGGATGGCCGCGATCCTGAACATGCGCCTTGGTCTCCTTCACCTGCCGTCCGAGCGCACGGTACACGAGATGGCCGATGGTGCGGCTGGTTGTGGGCGACGCCTTTTGCTGGCTACCCGCTCAGGCTGCCCGCCCGCTCACGGCCGCACCCTGCGGCAACACGGTGCGTCGAGGTTGCCGCGCTGGATCCCGACGTTCGCCAGGAGGTCCCCGGAGACGGGAACCCTGGCGTCCACGAGATCGAGTCCGGCCACGTAGTGGAAGTGTTTCCAGTTCCTCGTGATCAGCACTCGACTTGATCGGATGGCCGCCGCCGCGATCAGCGCGTCGGCGGGGTCGTCCGAGGGCGGGTCGTGGCGCTTGTATCTTGCCTCGATCTCCTCGCCCAGGCGGCCAGTCTCGATGTCGGTGTCGTCGACGACCTGTCCGCCCATGCGACGGGCCAGCGTCCAGTTGGCCACCACGGTGGGGTGGTCGGCGGGTAGTGGTCCCTGGAGCTCAGTCGCGATCGTGTCAGAGATCGCGAGGTCCGCGGATCCGACGTACTCGAAGGGATCGAGCTCGCGATCGCGAATCCAGACAAAGACGTTCGTGTCGATCAGGCACGGCCGAGACGAGCTCACGAACGAGCGATTGCCGCCCGGCGGGCCACGGCCTCGCGCGCCACGTCAGCCTGGAGCTCCGCGACCGTCTTGCGTCGTCCGTCTGGGTGCGTGACCAGCCATGCGCGGTGGCGCTGCGCCATGATCTGGCCAGCCAGGACCGTTGAGTTCTCCAGCCCGAGCAACGCCTCGAGCACCGGTAGCTGGACAAACTCCTGATCTCCGATCTCGATGGTTCGGACTCCATTGGCGCGCAGCCTCGCCCGAACGGCACGCGCACTCTGGCCGAACCAGCGCGTGAGCTGGTCCAGCGTCACGAGCTGTCCGTAGCGCTCAGCGAGGTCCTCGGCTGTCAGCAAGGTGCTCATCGTGGCCGGAGACTCGCACGAAGGTGTGGTTCTGTCAAGTATCTGCAAATACCAGCAAGTACGCGGCCGTTTCGCGCTGTTCGTGCCAGTTTGCTGGTTCTGGTGATCGTCTTCCGCAACACGGACATCAACGTTCCGTTCGACGGCGATGGATTGAGGGTTCGTGGCCGGCCTCCCCTCCTCGCTTGACGGTGCCCAGGCCCGTGATAGAGTTAGTCGTGCAAGTCATTAGGTCTCGACTTGCTCTGATAACGCAGGTGCTCGGATGACTGCTCATTCGCAGACGCTTACTCTGCCGCCGCGCCGGAGTGGCGCGTCGGTGGAGGGTGAGCTGAAGATCCATGGTGACCACTCGACGTTGGACGCCATCGCGCAGTTGGCCAAGGCTATGGCGGGAGCGCCCGGCGCCGAGGAGGTGACCAGGGCGATCACGGAGCGTTTCAGACGGGGCGGGTCGGATCTTGAACGCGAGGTCCGCCTCATCGATCTGTTGATGCCGGCACCCTCCACGATGTCAGAGGCCGCGACCCTCCAGGTCCGGCGCAATGCGGCCGCGCGCGAGGTGGCACTCGCCGAGTTCGGGGCCTTCACGAGCGCGGAGCTGGCGAGCGCACGTGGTTCACGCGCGAAGAACCCGCACACGACCACGAGCCGCTGGCTGCGCGACGGACTCGTGTTCGCCGTCGACACGCCGGCCGGGCGTCTCTTTCCGGCCTTCCAGTTCGCCCAGGGAGCGCCTCGCCCGGTCATCGCAACGATTCTTACCGCTCTTGCCGGACAGCTCCGCGGCTGGGAGATCCTGCTCTGGTTCACCGGGTCGAGCGGCTACCTTGACGGCGCGCGACCGGTCGACCGACTCGTCAGCGCGCCCGACGATGTCGTGGCGGCTGCCGCCTACCAGGCATCGCTGTCCGAGGACTGACGAGTGCCCCGGGTGCCGCGGCGTCCCAACGGCACTCCCCGCACGATTGAGTGGCCGGCTGGCCGGACGCTCTGGCGGGTCTCAAAGGACGCGACCGCGACGCGATTCTCGACGCGCACGGGTCGGCTCTTTCGGTTCTCCCCGATCGTTTCGTCCGACGGCACAGTCGTGCCCACCTGGTACGGCGCCACGAGCCAGGCAGGCGCAATCTTCGAGTCGATCTTCCATGACGTGCGGCCGCCGCACCGCGATCGCCGCATCGCGCCCAACCAGTACATCGACCGGATCCTCGCGCCGGTTGTCACGGCTCGCTCGCTGACCCTCGTCGATCTGACGACCGACGGCCTCCACAGCATCGGGATTTCCCGAGCGGCCCTCATCGAATCGACCTCGCAGCGGTATCGGTGGACGATCGAGCAGGCGGTGCTTCTGCGAAAGGCGGCTCCGACCGCCGACGGATTCGTCTGGGTGTCTCGGGCGCGCGATACAGCGCTGTCGGTCGTGCTCTATGGCAACCGAGAGGACCGAGGCGACCCAGAGATGCTCCTGCCTGGCGAGGGCCCGGCCTTGCCGCTGGGCATTGGCGCTGGCCTCGAACTCCTGCGCACCCTGGCCGAGGCCGCCCGGATCACGATCGTCCTGCCTGACAGGGCATCTTGAGGGCTCCGATGCCTCGAGCTCCGCCGAGACCTGAAGGGCGCGAGTCTCGCCCCGTCTCTCGCAAGTGGCCAGATTCTCGTGCCACGAGCACTCGGACGGCTCAGCCGGGCGTCGGAGCATCAGTGACCGGCCGGCAGTGCCTCGGCGCGACTCCGTTCGTGCGTGGATCCGCCCTGCGACCGCATCCACGAACCGTGCCTCCGCTCTCCGAACGCCGACCTCCGGGCTTTGCGCTCGCAGGACGGGAGTCTGGCCACATTCGGGTTCGGACGTAGCCTGAGGCGGCCGCGGAAGTACCGAGCAGGTGGTCGAGCACACATACGCTCCACACGAGCGATCGCGCGACTTGACGACAGCCGCATTGCAGCTATGCTGCTTTGCGTGAAGACGCACTTCGTAACGCTTCAGTCGCGTGGAACCGTCGCGCTCCCGGTCGATCTTCGCCAGAGGCTCCATCTCGACGAGCCCGGAGCCCAGCTCCAGATCATCGAGCAGGAGGACGGCAGGATCGAGTTGCGCCCGGTCCTGCCCGTGCCGGCGGATCAGCGCTGGTTCTGGACGGAACGGTGGCAGGCGATGGAGCGCGAAGTGGATGCGCATGTGGCCGCCGGCCAGGTGACCGTCGTCGATGGCCCCGATGCACTCTTCGAGCACCTCGACAACTCGCTGACTTCCTGAGTCGGCGCGTTGAAGTTCGAGATCACCCCGGCATTCGAGGGCGACTGGGCACGACTCTCGAGGCGCGAGCGGACGACGTTCAGGAAGGCTGTCAACGAGCGCTTCCATCCGGCCTGCGAGCGACGACGTGCGGACCCGGTGGCACCCTGGCCGACGTCGCTTCGGGTGAAGGATGTCGAAGGTGCGCCCGGAGTGTGGGAGATGACCTGGAGCTTCGCCGGGCCAGACGGTCGGGCGACCTTCGAGTGGATCGAGATCGAGGGCGAGCCGGGGATCCGCTGGCGCCGCATCGGAGGTCACGCGATCTTCGGCGCCCCGTAGCGGCCGGTGCCGGAACCGCCGGCCCGACCCTCGCCCCCTCTCGCGCAAGTGGCCGCCTCCCTCGCGCTATCTCTCGCAAGTGGCCAGATTCTCGTGCCACGAACGCTCGGACGGTTCAGCTGGGTATCGGAGCCACCACGGCCGGCCGGCAGTGCCTCGGTACGAACCAGTTCGTGCGTGGATCCGCCCTGCGACCGCATCCACGAACCGTGCCTCCGCTCTCCGAACGCCGACCTCCGGGCTTTGCGCTCGCAGGACGTGCATGTGGCCACATTGGGGGCATTGGGAGCGGAGGGAGCGGCGGGGTCGGAGGGAGCGGAGGGAGCGGAGGGGGCGGAGGGAGCGGAGGGAGCGGAGGGGGAGGGGCGGGGCCGAACCGCTCGCCCCGACCGTCACCGCGGCTGACCCTGCGGGTAGCGCACGCGCAGCCGGCGGACCAGTTCGGCGGCCTGCTCGTAACGGCCGAACGAGGGCATGATGTAGGTGCCCGCGACGCGTTCGCCGACGGTGTCCAGCAGCTGCTGGGTGATCTGCAGCCCCACTTCCGCGCCGTGCTCGCCCGCCTCGTGGAGGGCGTGTCGCGTGACGTCCGGGATCGTGATGCCGGGGACCTCGTTGTGGAGGAACTCGGCGTGGCGCGCCGACTGCAGCGGCAGGACGCCGAGCAGGAGCGGGATCGGGAAGCCGCCGTCGCCGAACCGTCGCCGTGCTTCTGTGAACATCGCCTCGACCTGCTCGATCGAATAGAGCGGCTGGGTCATGATGAGCTGGGCCCCGGTCGCGATCTTGCGCTCGAGTCGATCCCACTCGGTGGCCGTGTCGGCCGCCGTCGGGTCGAGGGCGCAGGCGATCGTGAACCCGGCGCGCTGGCCGATCGGTGAGCCGGCCGCGTCCTCACCGCGGTTGAGGCGAGCGAGGATCTCGATGAGCCCGATGGAGTCGACGTCCCAGACCCCCGTGCCGGTGGGGTAGTCGCCGATCCGGGGCGGGTCCCCGGTCAGGGCCAGGATGGAGCGGACACCCAGGGCGTGCGCCCCGAGCAGCTCCGACTCGAGCGCCATGAGGTTCCGGTCGCGCGTCGTGAGGTGCACGACGCACTGGAGGTCGAGGTCGTGCTGGATCCCGAACGCCACGGCGAGCGCGCCCATCCGGACGCGGGCCATCGCCGAATCGCTGACGTTGACCAGGTCGACGCCGGCGGCCTGGAGGAGCCGCGCGGCCTCGATGGTGCGCTCGATGCGGACGGAGCGCGGTGGGTCGATCTCGACGGAGATCACATATCGACCGTCCGCGAGGGCCCGGGCGAGGCCGGTCGGCGGCGGGGGGTCGTCCGTCGTCGGCGCGACCTCGGTGCGGATGGAGGAGGTCGCCGGGCGCGGGACGCGGGATTCCGAAGTCGCCGTCGCGGCGCCACCCAGGTCGATCGCGGCGCGCATCGCGACGATGTGCTCTGGCGTCGTGCCGCAGCACCCGCCGACGATGACGGCACCGGCGTCGATCATGTCGCCGACCATGCGGGCGAAGTAGTCGGGATCCGCGGCGTAGACGAACTGGCCTTCGATGCGCTGGGGGAGCCCGGCGTTCGGGAGGATCGCGCGACCGACCCCGCCCATCCCGGCACCGCCTATCCCGACCCCGCCCATCGCCGTCAGCGCCTCCACGCAGGCGACCGGGCCGGCGCCGCAGTTGACGCCCACGACGTCGACGTCGGCGGCGTCCGTCAGCGCGGTCGCCGCCACGCGCGGCGGCGTCCCATCCGCGAGCGCGATGTCCTCGCCGAAGGTGAGGAGCGCCACGATCGGCAGGTCGGCGGCCGCCGAACGAGCCTCGGCGATGGCGATCGCCAGGTGGTCGATGAGCGAGAACGTCTCGAACCAGAACAGGTCCACGCCGCCTTCCAGGAGGCCGTCGATGGTCTCGCGGAAGGCGCTCCGGATGGCGCGGTCGTCGAGATGGAGGATCTCCCGCGTCGGCGCGCCGAGCGGTCCGATCGATCCTGCCACGAGCACGTCGCGCCCGACGACGTCGCGCGCTTCTCGGGCGAGCTGGGCGCCGCGGCGAGCGAAGCGGCCGGCCTGATCGGCGAGGCCGTACGGGCCGAGGCGAACGCGGTTCGCCCCGAAGGTCGCGGTCTCGATGATGTCGGCGCCTGCCGCGAGGTACTCCCGGTGGATCGCGCCGATCAGCTCGGGGCGGGTCGCGACGAGCTCGTCGAGCACGGCCCGCTGCGGGATGCCGCGGCTGAACAGCAGCGTGCCCATGGCGCCATCGGCCAGCAGCGGGCCGGCGGCGAGGCGATCGCGGAAGCGGCTGCGGGCAGCCATCGTCACTCCTCCGCCGACGGCGCATCGGCAAGGTTGGGCGAGAGCCAGCGTTCCGCCTCAGCGAGCGGCACGCCCTTGCGCGCGGCGTAGTCCTCGAGCTGGTCGCGGCCGATCCGTCCGACCCCGAAGTAGTGGCTCTGCGGGTTCCACAGGTAGTAGCCGCAGACCGACGCCCCGGGCAGCATCGCGCATGATTCGGTGAGCTGCATGCCGGCCCGCGCCTCCGCCTCGAGCAGCTCGAACAGGGTCCGCTTCTCCGTGTGATCCGGGCAGGCCGGGTAGCCGGGCGCCGGCCGGATCCCCTGGTAGCGCTCGGCGATGAGGTCGCTGTTGGAGAGTGCCTCGTCCGGGGCGTAGCCCCACAGCTCGCGCCGGACCCGCTCGTGGAGCCGTTCGGCCAGCGCCTCCGCCAGGCGGTCCGCGAGGGCCTTGGCGAGGATCGCCGAGTAGTCGTCGTGGGCGGCCTCGAACTCGTCGACGAGCCCGTCCGGCCCGTCGAGGCCGTGGCCCGCGGTGACGGCGAACGCCCCGATGTAGTCGCCGCGCCCGCTCTCGCGCGGGGCGACGAAGTCGGCGAGGGCGACGTTTGGCCGGCTGCCGGTCTTGGCCATCTGCTGGCGGAGCGTGCGGAACGTGGCGATCTGCTCGGCGCGGCCCTCGTCACGCCAGACGGGGATGTCGTCGCCGACCGAATCGGCCGGCCAGAACCCGACGACCGCGGCGGCACGGAGGCGATCCTCCGCCACGATCCGCTCGAGCAGCGCGAGCGCGTCACGATGGAGGTCGCGAGCGGCTGCCCCGAGCCGCGGGTCGTCGAGGATCGCGGGGTACGCGCCGCGGAGCTCCCAGGTGGCGAAGAACGGCGTCCAGTCGATCCGCTCGACGAGCTCGGCGAGGGGGTAGCGGTCGAAGGTGCGGAGGCCGAGGAACGAGGGTCGTGGCGGCGTGACGGCGTCCCAATCGAGCGCGACCCGGTTGGCGCGCGCCTCGGCGATCGTGAGCGAGCGTTCCTTGGCCCGCCGTTCGCTCCGCTCGCGCCGGAGCGTCTCGTACTCCTCGCGGATCGCTGCGGCATACGCCGTCCGCCGGGAGGGGTCGACGAGCGCCCCGGCGACGCCGACCGCCCGCGACGCATCGAGGACGTGGACGACGGGCCCCGAATACGCCGGTGCGATCTTCACCGCGGTGTGGGCCCGCGACGTCGTGGCCCCACCGATGAGCAGCGGCGTCGTCATCCCGAGGCGCTCCATCTCCGAGGCGACGTGGACCATCTCGTCGAGCGAGGGCGTGATGAGCCCAGACAGGCCGATCAGGTCGGCGTGGCGTTCGATCGCGGTCTCGAGGATCCGCGCCGCGGGGACCATGACCCCCAGGTCCACGATCTCGTAGTCGTTGCAGCCCAGCACGACGCCGACGATCTTCTTGCCGATGTCGTGGACGTCGCCCTTGACCGTCGCGGTCACGATGATGCCGGCTCGCCGGCCGGTCCCCTCACGCTGCGCCTCGAGATACGGCACGAGATGGGCGACCGCCTTCTTCATCACCCGGGCGCTCTTGACGACCTGCGGCAGGAACATGCGGCCGGCCCCGAAGAGATCGCCGACGACGTTCATCCCGGCCATGAGTGGACCCTCGATCACGTCGAGCGGTCGCTCGGTCGCGCAACGGGCCTCCTCCGTGTCCTCGACGATCCAGGCGTCGATCCCTGCGACGAGCGCGTGGGTCAGGCGTTCGTCGACCGGCCGTTCGCGCCAGGCGAGATCCTCCGCAGGACGGTCCATGCCGCTCTCGCCGGCGTAGCGCGTGGCGATCTCCAGCAGCCGTTCGGCGGCATCGGGGCGGCGGTTGAGGACGGCGTCCTCGACGCGCTCGCGCAGCTCCGGGTCGATGTCGTCGTAGACCGGCAGGACGCCGGCGTTGACGATGGCCATGTCGAGGCCCGCCTGGATGGCGTGGTAGAGGAAGACCGAGTGGATCGCCTCGCGGACCCGATCGTTGCCGCGGAAGGCGAACGAGACGTTCGAGACACCGCCGGAGGTGGGGCTGGCGGGCATCTCCGCCTTGAGCCGCCGGACGGCCTCGATGAACGAGACCGCGTAGCCGTTGTGCTCCTCGATGCCGGTGGCGATGGCGAAGATGTTGGCGTCGAGGATGATGTCCTCCGGGGGGAATCCCACCACGCCGGTGAGCAGCTCCCAGGCCCGCCGGCAGACGGCGACGCGGCGTTCGACCGACTCGGCCTGGCCCGCTTCGTCGAAGGCCATGACGACGACCGCGGCCCCGTAGCGCCGGCACAGCCGCGCCTGGCGCAGGAACTCCGCCTCGCCCTCCTTGAGCGAGATCGAGTTGACGACCCCTTTGCCCTGCAGCTGCTGGAGGCCTGCCTCGATCACCGACCAGCGCGAGCTGTCCACCATGACCGGGACGGTCGCGATGTCCGGCTCCGCAGCGATCCGCCGCAGGAAGCGGGTCATCGCCGCAACCCCGTCGAGCAGCGCCTCGTCCATGTTCACGTCGACGAGCTGCGCGCCGTTGGCGACCTGCTCCCGGGCCACCGCGACCGCCTCGTCCTCGCGGCCGTCGGCGATGAGGCGGGCGAACTTGCGCGAGCCGGTGACGTTCGTCCGCTCGCCCACGTTGACGAAGGCGTTGCCGGGCGGCGGGATGACGAGCGGCTCGAGGCCGGCGAGGCGGGTGACGGCAGGCGGTCGCGGGCTGCGCCGTGGCGGGAAGCCGGCGACGGCGGCAGCGATCGCCGCGACGTGGGCCGGCGTGGTGCCACAACAGCCGCCGGCGACGTTGAGGAGGCCGTGCTCCGCCCACTCCCGCATCGTCGCGGCCATCGCCTCCGGGGTCTCGTCGTAGCCGCCGAACTCGTTGGGGAGCCCGGCGTTCGGGTAGGCCGAGACGGGCTTCTCCGCGATCCGCGACAGGACGTCGAGGTGCTCGCGGAGCTGCTTTGGCCCGAGCGCGCAGTTCAGTCCGACGATGAGAGGGTCGGCGTGGCGGACGCTGTGCCAGAACGCCTCCACGGTCTGGCCGGACAGCGTTCTTCCGGACGCGTCGACGATCGTGCCGGAGATGATGAGCGGGAGTCGCTCACCGAGTTCCTCGAACAGCGACTCGACCGCGAAGATCGCGGCCTTCGCGTTGAGGGTGTCGAAGATCGTCTCGATGAGCAGGATGTCGGCGCCGCCCTCGATGAGCCCTGCGGCGGCCTCGCGGTAGGCCAGCTCGAGCTCCGCCCAGGTCACCCCGCGGGCCGCCGGGTCGCCGACGTCCGGGCTGATCGACGCGGTCCGGTTGGTGGGACCGAGGCCGCCCGCGACGAAGCGTGGCCGGCCGGGCTCGGCGCGCTCGGCCGCGTCGGCGGCATCGCGGGCGAGGCGGGCGGCGCTGACGTTCAGCTCGCGCACGACGGTCGGATCGAGACCGTAGTCCGCCTGGGCGATGCGCGTCGCGGTGAAGGAATTCGTCGTCACGATGTCGGCGCCCGCGTCGAGGTACGCGGCATGGACCGCGCTCACCGCCCATGGCTGGGTCAGGCACAGCAGGTCGTTGTCGCCGCGCACATCGAAGGGGTGGTCCCGAAAACGGTCACCGCGATACTCGGTCTCGCCGAAGCGGTGGGCCTGCAGCATCGTGCCCATCGCCCCGTCGAGGACAACGATCCGTTCCTCGAGCACCTCGGCCAGACGGACCCGGCGGGTCGCGCGCGTGTACGGGACCGCGCGCGTCGGGGGCGACACCTGGCTACCTGCCCGTGCGGACGAACACTGCCGGGACCGTCCGAACAAGGATCTTGATATCGAGCCAAAGCGACCACTGGTCGATGTAGCGCAGGTCCAAGTTTGCGCGGTCATCGAAGTGACGGTCGAACCGCGCCTCTACCTGCCAGAGCCCCGTGATGCCGGGCTTTACGCTCAGTCGGCGTCGGTGCCACATGTCGTAGGCCTCCACCTCGCGTGGAGGAGCCGGGCGAGGCCCCACGAGGCTCATGTCACCGCGAAGGACGTTCCATAGCTGGGGAAGCTCGTCCAGGCTCGTCTTGCGGAGCGCTCCGCCGAGGTTCGTCACTCTCGGGTCCTCGTTCAACTTGAACGCCGCCCCCTTCGTGTCAGAGAGCTCCGCAACCTCTGAGTAGCGCGTTTCGGCGTCCGGAACCATCGTCCGGAACTTGTAGATCCTGAAGGGCCGACCGTGGAGGCCGACGCGGGTCTGCGAGAAGAGGATGGGACGGCCCTCCCGGACGAGGATGGCAGCCGCCACCACGAGGAGGACGGGGCTCAAGAGAACGAGGCCGATCGCCGCGCCGCCGATGTCCACGAACCGCTTCACGGCGAGGCCCACGACGCGCTGCGGTCCGTTGGCGTACGAGCGGACGAGCAGGTCCTCGAACTCCTCCATCCGGGCGTCGGGCAGGGGCACCATCGCCGGCTGGAACGGCACCCGCACGATCTTGCCCTCATCCGTGGCGATCCGGACGATCGGATCGGCGAGCCCATCCGAGCCCATCGGGAGGCAGATGGCCACCTCGTCGATGACCCGCTCGTGGAAGACCCGGCCGAGCTCCTCCGTCGTCCCGAGGATGGGTCGGCTGACCGCCATCGTCTCCTCAGCCAGCGTGCGCAGGTGGCCGATCACCTCGAGGCCCAGGTGGCGGTGAGCCTCCACCCGGTCCGCGAACGCCTGGGCGAACTCGCCGGCGCCCACGACGAGCATGTAGCGGCGGTTGTAGCCACGGGCCCGGAGCCGCCCGAACACGGAGCGGAAGAACACCCGCTCCGCGAACGCGAGTACCGGCTGAACGAGGAAGAGGCTGACGAGGAAGAGCCGACTGACGCCCTGGAGCTTGACGAGGTAGAGGAACGCCATCGTCGCGACGGCCAGGCCGAAGGCAGCCACCGCGAGGTCGCCGATCTCCGCGCTGCTCGACCAGCGGACGCGGAGCCGGTAGAGCCCGAGGTACCAGAGGATGGTGACCCAGGCCGCCGCGTAGAGCGCCGCGCCGATCCGGCCGTCAACGCCGAGGGCGTCCCACATCGTCGTCCAGCGGGCGTCGTTGAAGCGGATGACGCTGATCACACCGAAGAGGATCGCCGCCGCCGCCGCGTCGGACGCCATGAGGCCCATGCGCAGCGCGAACAGGTGGCCTCGGATCACCGGCTGATCTCTCCCCCTGCGTGCCCCGTTCCCCCGCCCATCCGCCTGAGAGGTGGATGAGACTCCGGACGCTCGGAGGATACTGCTACTTGACCCCCGCCGGACGGGGACGCTCGCGAGCGGTCGTATCATCGGCCGCGATGTGCGAGCACTACGTGGCCCGGGCCGACGAGCCCTTCCCGCTCGCCGCGCTGTGGCCGTTCACGGAGCGGCTCGAGCGCTTCGGCATCGCCGGGTTCGGCTGGGGTGCCGCCTGGCGGACGGCTGACGGGCGCCTCGAGACGCACCGGGACGTACGGGCCTTTCGTGACGATCCGGCCCGCGAGCGCCTCGCTGCGATCGAGACGCGGAGCCTCCTCGTCCACCTCCGCCGACCCTCGAAGCTCTCGACGCTCGGCGCCCCGGACACGCAACCGTTCCCCGATCCGGCGGGCCGGTTCGCGTTCAGCCACAACGGCGACCTCGGTGACTACCGGACGTGGCGGACGCGCTTTCGAGCCGAGGGACGGATCCACGGCCGGGCGGACTCCGAGGTGGGGCAGCGCTGGCTCGAGGACGCGTGGACGGCGGGCGAGTCACCGGCCCGCCTGCTCGCGGCGCTCCACGACGCGTTCGGCGGGGCGGCGAACTTCGCTCTCCTGACCGCCGACGGCACCGTCCATCACTACGCCGGCAACCCGGAGAACCCGGTCTTCACGTTCCGCCTCGGCGCGATCCGGCTCGCGAGCACGGGGATCTACTCCCTCGATCGCTCCCTCTTCCGATTCGTCGCCCCGGCGGCGACCGAACGGCGGCTCGTCCCGCGCCGGACGACGGTCGCCCTCGCTTGACGGACGTCGTCAAGCGGTCTTCGGGTACGGCGTCGGGGGAGCGGTCAGGCCGGACGTGACGGTCGATCCAGCCCGAGGTACGCGCGGATCCGCAGCCGGCCAGCGCGATGGATCGTCCCGAGGGCGGCGGTCCGGTCAGCCCGCCAGAGCGCGGCCACCCCGCCGAGGTGCTCGCGCGACGCCGCGAGGAGCGCCGGCCATCGCGCGGGTCGGAGGAACCAGGCCGGGTCCGGATGACGCCACCACCACGGCACGACGGCCCACAGCAGGACGAGGTAGTCGAGTCGGATCGGCCGGGCACCGAAGCCGAACAGCGCCTGGAGCTGGAGGATCGTGAGGGGCAGGGTGATGATGCTCAGGACCCCGGCCGCCGCCAGCCAGATCAGGCCCCATGACCTGGCCCGCGGGGCGAGGATGATCCAGTACGGGGCGGGGACCCATTTCATCCACGTCGCGAGGCCCCAGAGGAGTCCGCCAAGGCGCGGCCCGGCGAACTGGGCCCCCCAGAGCATGAACGCGAGATACAGGGTGATGTTGCCGGTATCGAGGTTGGCGCCGATGGGGAAGGCGAGGACGAGGATGGCGGCCGCGGTCGCGAGCGGCCGGCGCCGGTACGCCCAGTCGACCGTCCAGAAGAGGAGGAGGATCGCGCTGCCGCGCCAGACGACCCACGCGACGTCCCACGGCAGGATGGCCCACGGGGTGAACAGGGGGAGCATCCACGGCGCATACACATAGGGCAGGAACGGGCCCGTCGGGTGGTACGGGTCGCCGCCGTTGAGCCAGATCCGGACCGCCGCCCAGTACGCCCGGGCGTCCGCGCCGGCCGGATCACCGCGGGCGATGATCCCCGCCCCGATCGTCCCGCCGACGAGGATGAGGATCGCCATCGCGAGGAGCCGTCGACGATCGTGGAGTCGCGACGCCTCGCGGCGGATCGCCCGGCGGAAGACGCCGGCCCGGCGACGGGTGGGTGCATCGAGGCGTGCGGTCATCGCTCGGTCATTCTCGCACCGCCCCGGTCGGTGTCATCTCGGCGGTGCGGTGCGGCGGCTCGGCGGCTCGGCGGTGCGGCGGCCCGGCGGCCCGGCCGCTCGGCGGCGGGGCGGTGCGGCGGTGCGGCGGCGGTGCGGCGGCCCGGCGGCTCGACAGTGCGGCGGCGCGACAGTGCGGCTCGTTTCCGCCATCTGCTCCCCAGGCGGTCGTTCGTCCGTCTGTTCCTGCCATCTGCCCATCCACGTGGCAGGTGCCGGTTTGCCGCTCTCGAAGATCAGCTGGATCAAGCACGACGCGACAAGCGTGGACTCCCTCGGACGATGCAACGGTCGTCCAACGCCCGCCTGGCGACCATCTGGCACCTTCTGACGGACCGACCGTGCTCGGCGCTCGAACGGTCGGGGAGGGATGCTCGCCGATCGGGAGCCGCTGTGCCGCGCCCCGGCCCGTCCCGCCGTGCCGCGCCCCGTCCCGCTGGGCCGCGCCCCGGCCCGTCCCGCTGGGCCGCGCCCCGTCCCGCTGTGCCGCGCCCCGTCCCGCTGGGCCGCGCCCCGTCCCGTCCCGTCCCGCCGTACCGTCCCGCCCCGGCCGGCCCGGCCCGGTCCGCCCGTCCGGCGCGGTGAGCCTGCCGTCTATACTCCGCGCCACGATGCCCGCAGGAACCGTGATCATCATCGGCGGCGCTGAGGACAAGGTCCGGGATCGGGTCATCCTCAGCCGATTCGTCGCCCTCGCGGGCGGTCGCGCGGCGACGGTCGCCGTCGTCAGCACCGCGTCCTCGCTCGGGGCGGAGGCCGGCGAGCGCTATCGGCAGGTCTTCGGCGACCTCGGCGTTCGGACGGTCCGGCCCATCCACGCCGTCACGCGTGAGGGGGCGAACGAGGAGGTGGTCGTCGCTGCGGTCCGCGACGCGACCGGGATCTTCCTCACCGGCGGCAACCAGCTCCGGCTCAGCTCGACCCTCGGTGGGACCCGGCTCGCCGAGGCGATCCTCGATCGGTTCCACGACGGCGCGGTGATCGCCGGCACGTCGGCCGGCGCCTCGGCGACGAGCAGCCACATGATCGCGTTCGGGGCCTCCGGCGCGACGCCCAAGCAGCGGATGGCCCAGATCGCGGCCGGCCTCGGCGTCCTCCCGGGCGTCATCGTCGACCAGCACTTCCAGCAGCGGAACCGGCTCGGTCGCCTCCTCAGCCTCATCGCCCAGAATCCGGGCCTCCTCGGGCTCGGCGTGGACGAGGACACGGCCGGGATCGTCGGCCCGGACCACGTCATGGAGGTCGTCGGGCGCGGCAGCATCACCGTGGTCGATGGCTCGAGCTCGGAGACGGACGCCTGGGAGGTCGGCGGCCACCGGCCGATCATGGTCGGCAACGTCATCCTTCATTCGCTCCCGGCCGGCTACCGATTCGACCTCCGGACGCGGCGACGGGTGGACGTGCCGGTCCTCCGCACCGTCGCGGCCGGCGAGGCCGCGTCGAGCTAGCCGCCGACTCCGCGCCGACCCGCCCCGTCACCACCGAGCCAGCTCCGCAGTCGCAGGAGGACGGAACCCGTGGCCTCCACCGCTCCCGCTCCCGCTCCGGGCCAGCGCCGGCGGGCCGCCGCCGCGACGACCGTCCCCGTTCCCACCGAGCCGCTGGCAGCGACGCTCCGCATCCTCGAGACCCGCGTCCTCCGGGGCGCGAATTACTGGGCGCGCGAGCCCGTCATCCGGATGCTCGTCGACCTCGGCGTGCTCGAGCAGTACCCGTCCACGCTGCTGCCGGGCTTCACCGACGCGCTCGTCGGGCTGCTGCCGTCGCTCGAGGATCACGCCTGTTCGCTCGGTCGCCGCGGCGGGTTCATCAGCCGCCTCCGGGAGGGCACATGGAGCGGCCACATCGCCGAGCACATCGCGCTCGAGCTCCAGAACCTGGCCGGGACGGGCGTCCGCCACGGCAAGACGCGGGGGGCCGGACCGCTCGGCCAGTACAACGTCATCTACGAGTACCGCGAGGAGCAGGTCGGCGTCGAGGCGGGTCGGATCGCCGTCGACCTCGTCAACCACCTCGTGGATCCGGCCGCTTCGCCGACGTTCGATCTCCTCGTCGAGCTCGAACGGCTCATCCGGCTCGCCGAGCGCCTCGCCTTCGGGCCGTCCACCCAGGCCCTCATCGACGAGGCGGTGAGCCGCGACATCCCGTACATGCGGCTCGACCGCCACTCGCTCGTCCAGCTCGGCCAGGGCGTCCACCAGCAGCGCATCCGGGCGACGATGACCTCCCGGACATCGGCGATCGGGGTCGATGTCGCCTCGGACAAGAGCCTGACGAACCGGCTCCTCGACTCCGCCGGCCTGCCCGTCCCGCGGTCCGAGGTCGTCGATTCCGCGGACGCTGCCGCGGCGGCGGCGCGACGGCTCGGGTTCCCCTGCGTCGTGAAGCCGCTCGATGGCAACCACGGCCGTGGTGTCCACCTCGATCTCCGCTCGGAGGAGGACGTCCGGGCTGCGTTCGACGGCGCCCTTCGCGAGAGCCGGGCCGGGGACGTCGTCGTCGAGACGTACGTCGCCGGCAATGACTACCGCGTCCTCGTCATCGGAGGCCGGCTGGCGGCGGTCGCCGAACGGGTACCGGCGAGCGTCACGGGCGACGGCGAGCACACCGTCCGCGAGCTCGTCGAGCTCGCCAATGCGGACCCCCGCCGCGGCATCGGCCACGAGAAGGTCCTCACCCGGATCCGGGTGGACGAGGGGGCGGCGGCCCTGGTCCGCGCGCAGGGCCACGACCTCGACGCGGTGGCGCCGGCCGGGGCGTGGATCAAGCTCGCCCTCACCGGCAACATGTCGACCGGCGGGACCTCCATCGACCGCACGATGGAGGCCCACCCGGACAACGTGGAGATCGCCGAGACAGCGGCCCGGGTCATCGGCCTCGACGTCGCCGGCATCGACTTCATCTGCCCGGACATCGCGACGCCGGTCCGGGAGACCGGTGGAGCGATCGTCGAGGTGAACGCCGCTCCCGGCTTCCGGATGCACACCCATCCCACGGAGGGCGAGCCGCAGTACGTGGCCCGGCCGGTCGTCGACTCGCTGTTCCCGCCGGGCTCGGCGGCGCGGATCCCGATCGTCGCCGTCACCGGGACCAACGGCAAGACCACGACCGTGCGGATGATCTCCCACATCCTCAAGCTCATGGGCCGCCGGGTCGGGATGACCTCCACGGACGGCATCGTCGTGGACGGCCGGCTCATCAAAAAGGGCGACATGAGCGGGCCGCGGTCGGCCCAGATGGTCCTTCAGAACCCGACGGTGGACACCGCTGTCTTCGAGGTCGCCCGGGGCGGCATCCTCCGCGAAGGCCTCGGCTACGACCGCAACGACGTCGCCGTCGTCACCAATGTCAGCGGCGATCACCTCGGCCTCGGCGGGATCACGACGGTCGGCCAGCTCGCCAACGTCAAGGCGGTCGTCGTGGAGGCCGTGCCGCGGTCCGGGACGGCCGTCCTCAACGCCGACGATCCGCACGTCGCCCGGATGAGCCGCCATTGCGCCGGCCGGATCGTCTACTTCAGCATGTCGACGGCGAAGGGCGAGGAAGGGTACGACCGTGTGGACGGCCACGCCGGGCGGGGTGGCGCGGCGTTCGCCCTCCAGGAGGCACCGGACGGCGAGCTCATCGTCCTCCGGCTCGGCTCACGGACCATGCCGGTACTGTTCACCCACCTCATCCCGGCCACGTTCGGCGGGCGGGCGCGGATGAACGTCGCGAACGCCCTCGCAGCGGCGGCCGGGGCGTGGGCCGCCGGGGCGCATCTCCACGACATCCGGCAGGGCCTCCGAACCTTCTCGACGTCGTTCTTCCAGGCGCCCGGTCGGCTCAACCTCCTCGAGGTGGGCGGCGGCGTGCGGGCGGTCATCGACTACTGCCACAACGTCGACGGGATGCGACAGCTCGCGGATTTCGTCGACCGGATGATGGCGGACTCCCTCTCCGTGGCCGAGATGGGCCGGGAACGCCGGCAGGCCGGGCGAAGGGTGGCGCGGACCGGCGGTCCTGAGCGCGCGGGGCGGAGCGGGCGGGCGATCGGCGTGATCGGCATCCCCGGCGACCGGCGCGACGAGGACCAGCGGATGTATGGCGCGCTCGCCGCCGGGTCGTTCGACGAGATCCTCGTCCGCGAGGACAGGAACCGCCGCGGACGGGAGCCCGGGGCGAGTGCCGCGAACGTCCTGGCCGGCATCGAGGAGGCGCGCGCCGGCGGGTCGGTCCGGGTGGGGCGTGCCGAGGCGATCCTCGATGAGCTCACGGCGGTCCGCGAGGGCCTCGCCCGCGCTCGGCCGGGAGATCTCGTCGTCATGTGTGTCGACGATGCCGTGAGCGTCTACCGCGAGACGACGGCGGCGAGCGGCATGGCCCGGGGCGGGACCGCGATCGCTGATCCGGGCGAGCTCGAGGCGCCGGAGGGCTGATGGGCTCGTCGCGGCGCTGATCGAGGCGCCGGATGACACCTCGCGGCGCTGGCCGCGGCGCCGGATCAGCCCTGCAGGCGATCCTGGAGGCGGGGGACGAGCTCGGTGAGCTCCGCCGCGACGTCGACCGCACGGGCACCGAGCTCGGCGAGGAGGCTGAAGACCTCGTCGCGCTCCTCGTGGCACAGGAGGACGACGACGCGCGGGGCGTCGGGTCGAGCGCCGGACGCCCCCGCCTGCGCCGCCGCGCCGTTGAGCTCCGCCCGGAGCGCCGCCGTCTCCGACGGATAGACGGGGATCGATCCCGCGCTCAGGCCGCCGGAGACCGCACCGGCCACGAGCTCACCGACGATCGACTCGCGGGTCCGGCCGCGGAGATAGCTCAGCGTCTCCTTGATCGCGACTCGCTGGGCTCGCCTGGCCGCGATCCGGCCGATGCCGCGGAGTGTGTCGTCTGGCCGATCGCCCGCCGTCCCGATGATCGCCGTGATCGGCGCCGCGCGGCCCGCCGCGCCGCCAGCGATCCCCTCCGCGACGTCGAGGATCGCCTCGATGCCGGCCTCGTTGTGGGCGAAGTCGACGATGATGATCCGCGCCCCGAGGCGGAACAGGTTGAGCCGGCCGGGCGAGCGGTCCGCCGACGGGCGGAAGTCGCGCAGCCCGTGGGCGACGTCATCGACGGTCACCCCGAGGGCGCGGGCGCCGCCGGCAGCGGCGAGCGCGTTGGCCACGTTGTGGCGGGCGAGTCCGCCGACGGCGATCGGCACCTCGCGAACGGTCCCGATCGATCGGCCGGCGTCGGCGGCACCCTCGACCTCGAGGAGCGTTGCGCCGCGCAGGAGGTACGCCCGACCGCCGGCGGCGAGATGGCGACGGACGACCGCCGGAGGGTCCGGCGCGATCGAGAAGAACGCCACCCGCGACCGGACCCGACGGGCGACGCTCGCGACGAGTGGGTCGTCGCCGTTGAGGATCGTCCAGCCGTCCGCGCGGGTGATCCGGCAGATCGTCGACTTCACCTCGGCAAGCTCGGGCAGGGTGTGGATGCCCTGCAGGTCGAGGTGATCGGACGAGACGTTCGTCAGGACGCTCGCCTCGTTCGACTCGTAGCCGACCCCGCGGAGGACGATCCCGCCACGGGCGGTCTCGAGGACGGCGACGTCGACGTCGTGGCGGCCGAGGACCCGGGCCGCACCGCCGGGACCGGTCCAGTCGCCGGGCTCGATGAGGCGGCCGTCCACGAGCACCCCGTCCGACGTGGTGGTCCCGACGCGCCGCCCCGCCTCGAGGAGGATGTGCGTGATGAGGCGCGTCACGGTGCTCTTGCCGTTCGTGCCGGAGATCGAGACGATGGGCATCCGGCGCTGCGGATCCCGGATCCACGCCGGCGGCGACGTGCCGGCGGCCGCGATCGTCGCCTCGTGGCGAGCCAGGAGTCGCGTCTGGGCTCCGGTCAGCCGAGCGCGACGTTCGGCCGACACGTCGCGCTCGCCGAGCGCGACCGCGGCATCGGCGATCGCCACCGCCCGCTCCGCTCCGAGCCACGGCCACGTCACGATCCAGTGACCCGGATCGGACGATCGGTGGACGGCGACGGCGGCCGTGCCCTCGCCATGATCCGCGCGCAGGCGCCGGACCCAGCCCGCGACGGCGGCGATCGGGTCCGGCCAGTCGCGTGGCGGGACGTTCGCGCCGAGACGGACCAGCGCGTGACGGGCCGGTTCGCGCTGCCCGTACCACGTCCTGCGGCGGCCGACCGCGAGCTCGAGCTTCACCACCGGCTCGAGCCGGTAGACGTTCGGACCCTCGAGCAGGCGAACCTCGATGAGACGCACGATCCGCGCAGGATAGCGCGGCGGTCCGGACGAGCGGCGGCTCCTGGCGCACGACAGGAGCGGGTCATCTGCGCGCGATCGGCTCCGGGCTCCCGCCCGCCCGATATGCTTCGCTGCGCCATGGACCACCCCATCGCCGACCCCGGGCTCGCCACGCTCCACGATCTCGTCGCCGACGACGAGCCGGCGTTCCTCGCCGACCTCGCGACCCTCGTCGGCATCGACTGCGGGAGCTACACGAAGGCCGGCGTCGACGAAGTCGGCCGCTGGGTCGGCGGCTATCTCCGCGAACTCGGGGCGACCGTGACCGTCCATCGGCACGACACGCTCGGCGACACCGTCGTCGGGACCGTGGACGGGACACCGGGCGGGCCGCGTCTCCTGCTCGTCGGCCACATGGACACCGTCTTCGATCCGGGGACCGTGGCGGACCGCCCGTTCCGGATCGAAGCCGGCCGCGCCTACGGGCCGGGCGTGACGGACATGAAGGGCGGCCTCCTGACCGGTCTCCATGCGCTCGCCGCACTGCGCCGGACCCACGATCCGCTGCCGTTCGAACGCATGACGTTCATCGCCAATCCCGACGAGGAGATCGGCTCCCCGACATCGACGCCGATCATCCGGCTGGCCGCCGCCGAGGCGGACCTCTGCCTTGTCCTCGAATGCGCCCGCGCGAATGGCGACATCGTGAGCTCGCGCAAGGGGATCCTCGACGCTCGCCTCACGATCCACGGCCGCGCCGCGCACGCCGGGGTGGAGCCCGAGAAGGGCCGCAGCGCGATCCTCGCCGCCGCCCACCTCGTGCCGGCGCTCCATGCCCTGAGCGGGCGCTGGCCGGGCGTGACATGCAACGTCGGCGTCCTCCACGGCGGGACACGGCCGAACGTGGTCGCCGAGCAGGCGACGCTCGAGGTGGATCTCCGGGCGATCGTCCGGGCGGACCTCGAGGCGGCCGAGGCGGCCGTCCGCGAGCTCATCGCGACCCCAGCTGTCCCCGATGTGACCGTCGAGCTCGAGCCGATGGCCCGCTGGTGGCCGATGGAGAAGCTCGAGCGGTCCGGCCGGCTCGTCGAGCTCGCCGTGGATACCGCCGCCCGGCTCGGCTTTCCGCTCCGCGATGCGGCGACCGGCGGCGCCTCGGACGCGAACACGACCGCGGGCATGGGCGTGCCGAGTCTCGACGGCCTCGGGCCGATCGGCGGCAACGACCACTCGCCGGCCGAATATCTCGAGGTGGACTCGATCGTTCCCCGCACCGCCCTCCTCGCGGGGCTCATCGTCGCCGCCAGCCGCGACCCCATAGTCCGCTCGTGGCGGACGTGATCAGGTCGTGGCGGGCGTGATCAGGCGAGGCCGGCCGCGCGGGTGACGGCGGCGAGCGCGACCCCGGCGAGGAGTCCGATGAAGAGGTTCCGGCGCCACGCGACGAGGGCGACGCAGAGGACCACGGCCGGCAGCTCGATCCCGACGTGGAAGCTCGCCCTGCCGTTCGGGTCGTTCACGACCACGGTGTTGACCGCGGCGAGCGCGGCGAGGACGGCCGGGCCGACGAGCCGGAGGTAGGCGAGCACGGGCGGCGGCAATCGCTCGATGCCGGGAGCGAGGATCGGCAGCGCCCGCGATGGATAGGTCACGGCGCCCATGAGGAGGGCGAGCCCGATGAGGTCGAGGCTCACAGGGCGAGTCCGATGAGGGGACCGACGAGGCCGCCGATGACGACCGCGACGTGGGGATCCCAGGCAAGTGCGACGACCACCGCCACGACGATCGCGGCCCCGACCGCCACGATCTCCCGCCGGCCGGTGACGAGTCCCGTGGCGAGGCCGGCCATCGCGGCCGGAAAGACGACGTCGAGCCCGAATCGGTCCGGCGCGGCGACCGAGCCCCCGACGAGGAATCCGAGGACGGTGGCGACATTCCACGGAATGAACGTGGACCCGATCGCCGCGATCCAGTAGCCGCCGACGTCGAGGCGGCCGAGCCGTTTGAAATGGGCGAGCGAGAGCGCGAACGCCTCATCGGTGAGGACGTAGGCCATCGCGGCCCGTTCCGGACGCGAGACGCCGCGGAGCCACGGTGCAAGGGCTGCCGAATACAGCAGGTGGCGAGCGTTGAGGAACGCCGTCAGGAGGACGATCGCCGGCCACGGGGTCGCCGCGGCGACGAGCCCGACCGCCGCGAACTGCGAGGCGCCGGCGAAGACGATCGTGCTCATCGCGACGGCCTCCGCGATCGAGTAGCCGGCCCGCTCGGCGGCGAGCCCGAACACGACCCCGAAGGCGGCGGACGACACGACGATGCCGGCCATGTCGAGGACGAGGCGGCGGCGAGCCTCCGCGAGCCCGATCGCGGCGACGGCGGTCAGCGGAGGAACGTCTTGGCGCAGGTCCCGTCGCACACGACGTACACGGCATGCAGGTCGAGCGCGTAGCCGGCCGTGTGGAGGAGGCCGGGGCAGCCCTTCGTCGGGCACTTCCAGACCCAGCGCTGGTCGTCGTCGTCGTCGAGCGGCGACGTCTCCGCGGCGAGCGTGGCGGCGAGGCCGTCCCGGGCGGCGACGAGGCGGGCGATCGCGGCCGCGCGCTCGGCTTCCGTTTCGCTCGTGTACGGGTAGTTCTGCCCCACGTTCGAGGTCACGCGTCCTCCTGCGAGGCGGCGAGGTGTCCGCCGGTGGCGGTGGTCGTGAGCGCAGCGCGCCACCGGCAGGCGGGAGTATAGCCTCGGTGTCTCAGCAGACGGCAGGTGCGCCGGCGCTCCGCGGGTCGGTCGCGGCGGCGACGGAGCCATCGGCCGTCGCCGGACCGCCGTCGACGAGCTCGATGGCGTGACAATGGCCGAGCTGGTCATCGAAGGCGGCGACCTCCGTCACCGGGTGGCCGCGGGCGGTGAGCGCGGCGGCGATCGATGGCGCGAAGCGCGACTCGAGCCGCACGGCGATCGGTGGGGCGAAGTGCTCCGCCGCCTCCACGAACGCCCGCGGCGCGGCGATCGCGGTGGCGACGTCGACCCCGCCGTCGACGAGGGCGGAGACCACCTGGGCGAGGATCTGCGGCTGGGTGTCGCCGCCCATCGAGCCCAGGACCACCCACGGCCGTCCCGCGCGAACGAGCATCGCCGGCAGGAGGGTATGGAGGGGTCGCTTGCCCGGAGCGAGCTCGTTCGGGTGTCCCTCGGCGAGCGTGAAGTACGACCCGCGGTCGTGGTAATGGATCCCGGTCGCGGGGTCGAGGACGCCGGAGCCGAAGCCGCGATAGTTCGATTCGATGAGGCTCACCGCGCTTCCGTCGGCGTCCACCGTCGCGAGGTAGACGGTCCCGCCGCCGCGGGGATGGACAGATGGCCGCGGAGCGGCGGCGTGTCCCGGATCGATCCGTCCGGCAAGCTCGGCGATCCGACCAGGGTCGAGGAGGTGCTCGACCGGAATGTCGACGACCGCGGGGTCGGCGAGGAACGCGTCGCGATCCGCCATCGCGAGCTTCGCCGCCTCGATGCCCGTGTGGAGCCACGCCGCATCCGTGACACCCGCGGGCCCGAACGCGGACCGGGTCGGCGGGTCGAACCGGTCGAGGATGGCGAGGATCTCGAGCGCGACCAGGCCGGACGAGTTCGGGGGATGGGTGGTCACCGTCCCGCCGCGATACGACGTCGAGATCGGCGCCTCCCAGGTCGCGTCCTGCGCAGCGAGGTCGGCAGCCGTGATCGGCGATCCGGCGGCCGCGAGACCGGACGCCTGCCGGCCGGCGAGATCGCCGTCGTACAGGTCGTCGAAGCCCGCCAGGGCGAGTCGTTCGAGCGTCCGAGCGAGTGCGGGCTGGCGGACGAGCTCGCCGGGCCGCCACGGGCGACCAGCCGGTCGGTGCACGGACGCCCATGCGGAACCGTGATCAGGCAAGGCCGGGGACGTGCGGAAGATCTCGGCGCTCCGCTCGACGGCCGCGATGTAGCCATCCCAGGCGGGAAATCCACGCGCCGCAAGGTCGATCGCGGGGGAGAGGATCGTGGCCCGCGAGAGGCGGCCGTGGCGCGCCTGGGCCCGGGCCCAGGAGCGGACGGCTCCCGGCGTCGTGATCGTGAGTGGACCGCGCATCGGGAGCGCCGTCGCCCCGGCCCGTCGCCACGCTGCCGCATCGGCGGCGGCCGGCGCCCGGCCGGATCCGTTGAGCGCCGACATCGTCGCGGACGCCTCCTCCCAGATGAGCCAGAACGCATCACCGCCGATCCCACAGCCGTTGGGCATGACCACCGCGAGGACGGCATTCGTCGCGATCGCCGCGTCGACAGCGGTTCCACCGGCACGGAGGATCGACAGGCCGGCGGCGGTCGCCAGATGGTGCGGCGCAACGACCGCAGCGGTCCGACCGCGCGCGAGCGCCATCGGCACGAGGGGCCGTTCGGTCGCCATCACGTCCGCCACCTGCGGAGTCTACCGAGGGGACGTCCTGCGGGGGTCACCCAGCGCCCTGGGAGTCGCATCCGGCGCGCTGGCCGCACCGGCGACCGGGCCGACCGGTACCATCCGGGGCGATGCAGCGTTCCCTCGCGGCGGTCCTTGCCGGAACCTTCACCCTTCGCTTCTCGACCGGCCTGACCGGCGCCCTCCTCGTCTATTACCTCGCCGAGCTGCCGAGACACGGCGGAATCAGCGTGGGGCCGATCACCCTCGGCCTGTTCGGCGCGTTGTTCTTCGCCTCCGAACTCATCCTCTCGACGCCGTTCGGGCTGCTCGCGGACCGACTCGGCCATCACCGGGTCATGCAGTACGGGCCGGCGTTCGGGGCGGTCGCGGTCCTGCTCACCTGGGCCACGACGAACGTCTCGCTCCTCGGTGCGACCCGCATCCTCGAAGGCGCGTCCACGGCGGCCTCGGTCCCCTCGATCCTGGGGTTCATCGCTCTCGCGACAGCCGGCGACGAGCTCCTCCGCGGGCGGGCGGCCGCCCGGTTCGAGGGCGCGACGCTCGCCGGCCTCGGCGTCGGCATCGTCGTTGCCGGGCCGCTCTGGCAGGCGATCGGCCGGGCGGGCTTCCTCCTCAACGCGGCGATCTATGTCGGCTCGTTCCTCATCTACCGGTTCGGTGTCGCCGACCCACAGGACCCGGCGAAGCGGGCCGAGTCGACCGCCGCCCACCCCGGGATCCGACGGTACGCGGAGATCCTCGGCCGGTCGCACGTCTGGCTGCTCGCCCCGACCTGGATCGCGGTGAATGCGTCCCTCGGGCTGTGGACCAGTCAGGCCCTGTTCCAGCTCGTCCGACATCGCCCGGAGGAGTTCCGCAACCAGTACCTCATGGGCCTCGCCGACCCGATCCAGGTGAGCATCGGCCTTGCCGTCGGCCTCGTGGTCTTCTTCGCCGGCCTCGTGTTCTGGGGTGAGCGGTTCCGGCGGATCCGACGGACGACGATCATCTTCTACGGGATCTGCGGCGGCGCGACGGTCCTCATCGCAGCCGGATTCGTCAATCACAGCGAGGGGCTGCCGTTCATCGTCCGTCTCGCCGAGACGATCCCGATCGGCATCGGCCTCTTCGTCCTCGCCGGGGCGACCCCGGCCGCCCTCGGCCTCCTCGCCGACGTGTCCGAGGCGTACCCGAACGATCGCGGCGCGATCATGGGTCTCTACTCCGTGTTCCTCGCCCTCGGTCAGATCACCGGCAACCTCCTCGGCGGGGCGGCGGCGATGGCCCGTGGCATCGACGGTCTGCTGATCGCGACGATCGTCCTCCTCGCGATCGCCCTCCTGCCCCTCAGCCGGCTCCGGTCGTTCGAGCACCGCCTCACGCCCTCGCCGGACGTGGCGCCAGGCCAGACCGACGGCCCCGCGCCGCCAGAAGTCCTTCATCCATGAATGGTTCATCACTGAAATGATCTTCGCCCGGCGGAGCCCCGTCCGGCTGCCGGATGCCTGGCCGTTCGCCCCGCCCGCCGCCCACCACCTCGGGAGGACCCGTTGAGCCGAGTCGCCATCGTCACAGACTCCGCCTCCGACTTGATGCCCGCGACCGCGGCCGCAGCCGGCATCGCCATCGTCCCGCTCGAGGTGAGTTTCGGCGACGTACGGTTCAAGGCCGGCGTGGACCTCACGACCGAGCAGTTCTGGGAGCGCATGGCGGCGCCCGACCAGCCATTCCCGAAGACCGCGGCGGCGAGCGCCGGCGACTTCGTCACGATCCTCGAGCGCCGTTTCGCGGAGGGTGCCGAGTCGGCCGTCTGCATCGTCGTCGCCGGCAGCCTGTCCGGGACGCTCAAGGCAGCCCTGATCGCCCGGGACAACCTCCCCGAGCGCGAGATCCACGTCGTGGACTCCGGGTCGGCCTCGATGGGCGAGGGGCTGCTCGCCCTCATGGCGGTCGAGATGGCGGCTCGCGGCTCGACGGCCGCGGAGATCGCGGCGACCCTCGAGGACCGCCGCTCGGACCTCGACCTGTACGTCGCCCTCGACACGCTCGAGTACCTCAAGCGCGGCGGGCGGATCAGCGGCACGCAGGCGGCCGTGGGGACGCTTCTCAGCGTCAAGCCGATCATCACGATCCGGGCCGGAGCGGTGGATACCGCGGACAAGGTCCGTACCCGATCGAAGGCCCGCGAACGGGTCCTCGAGCTGCTGACGACCCGACCGGTCGAACGGGTCGCGATCCTCCACACGATGGCCGAGGACGTCCAAGGCTTCCGCGACGAGCTGGTCCGACGGATGCCCGGCGGCATCGATCCGGCGGCCGTCTCCATCCAGCCGGTCGGACCGTCGATCGGGCCGCACCTTGGACCGGGTGGGATCGGAGCGGTCGTCCTCTACGCTCGCTGAGAGCGGGTGGCGACCCGCTGCGGGTGTGGCGACCCGACGAAGGGACCCGCTATACTCGGCGCCGGATCACCTGACGCGGCGCGCCACCCGCCTGCAGATCACCGGCCACACCGGGGATCGAGCGCCGCGGACCGTGGGGTCTTCCGGGAGAAGACCCAGCACGCCGGGCGCCCCGCATCGGGCGTCACGGCACGGAGGAACCGCTCCTCATGACCACCGAGCAGACCGCGGTGCGCATCAACGCATGGGAGATCGCGCAGCGGCAGTTCGACCTCGCGGCCGACCACCTCAACCTCGACCCGGGCCTCCGCCGCGTGCTCCGCGAGCCACGACGCGAGCTCACGGTCCATTTCCCGGTCCACATGGACGATGGAAGCGTCCAGGTCTTCACCGGATACCGCGTCCAGCACAACCTCGGCCGCGGACCCGCGAAGGGCGGCCTGCGGTACCACCAGGACGTCAGCCTCGACGAAGTCAAGGCGCTCGCGATGTGGATGACGTGGAAGTGCGCGGTCGTCGGCATCCCGTACGGCGGCGGCAAGGGCGGCGTCATCGTCGACCCGAAGAAGCTCAGCCAGAAGGAGCTCGAGGGTCTCACCCGTCGCTTCGCGACGGAGATCAGCGTCCTCATCGGCCCGGAGCGCGACATCCCCGCCCCGGACGTGAACACGAACGCCCAGACGATGGCCTGGATCATGGACACGTACTCGATGCACGTCGGGTATACGGTCCCGGGCGTCGTCACCGGCAAGCCGATCGCCCTCGGCGGGTCGGAAGGCCGGAACGAGGCGACCGGCCGGGGCGCCGTCTACTGCATCGTCGAGGCGGCCGCCCATCTCGGGATGGACCTTCGAGCGGCGAAGGTCGCCGTCCAGGGCTTCGGCAATGCTGGCTCGATCGCCGCCCGCCTCATCGTCGACGAGGGGTCGACCGTCGTCGCCGTGAGCGACTCGACCGGCGGAATCCACAATCCGGCAGGGCTCGACATCGAGCGGGTCATCGCCTGGAAGCGGGAGCACGGCACGGTCCAGGGCTTCCCGGGCGCGACGGACGTGACGAATGCGGATGTCCTCGAGGTGGAGTGCGACATCCTCATCCCGGCCGCACTCGAGAATCAGATCACCTCGCGCAACGCGAAGAACATCCAGGCTCGACTCATCGCCGAGGCGGCGAACGGCCCGACGACGCCCGATGCCGACGAGATTCTCTTCGACCGCGGGGTCTTCCTCATCCCGGACATCCTCTGCAACGCGGGCGGCGTGACGGTGAGCTACTTCGAGTGGGTCCAGGACCTCAACCGCGACCACTGGAGCGAGCCGATCGTCAACGCGAAGCTCAAGGAGATCATGATCCGGGCGTTCGGTGAGACGCATCGCATCGCCGAGCTGGAACAGGTGAACATGCGGACCGCCGCGTACCTGCTCGCCGTTCAGCGGGTCGCGGACGCCACGGCGATGCGCGGCCTCTACCCGTAGACCGCCGACACTTCCTCCTCGCCAGCGGGCGGGTCACCGCCGCCGGGCTCGGCGCCCTCGCGCTCGCCCGTTGCTCCCCCGCGCCCGCCGCCTCGCCATCCGCTGCGCCGTCACCCTCCGCGGTCGGCCCCGGGTCGTCCCCGTCGGCAGCGAACGGCGCCCCGTCGGCATCGACCCCCCCGTCAGCGGCACCTGGCACGCCGCGACCGCGCGATAACGCGATCGCCCGGGAGAACGCCAGGCACGGCACGCTCGACTGGATCCTCGGCGGTGCCCACTACCCGCTGTCCTGCTTCGTCGCTCCGGCATCGGCGGCGCCCGGCGAGCGGTTGACGCTGTTCGTGAACTCGGACGTGCCGTTCGACGTGGACTGGTATCGCCTCGGCTGGTATCACGGCGACGGGGGGCGCCTGGTCCGGACGGATCGCGGCCTTCGGCCCCAGGCCGGCGGCCCGCTCGTTCCCGACCCGGAGACGGGTCTCGTGGAGGCTCCCTGGCCCGCGGCCCTCGAGATCCAGGTGCCCGCCGACTGGACGAGCGGCATGTACAGCGTCGTCATCCGCGGTGGGCGACCGGGCCCCACCGGCCGGATCCCCCGCGGCACGGAGGCGGGCGCGGTGGTGGCCACGGCGCCGTTCATCGTCCGTCCGGCCGTCGGCGCCGGCGTGACCCCGGCGCCGGTCCTCTTCGTGAGTGCCGGGATCACCTGGCAGGCGTACAACCCATGGGGCGGGGCGGACCTGTACGGGGCGTCCGCGGAAGACGCACCGGACGCCGCGGCCGGCCGCCGGGCCGTCGTGGTGGGCTTCGACCGCCCGTACACCCTCGACTACGGTTCGGGGTACCAGCGCCGCTGGGAGCTGCAGTTCGTGCGCTGGCAGGAGCGGGAGGAGCGCGACGTCGAGTACATGATGGACGTCGATCTCGAGCTGCACCCCGAGCTGCTGAAGGGGCGCCGCCTCATCGTCTTCGCCGGTCACCACGAGTACTGGTCGCGGCCGATGCGGACGTCGATCGAGGGTGCCATCGCGGCCGGCATCAATGTCGCATTCCTGTCGGCGAACGAGATCTTCTGGCAGGTCCGACTCGGGCCGTCGCGGCTTGGCCCGGGTCGGCAGGTGACCTGCTACAAGAGCGCTGCGCTCGATCCGCTCGCGACGACGAACCCGGCGCTCACGACGACCCGCTGGCGGCAACCTCCGGTCAGCGATCCGGAGGCCTCGGTCATCGGCCAGATGTACGGCCACATCGTCCGCCGTCCGGGAGACTGGGTCGTGCGTTCCAGCGGGCACTGGCTGTACCAGGGCACCGGGTTGCGCGACGGCGACCGGATCGCCAACCTCATCGGCCAGGAATACGACACGTTCTTCCCGCGGTTCGCCCACCCCGGCACGGTCCTGCTCGCGCAGGGTCCGATCGACGCGGTCATCCACGGCACGGAGATCTATCCGAGTCCGGCGATCCACACGGCGACGATGTACACGGCCGATTCCGGGGCGACGGTCTTCGCCGCCGGTACGTTCCAGTGGAGCTGGGCCCTCGACGCGTACGGCGACCGGAGCTACGCCGGCGTCCGGACGCCGTTCGATCGGCGGGTCGGAATCATGACCAACAATCTCTTCGAACGGCTCGGTGACGGACCGGGCTGAGCGGGCGCGTTGTACCATCGCCGGCATGCTCGATCACGAAGAGAAATTCCTGTTCAAGGAGGAGATCCTCCACCTCGCCAATGCCGTCGCGGAGCCCGGGGTCCTCGACAACGTGGAGGACCTCCTGACGGACGTCATCACGAGCCCGCGGTTCGATTCGGAGGTCTTCACCCTCGAGCGGAGCCTCCAGGTCATGCTCGGCTCGCGAGCGGGAACGACGCTCGTCGGCCTGCTCACCGTGGCCCCGGAGGTCTTCGACGAGGTGGCCGAGGTCCGGATCCCATCCGAGGTTCACGAACGGCTCGTCGCCTGGCGCGCGAGGTTCGGGCTCGCCATCGACAACGCCCTGAACTACCTCAACAACCCCGACGGCATCCAGGGTCACAACTTCGCGACCCAGATCGCCCACGTCGAGGAGCGGCGCGTCCTGCAGGGCCGCCTCACGCTCGTCCGCTACAACAACGAACCGCAGTTCTTCGTCGCCGACGCGAGCGTCTTTGCCGGTCTCATCGTGGATATCCTCGAACGGCTGGGGCCGTATCTCGAGGCGGACAGCTTCGACGCTGACATGCTCGGTCGGCTCCGCGACGCGGTCGCCCTCGTCGAGCGCAAGACGACGACGCACGGCTGACGGTCCGGATCGGCCCCGAGCGCCGCCGGATGCGCCACCTGTACCTCGCCGCCACCGGCCAGAACCGCGGCAAGACGACCGCCGCGCTCGGCTTCGTGGACGGCTTCATCCGGGAGGGACTGGCCACCGGCTTCATGAAGCCGGTGGGCCAGCGGACGGTCATCCAGGACGGTGTCCCGGCGGACGAGGACGCGGTCCTCATGCGGGCGGTGTTCGGTCTCCGCGACGCGCTCCCGGCGATGAGCCCCGTCCACATCCCCCGCGGCTTCACGAAGGCGTATATCGCCGGTGAGGTCGTCGAGGACCTGCCGGCCCGGATCCGCGACGCGCACGCGACGTTCGCCGAGCGTGACGTGCTCCTCGTCGAGGGCACCGGCCACGCCGGCGTCGGGGCGGTGGTCGGGCTCTCGAACGCGGTCGTCGCCGCGCTCCTCGGAACGCCCACCGTCATCGTCTCGGAAGGAGGCGTCGGCCGGCCGATCGACGAGATCGTCCTCAACGCGTCGCTCTTCCGAGCCCATGGCGTCCTCGTCGCCGGGGCGATCGTCAACAAGGTCGAGCTCGATGCCCAGCCGGGGATCGCCCGGACCCTCGAGCGTGGCCTCGCGCTGCACGGCATCCCTCTCCTCGGCATCCTCCCGTATCGGCCGATCCTGTCGAACCCGACGCTCGGCATGGTCCTCGAGGGTGTCCACGGCGAGACGATCCACCCGGGTCCGGACCTCGACGCGGTCATCGGCGGCGTGGCAATCGGAGCGATGGAGCCCGGCCACATGCTCGAGCGGATCGGCCCGCGGACACTCGTCATCGTGCCCGGCGACCGGGAGGATGTCATCCGGACCGTCATCGAGGTGAACGGTCCAGGAGCCGCCGCGCTCGGCCTCGTCCTCACCGGTGGCTATCGACCGCGACCCGCCGTCATCGACGCGATCCGCCGGGCGGACCTGTTCGCGACGCTCGTCGCCGAGGACACCTATCCGGTCGCCTCCGAGGTCCACGACCTCCTCGTCAAGACGCATCCGGCGGATCGGGAAAAGATCGAGCTCATCAAGGCCCTCGTCGCGGAGCACCTCGACATCGACCGGATCCTCGCCGCGGCGACGGAGCATGGCCGATGACACGCGGAGTGGTCGACTGTGGACACGCCGATGGTCGGTCGCTCGCGGAGGTGCCGGTGGTCGCCCGCGGAGGTGCCGATGGTCGCCCGCGGAGCCGCCGGTCGCCCGCGGGAGCCGCCGCGGACAAATGACCACCAGGCGGGCGTTGGTCGCCGATCAACGGTCACATGATCGCCTGATGGTCAGATGGCAGGGTCGAGTCGTGAGGGTCGGCCGCTCTCACGCTCGGGATGGCTCGCCGAGGGCTGCCGGACGAGGGCCAGCCCGGACCAGTGCCCTCCTGGTGAGCATCTGACGGATTCCGCCCGCCC
>JADEYI010000814.1_pt1 | contig 33397 bp, 34 predicted proteins | sample 8542331 | NCBI WGS metagenome assembly JADEYI01 (sample SAMN16510988, study PRJNA670497) | mine drainage metagenome | isolation source: biofilm near Copperflume 1 | place: Germany: Marsberg coppermine Kilianstollen | collected 2018-02 | reverse complement strand
TTTGAGAAGCTATCGTTGTCGTTGACAACTAAGTGGGGGAGAGTGTAACGTTACAAGCTTTCCACTGCTTCTTTCAAGAGACTGTCCCTCAGGAAGAGTCAGTCCAGGAAATTTTCAAGGGACATTCTTACTGTATTATAGGACCTGGCAAGGGACACACCGCTGCTGAAGCTGGCACAGACCATCTTTCCGGCGCACCCTGCCGACCCGGTCAACCTTGCGTGGCTGGCAGAGTTCCAGGTCCCCCCACTGCGCGCTGCCTGGTACATCCGCATCCACACCATCCACAGGTGACTCTTTTTCTGTTCAAATTTGGGTTTATTTACTTTTTAAGAAATTTCCGAAACCCTAAATATTACAATAAATTAGGGTAATAAAACTAATTGTCAATTCTTCATACTTGTTCGATTTAAAGTGACCGGGAGTCGGGCAAGAATTGAGCAAGATTGGTGTCCGATTGCTCTTCACACGGTTGGGAGTGTCCGGGGAGAAGAGCTATTGATGCATTGCCCTGGACAGCGCATGCGGTCTCAGGGCTGAACTCTTTCCGGGTCTTGGAAATTACATGCATCCCTAGATTCTCTTGCATTTTCTCCGGGAGGGCATCAAATGCTGTATTCCGGACATTTCTGCATTTGCTGTATCAGGCTGTGTGAGAAATCCATGCACCTGCGACCTTGGGCAATGTGGACAGCTTTGAGACATGGCACTATAAAATTCAGGTGCCCGAGAGACTCATTCTAAGCCCCGCGCTCCTGGCTTTTATTGGCCCCGGCTTTTTGGGGATTTTCCACCTTAAGGCAATCAAGCCACTTTGGGGGAATTTTGCCGTCTGCATCACTGAGGGCATGCTCCATTGGATTGTGTTTATCGAGAGCTGGTTAAATGCTGGGTCGTTGAGAACCTCCCAAATATGGTCTCAAAATTGTCATAGAGTTTGTACGAGGGTCTTTATCATAACCCTTTTTGACAGAGTTATTATTTTCTGCGGGATTTAGAGTGAGCACTACAGTATGACATATACACTTGCACCTGTGAGCAGGGGTGAGTGGCACAAGGGGGAGGACAGGGCGGCAGTGCGTGCCAAGCTTTGGACGGGGGACCTGCTTAGAGCGCTGGATGGAGAATTAGATTCTGCCCTGCCCTACAGCTCCCCTGGCAGCAGTCCTCCGCCGCAGCCTGCCACACCCCCACTACCAGGTACGCTGATTTTTTTTTTCACTTCTTACATTTTAGCGTTATATTAAATATCAGCTACAGACCAAGGAATTGTAAACCCTAAACCCTAGGAACCCTATAGTCAAATGTTGGGGATTACTTGCACCCCCACGGATTTCCATGCTTTTGCGATTTTATGGGTGGAGGCGTCTTGGCTTGTCATGTAACACAATGTATATTTTGCTGCCTTGTTCACTTTGTTGGTCACATGACCATCTGACCTCGGCTCTCAGTCAGCGTAGTAATTTTCTGAGGTATCAAAGCTGAGCCCAGAGCTACGTGAAGTGCTTGAACGGAGCTGTGTGACTGATGCAGATAGCACAGCCAGTGAAGCTGCAGAGCAACTGCCAAGTCATCATGCAAATGTGACATGGCCGTGTGCTAGTGAGAGGCCCTGGGTGCTGCCAGATCTGGCGGCAGCATTCCCTCCCGAGACAGGCTCCAGGTGGCACTATTACGCATGCTTAGCTGGACACACCTACAGGTAAATGCCGCATTCATGATCTGTTGACCACTTTTGGCGCTGGATGATATTTTTGCAGGCCTGAGATCTGTTTGCATGCCATCCTTGTGGCAAGATTGAGCATACGAACCTGTCTTCCGCCCCTTGTCTCGTTGTAAGAAAGATCAAATCTCCTGTAGGCACCGCAAATACTTTATCCCACAGCTGCGTAAATTGAAGCTCGTAAAGGGTCTCCCCTTTCAGGGCGGCAGGGATTTACATGTCTCGAAGTGAACATGTGCCGATGCTATGCATGTGGAGGGAGGGATTGGTGGCCCCAGACATGCTCGTTGTGTGGCTGCTTAATCACTTGGGGAGGGCACGCCGTTCTCCGGCCGTCTCCGTCTGCCTTGTGCCGCTGCTGCAGCTGTGCATTCAGGTGAGCCAAGCACCAGCCAAGAGCTTCACTGACGCATTTTCGGGCCAGAACAGTGTTAATACTGCCAAACTTTGGACGGATGGCAGGCATATAACAAAACTTTTCAATATGAAGATGGGCAGTGACAGAATGCCTACAAGACCAATGAGCATCGGGTGGCTCCCAACAGGTCTCTACAAATATGACAATGATAAGAACTGTCAGTCAGACATGCCAAATCCTTGAAGGACTTTGGCTCTTATATCAGCCCTTGCACCGCCCTCATAGTCTGTCGTTCATGTTGATGGGCTCAGCAATCTCAAGGCCACATTCACTGCTGGGACATTCGGATTAAAGGTGCAACATGTCAGATAAAAGATAATCAGGTATCACCTCGGATGTGTATCATGCTCACAATTGTTTGCGGCCTGAATAGGAGGTGCTGCAATCCCAGCTGCATGTGCGCAATCTGCTGGACATCTGCTGCCGCCACCTGGCAGCTGCAGGCGCAACTTCCTCGGGGGATTACGCATCGTCGCGCTCACAAGCCAGAGCCAAGATAGGCGTCGGCCTGACCCTTGCCATGCGCTATGTAATTGTGCACTGCCCCCACAGCCTGGTCGCTCTGGACCTGAAGCCTTTTCAGGCCGCCCTGGATGCCACTGCCCACATCAAGGTGATATTTATGTCTTGAAGTTCCATAGTCACGCTCTCTTTACAGCGCATGCTCTGGTTATGCAAAACCTTCAAGAGAATGTCTGCAACAACCGTCTTGTCACTATACAGCATGAAGCAACGTCAATGATGTTGCAGGGTTTCCCTATTGGCCCTTCAATCCTGTGCCTACCATTTTGTGCAGTTGTAGGCAAGCTGGGGAAGGGTTCAAGCTTGCATCTGCGATTTTTTCAATTTCCAGTATCTGTTTCTCAAAATTTAGAGTGTAATATACTTGCAAGGATGGCCTTGAGACTGTGCAAGCATGAATCTCACGTCAAGTTTGAAATTTTCCATTGTTTCTCACGGCTGGTACTGTGTAGCAGGATCACACAGGAGCCGGCCTGAGCAGTGCTGCGGCACAGGGAGCGCTGAGCGCCGTCTTAGACCAGGCGACTGCTCTGGGCGCTGCAGTGAACAAGCGCGTGCTGTCCTATGATGAGGCTGCAGCCGTCCAGGTTAGGCTCTGTTTCCTGCAGTGCATGTGGCTTGGGACGCTGACAAGATGTAGTCTGCTCTCACCCTGCAAGGGTTTTGACATAATGGAGCACCTGTTCAATATTATCAAGGAGCCGCGCAGTTAGCTAATCGATTGTTTTATTATCCTGTCCTTCGTGTGGCGCAGTGGAAACATGCTGTGCTGCTCTTTGTGGGCATGTATGCCCGCAGTGCTGAACTCCCGCCAGATGTCAATTTGCAGACACTCTCACAGCACTGGCAGGGGTTTATTTGGAAACTTCAAAATTTAAACCTAAACCCTAAAATTTCAAATATTCAAAAAATTAGGATTTGAATCCGAGAGTTTAAATTGGGATCGCAGGTGCTGGAAGATGCGCTGCCGGTGTCGGGCGCAGCACAGGCGCTGCAGACGTTGCATGGGCGCCTGGACCGCTGCGTTCCCTCCGCAGACTTCCCATTACTAATCGTGCACCTGGCATGCAGCTGGGCATGCGCTCCCAGCATCCCATGCCTGCAGCCAGGTGCTCCACTGCTGCTTGACTGCACAGAGTATCGCATGAATATCCTCTTGGCAGTTTCATGTTCTTCTCACTGCTCGGTGTCTACGTGCGCTCGCCTGGGCCTAGGATTGCAGATGTTTTTTTTGCACCATGACATCTCCGAGATTGTCAAGCCAAATCCCATTCGTATGCACAAAGACATCTGCAAATATGGAAAAATACATGTTAGACAGACAAAAGATCAAGAAATAGGTGTTACACTCTCTTGCACAGGTGATATCCCTTTCCTCTTTTGGACGAACAGGTCCTCCCTGTTTTCTTCACTGCAATTTATTCTGTAATTCTCTGGACCCTGAGGTCTGTTAGTGACCTCTAGGTGGGAAATCTTTTACAAGATACGCAAAGTGGCTGTGGTAAAATCGAGTTCTGGGCTGGGCAGGTGAAGCAGAGGCTGCCACCAAGCCGCGGCAGCTGCCGGGTCAGCTTCCGCTGCGGCGCCTGTTTGTGCTGGACATCATGCGCCAGCTGGCGGCCCACCTGCGCCGGCAGCGCGGCCCTGAAGCTGCCGCGCAGCTTCCCACTGGAGCGCCAGATCCCGTCCTGCAGGTGCTTGCCTTTCATTTCTCGCTTAATGCATGTTATGAATAAATGCATGGGATCACTTATTGCCTTGCCAGTTTATTCCTTGTTCTGGAAAGCATTCTGGATGTCCAAAGATGCCATTTTGCCTCTCATCAAATCTGCGTAAATGAAGACGAGGAAAAAAGAACTAGTGTGAAAATGCCGTATGCACGAGCCAGGAACAGTACATCTTGCCCTGATGCTGTCCAAGGGTTTGCTTCTTGAGTTCAAGGCTATTGTCAACCTCGAGCTTGAGCCACTGAGCATCCCATTCGCTACAGGAGGCTGTGCTACAGTGGCTGGGAGAGGAATGCGCCGCAGTTGTGCAGGCGGCTGAGTTGGTGGTGGACCTTGCCGTTGGCGGCTTCTTCTGCCCTGCTCTCTACCTCAACACCCTTCTTGCCCGGGTATGACACACATTCCACAAGTATTCTCCCACACTAATTTTCTCCCACACTGATAATACTGAGACTTGAAGCTTGAACCATTAGGATTTCAGAAGCTTGAACCTGGTTCCATAGACCCAGGGGAACGTTCCTGCGACCAGCACATAGCAGGTTTTACACCCAACGTAGCAATGAAAATGCAAGTCTTTTCATGTTGTGCATGAAACGTTAGATTTATATTCAAATGGCGATGCAGGGGTTGCTGGACGAGCAAAGCCGGGGTCAAGGAGGGAGCGCCGGGCGTCACAGCGCGTTTCTGCGGCACCTGCACCCGCAGCTGCATCTACCCACGCTCATGCCGCTGCCATCGGCATCTGAACCCGCGCCAAAACTTGCTCGATCCAGATCAGGCACCGGCTCCCAGGGCTTGGCAGCTCGCAGTGTGTCAATCGAGTCTGCAGAGGCGACCCCTCTGCGCCACGGCTCGGCCGAGAGCCTCTCCGCGCTGCCGGCAAGCGCGCCGGAGCCGGCGCCGAGAAAAAGCAAAAAATTGGCGCCGGCGGCCGGAGTGGAACGCTGGTCTGCGGCGCGCGTGGAATACGCGCGCACGCGCTCCGTGGCGCTCAGGGGAGTCGGTGCGAAGCGCAAGCGGGGGCTTAGCGCGAAACGAGAGCTCCGCAGCCGAGGGAGCAGTGAGGAAGGAACTTCTGGGTCGCCTCCGCTCCCGGCAGGCTCCAAGCGAAGGCGTAGAGGGGAAGCAGAGGCTGCAGTGGACCCCTTCCTGGACTGGCAGCCGGCAGCGAAGCGCGCAAAGCATGGAAGCAGCACGGAGAAATCTCCCTCCCCGGATGCTCTGTCTATAGAGGACGGCCGAGCAGAGCCTGGCAGGAGGACTTTCAGCAGCAGTCCAGGTAGTATCTTGCACATGCGCCACTCATGTATTAGAACAGACTGCCCCGTGTTGTTTGCTATTCCCTAGCACTTCCGAGGCACTCTGCTCGGCATGCGTCTGGGACAAATCAGCCTGCTTTGACAGAATGCTCCAAAACAAAACTCTGCCTGGTTTGCGCATCCCCGTTGAAACCCAAACACCTTATGCGACTGTAGCGTGTTATTATGTGCATTTAATAAATATTGAGTTTTTGGCTGAACAGAGGATGGAAGCAGTGGCGCAAAGCGGCCAATCTTCAGAGCCGTCAGGAAACTGGTGGCGCATGCATTGAGGCTGGAGGCTCTGCCGCCCGATGCTTCAACCACCCCTGACTGTGACATTCTCGACGCCATCCTGCAGATGAGGTATGGCAGTGCCTGATCACATGGCCCCTGATTTGGTCGAAGCATACTGTGTCTCTTTCAATGCATCTATTCTGCAAAAACTGGCTTGTGTGAAGGTCTGCAGCTGGATCAGCCAGAGAATGGATTCCTTGCTGTGAGCCTCCAACTGTTTTAAAGCAATTATGTTTTAGGCAGGCCTGTTAAGTCCTGGAATCATTTCGTAAGGGATGACCTGGACTTCATTGGATTGGCATGCCATTGGTGGAGAAAGTGCCAAGACAGGGAAGACTGAAAGATATTACTGATAGGTTGCTGCAACGCACCTTACCTCTGGCAGGAAAGCAAGCAATAACAGTAACGGTAATTTTTCAGGGTGACTACAAGACATAGAAGATATATTTCTGGTGTGTCAGGCCGTGGGAAAGGCGATGCCTCGCGCGTTGGCTGGCGAATGAATTGCGCATGACACTCATGTGGGATGGCAAGACACCTGGCAACCGCAGCTGGCACAGGCAAGTCTTACTTTCTCTGACTATGTTTCGGGGTAAAGTTTTTCAACTTTTAATATTGTTATCTGTGTTATTTCTGTGACCAGGAACCCTAAAAATATGCTCTATCCTCCTGGTGTTTGTTAAGACCCAATCCGGGTTGTCTTCTGCTGATTCGTGCAATTCATTCACGGCAGAATTGAGGTGATCACAGCATGTAGCAGTGTGGAGTAGGTGGCCCAAAAAAATCAGCAAGCTTCATTTCCGGCGGTGCCGCAGGCTTCTGTCCTGTTGGAGACCGAAGTGTGTTGAGAATATTTTCCCCTGCATACTTAATCCTAAAATAGACCAGAAACCCTAAATCCTAAATTTTAAATTGAAATAACGACCCCAAACCCTTTAAAACCCTCAATAAATAAAGCAAATAAGTGAATGTGCAGGGGTGAGGGGTGGCTTATGAGGGGTCTGGCTCTGATCGAGGCGGCTGGCGGCTTGACAGAGGCTGCGGCGCTGCTTGTGCTGCTCATCGCACGCATGCTTCGCCTCAGGCGTTTGAGTCTTCCCTCCGTTCCTCAGCCCAGTGCTGGACAGTCCCTGGCACAAGGTGAGTACATAAAACGTCATAGATGATGCCCTCTATGAACTGAGTTCATCATCGGATATGGAAACGAAGCTATCTCTCTCAGTGCCCATTTTGGTTCACCGGCTTTCCACGCAAAAATAAGACACTGCTCCAGCCAATTTATGTGGTCCTGAAGAAGTCTTCCTGAAGAAATTTTTCAGCCACTCTCCATTGCACTCCTGGGCACTGCGGCAATCTGCAGGTTTGAACCAACAAAATTTACAGCACCAAGCACAGAAACAGACAGCAGGTTTCAGTAATGTCCATTTATTATTGGCATTCTCTGGAAACAACAAGAATATGTCTGATAATTTCACTGCTCGGCTGCGCAGGCTCGGCTGTGGCGGCGGACCGGATGTGGCAGGAAACAGGTGTCTCTCAGATTTATCAAACAAAAGATTTTCTGATCAAAAGCTGTTTTATTCGTAATTATATTTGAGGGAGACTTTGTGTCTTGTTATCCTGCATGTCATGCATCCAAGTTAATTTTGATTCAGCGCGCAGTGAACCCGATGTTCACCAGTGCAACATCCTGTCATTGTCAGGTGCATGCGTTGGAGACTGTTTTGTCCGCCCAATACTGTGGAGGTGCTCGCCAATGGACAGGCGCCAGGACATGATCTATTAACATCGTGTGGATTGAAACAGGGGTGGGATAGGGCTGTTTGCTGGCTGCGTTTATGTGTTAGTCGGTGCGGAGTGAACCCAATATAGAATTAATTGAGATAGTGTGGATGAATCATGGGTGGGGTAGGGCTGTTTGCTGGCTGCGTTTATGTGTTATTCGGCGCGGAGTGAACCAAATAAGGAAAAATGGAAATTGTGTGGATGCATCAGGGGTGGGAGAGGGCTGCTTGCTGGCGGCGCTGTCAGTGCTCTCCTGCAATTTTGCTGCGATGGGCTGCCTGGCAAAGCTGCTGTCTGCAACCACCGCGTGGGCGTTCGCCAAGTCTGGGTCCCCCCTCCCCCGGGAGGAGGGCCTGCTGCATTTTGGGGAGGCCGCGGACTTTGCGGCCGCTGTGCTGTGCGCCTACAGGTGCGACAGGGTTAACCCTAAACACTAAACCATAAACCCAAAACCCTAAAAAAATAGGTGCGACAGGGACACCCACGTCAGATTCCGGGAACCATTTTCAGATATGTTCCTTACCCAAAACTCTCAACCCCCAAAAATATCGTAAACAAAAATAAAGATCAAGATTAGACCGAAATTCGTGTGGCTGGGCTGTTGACTACAATGACATCACAAGCAGCACAGGTTGCATGTGCTGTCCTTCCCATACGCAACAGGCAATTGCTACCAACATGTTGCGAACACAGCTGTCTTGGGCCCAAGTTCTAACCGGAGACAACATAAAGTTGCAAGTCCTTGTGCCTCACACACGGACTTTGCTGTTTTTTGTAGGAGCCTGCTCATTGCATGCTTTATTGTATGATACCTGTCATTCGAGAAGGCTGCATTCTGGCTGTATTATTCAAGAAGTTGATTGTGCTAATTTGGCAATGCAGGAGCAATCCTGGTGTGGCCCAGTGGTGGTCCACGCTGCAGAAGACACAGCCGCAGCACTGGCTGACTGGACTCCTGGCATCCCGCCTGTCATCCACTCCTGCTGACAAGGACTCCGCGCCTGTTCTGGCCCTCCTGCCATCCTCCTGCCCCCTGAGCCCAAAGCCGACAGGCTCTTCTGAGCAGCAGAAGCAGCTGCATGAGAAGATGCTGCATCAGGAGCAGCTGCGACTGGAGGGGATCTGTGGCAATCTCAGGAGCTGCACAGACTCTGCTCAGGTATGCTTAGCACCTGACATGTTATTATTAAAATTATTATAATGATTATACTGTTATATTTCATGCCAGAGGCAAGGTGCGTCTGCAGATGAGCTGCAGGTAAAAACTGCCGCGTATCCCGCCCCCTGACGGACTCGCCAGATCCAAGCAAGACCTTATTAAGCGTAGGCACGGTGCTCAGGGAATTATTCCGCCCCCCGCCAGTATAATATTGATCGTGTCATATCAATGTCCACTCTGGCAGTCTTGCTGAGAAGAAAAGGCAAGGAAGCTGATCTCACAGGCAAGGAAGCTGGGAATGATTGTACAGGATGTAGTATGTCAATCGTGAAACGAACAACAATCCGGATATCGGAGCTTGCATGAGTCATGAAGTTGAGGAGGAGGGATTCCTTGTGAACAGATTGAGGAGGTTGCCGGTCAGTTGGTATCCCCGATGGTGGCAGCTAGCACACAAGACCCCAGGCTCCTCAAGCTGGAGCCCTTGGAGCTGCAGCCAATCTGCACTGCTGTCCTGTCCTCGTATTTGCGCACCGCAGCTGACAATCATCCAGGTCAGTGACCCTCTTCAGCTTAAAAGAAATGGCTGAGATCTTCACTGTCCCCCCAATAGAATCCACAGACTCAGCAATCAGCGCAGCTGCAATGATGTGCAATGTCAAGGATGTGAGTGGGTTTGTGACACATCTGCCCTGTGTTTGACAAAAGTGCCTGCAGGCTCAAAGGAGAAGGGTTTACCCTAAACCCGAAACCCTAAATATCTGCCCTGTGGGACTTTTGAAACTTGGTGTAAGTGATACCGTCACCCACTCAAAATATCATTACATGCAGTCTGCAATACAATTGAAGTGACAGAAGTGCCTGCAGGCTCAAAGGAAGAAGGGTCAATCGGCGACAGGGAAGCACACATGCGTTGTCTGGGCCACACCTCCTATGTCATGCGCCGGCATGGGTACACCAACTTCTCTGTCTGGCTTCAACGCTGCCTCTGCAGCGCTCTGTGCGCAGTCCAGGTGGCACCTCTTGTCTGCGCTGTGCTGTCGAATAAATCACCCAGTTTTTCTTGGCGAGAAAATGCATGGGGATAAGGGGTGTGGACTTACCCCATGGTTACACCCCTGGAACCGTAGGGTGTGCAGGTTTCACATGGGGTGCTACATGGCTTGTTGGCAATCTCCAGCACGTGCTCTCTATACTTGGAATGAGTCGTCTGCTATATTCAAGCCCGAACACAGGATCTTGCTGCAGACAGCTCTAGACATATGCAGCTCACAATACTTCGGGTTTAGGTTTAAATTTAACCTAGGGTAACCCAAAACCCTATATAAATGCACAGCGCGTGAAAAATTAATCATCTGCATTCAGGTGGACAGTGCAGCTGAGGTGAAAGGTGCAATGCTGTTCGCGGCGCAGTGCGTTGTCAGGGGCTTTGTTGACTTCCGTTGCCTGCTGTGCCACCTGCCCGCTTTGCACGCTGCGCTGGGCTCCACTGGAATGACTCACCTGCTGACCTCAGCATGCGCAGAAACCGCTGCAGGTACTCCCTGAGCTCTGTCTGTAGTCGTTTGTCATCTTTAGTCCATTGAAAGCTTCAGTTTTATGTGGGTGCCACCCAGATGGCTTCCTTCCAATGAACAGCAGCCTTGTCAAACAGTATGGCAGCAACTTCTGGCTGGTCATTTTCAACTTCGTGCTCAAGCACTCACTCAAGACGGCCTCATATACAAAGACGGGCGCTGTCTTATGGTGCAGCACGCACGATGGGGCACCAAGCATCAGGGAATAAGAGTGATTTCAAAAAATGCCTTTGAGGGCAACTTTACAAAAGGAGGCTAGTGGGATTGCTTTAAATTGTAGCAGTGCATCGAGGGGGGTGTACTGTTCACCTGAAGTCTAGGTTATTTGGCAGGGCTGTGAATTGCAGGGTGTACAGGTATCAAGTTAGCATTTGATGTGAATTTGCAGGTTTTGGACTGGAGTTGGAGGCGAGGATGCTGGATGTGCACCAAGCTCGCCTGCCCTTCAAGGCTGCCTGGAACGCTGTAGGAAGACAACTTGTGGTAAGCACTGCTGCTGCCTGATATATTATTACCTCAGAGTAGCATTTTGGATATCTGTCCTTCTGGATTTTGATTATGTAGGGCTGTTTTACTTAGGAGAAAACACTCAGAGCTAGTTGGTGTTGCACCACCTTATTAGCATGCATTATTTTGGTCCAGATCAGTATTGGTATTGCCAGATATTTGACGGAATATGAGGATGGGCAGTGGAAGACTGCTAACAGCAGGTCTCTGAAATATAATACCAATAACGTTTTCCCTGATCTTTACAGAAATATATTGGGTGTAGGCTGAAGGGCCATAGAATGCTAATTGAGAATTTCTGCATGCCAGGCGGTGGCGGAATCAGGGCAGCATCAGGGTGCAGCTGATTTGACAGCAGTCCTGGAGCAAGCTCCAATCCAGAGCGCCCTTCTGTCGTGGCCCAGGTTGCTGTATGAGCAGCTGACGGCGCATCCTGTGCAGAACCCGGACGTCTATGCGCCCCTGTGCGTCTACCAATGCAACCTCCCAAAATCTGACTCAAAACTTTTGCGTCTTGGAGCAAGTTCACATTTGAATGTGAGATGCGTGAGAATGTGTATCTCAGTCCTCACATTCCAGTTTGCCAAGTCAAGTACCCCTTCAATTTGACCCGAATTTGTGGATTGTGGCTTGTGTCTGACGCTGCGGTTCAACAAAGATCTCTCTGAGACATTTGGTGGTGCTGATATAATTTGTGCATGTGGTGCCTCACCAGGATTGTGGCGCTTGCTCTGGTATCCGGCGAGGTCTCAGGGAGTGCAGGGCCGCTCGCAGGCGGCAACGAAGCATGCATCAGCCGCCTGCTGCAGGGCACCAGCGCAGACATAGCTGCCGTCTCCTGGCTGCTGCTGCGCTGCCTGCTCGATGCACAGGTGTGTACTCCGCCCTGACAGCTGTGCAGTCTGCATATTTGTTTTTCTCCTGGCTGCGTTTGATGTCTTGCAGAATTTATTGTAATGATACACTAAGTTCTGCAAGACATATGGATGCTTGTTTGTGCGTTTCCTTTCCTGCTTGTTCTGTTTTCTTACTATATTTGTCTTCCTATGAAGCTCCATTTTTTGGGACCAGTGGGAGAGTCAGAACCCCACACAACACGCTCAACGGACATACAATATTGCCTGCTGTGCCCCTTTTGCTACCTGTACAATGTTTAAATGCATACCTTAACATTGTCATTGTTTTATTTCCTTTTCCCCTTTTCCTCCCTTCAGATCACTTTATGCCAATCATACCCCTGGGTATCACAGATTTGGGTGTCAAATCTTGCCAGTGCTGAATGCACAGTTTCTGAAAGTGTTTAGGGTTTCGCCTAACCCTAGGAATATAAAACCCCTAGCCAAAAGACAAAAACATGAAAAACAAAAGAAATATAGGGTTCTGTGTTCTGGCCGCAGCTGATGGCGGCTGCTCGCAAGCGCATGGATGCTGGCCGGGCCCGGGAGGCGGCCGGGCGGGGTTTTGCCGAGGCCAACGCCGGCATGACTCGCACCAGCGAGGCCGAGAAAACCTTCACCTCACAGGTTCGAGACAGTTTTATCTGCACCTGGAAATCTGGATTATCTGCAAAATCGAAGAATCCCCTAAATCTTAAATTTCAAAGATGTCACTAAAATCCTGAGATGTCACTAGGTTCCTGAGATGAATCCCAACATCCTGATTCCTGAGAAATTGGCCTGGCTGGCGAGGGGCAGTTTTTATATTGAGCACCGTGCCCACGGCTGAGTGGGTCTTGTTTGGATCTGGCGAGTCCAAGAAGGGGTGGGATATTTGGCAGCGTTTAACTGCAGCTTGTCTGCAGGACGTACCTTGCCTCTTGGCAAAAATATGTGTTATTGAAATAAACACCTGCAGCTTCTTTGCAGACGCACCTTGCCTTTGGCAGGAAGTGCACGTAATATCAATAAAGCTAGTATTAACCAGATGTACCTGACTTTAGCATACAAGTGACGGTTTTTGTGACCGTGCAGGTGCTGGCGACCTTGATAGAGAGGCCGCAGAAGGGAGCGCTAATTGCGCGGCTGGCGTGGGCGCTTGGGCGCGGCATAGGGGAGTACCTCCTGCAGCAAACCGACTGGGTCCTGCAGGCGCGCTGCAGCTGCCATCCATGCATACCTCTTTTCTAGCCATATCTCATAATCAACTCTACACTATAAGAATATCAAACGGAAGGGTGCTTCAGCGCCCATATATAAGTGTGCTAAGAGAAACAATATGGTACTGGGCTCTTCTCAGTCACAAAGGGTGACGAGTTGCCACACAACGATGCATATGTTGTGGCCAGAGCACGTAGAGTACATGTACCAAATGCACATTTTTGCTCGATGGATAGCAAATTTCTGGACAGTATCAACATTTTATTTGTCTAAATACATGAATGGATGACATTAATATGAAAGACTTCATCCGAGTGCTCCTTCAGCAAATTTTTCGTTGCTGCGCAGGACTCGTCCTCCCTCCTGGGCCACATGAGCCTGGCACAAGTGCTGGGCAAGCGCTCCGGTGTGCCAGTGACACCGCCAGATCAGGCAGGTCCGAGCGCCAATGCGGAATCAGTGGGGGGCGGTTTCGCTGACCTGGCGCTGACTGGACTGGCGCTCAGTGACCAGAGCCGCCAACGCGACTTTGCGCAGCAGGTAACTTTAGGGTTTATGATTTTCTTGTATTCAAAATTATAGTGCTACATTTGTACCGTACGTTCATAGAGAATATACCCTCGGCTTGCGAGCATTTGCATATCTGTGGCGCTTTGTTGCACAGTTGCTGTAATTTGTTGGAAATATTTCTGCTCCGCTCTCATTAGATTGGCGATGTGCGGATAATTTCTTGAGCGGGTGGCTGAAATTTCTGGGGATTATTATGTCTCAGTATGTCTTGAGAATTTTGTGACTCAGCATGAGAAGGCAACAGATCCCTCTTACACTGCTTCCCTAACATGGCTGTGGTGCTGCAGATAGTGCGGCAGTTGCAGACGCTGGGGGACATCCTGAAGGCAGACAAGCAGGACGCTGTTACAGATACACCGCCCCCAGTTCCAGCAGCCGCCGCAGGGGATCTTCAGTCCAAGGCCTCAGGCGAGGGCTTGGAAGGCAGCGCTGCCCGCAAGCCAAAAGGCTTTGGCGGCGGCTTTGGCTCTGGCAAAGCGCGGCGAATGTCGGCCCACGGCAGAGAGCGGCAAACTGTCGGTGCGGGCTGTCAGCTTCTTTGTGCCCTTTGTCCGTATTTTTAGACTTAGGAGGCTGGTAAGCTCCTGCACAGAAAGCGGCTGCATGCGCATTCACACTGAGATACAAGCGCCGTGCACAAATGTGTGTCTCGTGCTCAAAGCAGCTTCCGATCCTGCGAAGAATCAACCCATGAGAAAGCATTGCAGAAAGTTGTTGACATGCAACCATGCAGGCAAGCTTTTGACTGGAAGGGGTATGTTGACAGGTTCAGCGGAGGGCGTACGAGCAGCAGTGTCAGTGCGAGTGCAGATCCTTCTGCCGCTGCTGCCAGTCGTGTACGCAGACAGGGAGGCTGACCGCTCTAAGAACCTGCGCTACTGCTTGGCTCGGGCCCTGCTGCCAATCCTGGCTTCGTCTCAGCTGTATAGCCCACCCAACAGGTGCAGTTCACACCCTGCAATCTTGAGGCACAAATGTCTGTCTGCTTGCATTGCTACTCAGTTGCAGAGCAGAAACGAGACGCGGCTAGTCCGCCCAATGCTGCAGAAATGCTCGTCAATGTGAAGGCGCCAGGACATGGCCTGCCCAAAATCGACAGCGAGAAACGGAATTCGAGCCTGGCTAGCTGAGAACTTTGGGAATATGACAAGTCTATGAATGGAAGGGACTCAGAACTCTCCTTGCACATGATACAAGATGCTTGTGCGGACTATCTCTATACGTTCCAGGGTGATCTGAGTGGCTGACTCGTGCGCAGGGCTGGTGTCACGGCTGGGGAGCAAGCAAATACACTCTTTGAGCAGCTGCTGGCCATATTACATGCGCTGCTGGCACCAGAGTGGGCAACCTGGCTCCGTGGCAACCAGGTAAGGCCTCAGAAGCTAGGACTTGGTGCTGCCCTAATTGGGGCAGTTGCTCATTCGCAACCGAGGATACATTGGGTATGCCATGTCAATCTGCGTCTGCTTGCTGACAAACACTTGCTTGACTCACTCTGGCCATTTCCAGATAAGAAAACTTCACAGAGCTGACGATTCATGTGGGACTTTTGGCAGGAGAAGCTGCGGGAGGTGCCAGCGTACGATGATGCGGCCGGCTTGCATGCGGAGATTGCTTTGCTGGCACCCCCTGTATGGGTCCGGGAGGCTCTGCACAGCGCTCTGCACACCATTCCCAGCTTGAAAATCTCCACGCCATCAGCTGCACCATTTGTGGACTCGCCTGTCTCTGCGCCTGCGCCTGCAAAGCCGTCGCCGGGATCTGCTTCCGGACGCAGCGAGGACGGCGATGTTTTGCATGGCAGGCAGACGGAGAGTCACATTGATCCGTGGTTCTTTGACGGCGGCTTTGCTGGAAGCACGGGTGCAGCTGGCTCTCGGAAAGTGCAGCGCTGGCTGCGAGGCGCTGTGAGGCGACGCCCCGGGTGGAGTGGAATTGGGCAGCAATAATTACAGGCATGGGGAACAATGAATTGTTTGAACCTACCTGATCAAGAAATGTGAGAAATGGATTGAGAACAATGAAGAATTGAAGGAAAGTATGAATTGGGAAATTACAGGAGGGAACGCCTGTCGTGGAGGTCAATACTGACTATTCACATACGGGTTCTTGGATAGCAGTTGCCAATTGCTATGTATCGAGGTAACACATCATTTGTAAAATTTCTAGAACTGATGAAGGTAGTGTGAAGAAGAGGATGGCGCTGATCGCTGACGAAGACACCCTTCGATCCTTTGACAGGTAGGACCTTGATGACATCGAAGGATTCGATGGCTTTGTCATTTGTTGATCGTTGTTGCAGAAGCAGAGGAAATTTTAAGACACTTTCTCACTAGAAAGGGGCCCATCAGGACCACGACAACAAAATGAAGGACACAGCATCGACGTGAAAAAAGAAGCAACACTCAGACGTGTTCGCGGATCGATGACGTGTGAGCATTGCTACTGTACAGGACTCCTGATGCAGAAAAGAAGCTCACACCGGCCCTGCGTGGAGTCCTGGCCGAGATTGCTACAACGGGCACCATCAGGTACGGACTCCCACGAACAGATTGTATATATTTGCGAATCGTATGTGCCCCAAGATTACTTATTATTTGCTTTCCTACATGCAATCTGCAACAGGCGTGATTGTGTGTATCTTCGAACAGGTATGAATGGACCTTGCTCCAGCCCCTGGTGAGCCACCTGCTGTCCCAGGTCCTCCTCGACTTTGATGCAATCTCCAAGGTATGCTTCTATCTTGTGCTCCATAATCCATACAGACAACAAGAATCTGCTTTGTCTCTGTTGTCTGCTTTGTCAAGCACCCTGACAACATATTGCAGCCAGGAAAGCACTCCATGCGCACAATGACTATCAAATGCCCGGCATGCTTGAGAAACTAGGCATTTCCTGCGTTTCTGCCATTGGTTCAGGTGTTGCTTGACGTACTCCGTCCTTCAGTACTGTAAAACGTGTAATGACTACAAAAATCCCAGTGCCGATTAACCCTCGCTCATGGCAGGTGGAGGTCGGCCCGTTGCCGTTGACATACCTAAATCTTGAGGACCGGAAACTTGCAATATTGAGATGCGAATCCTGCTAACGAGTGTTCATTCATGGCAGGTTGAGGTCGGCCCGATGCCGCCGCCGGTTAATGGGGAGGCCACTGAGCAGATGATAGAGCGGCTGACGCGGGCGGTGCGCGCTCACAGCGGCGCGGCCCCCTTCACTCTGCAGCGCCTCGCCGAGCTGCTGCTGGAGCCGCAGAAGCAGTACTCCCGCCTGGACAAGCTGGTGTGCTCACTTCTGTCACCGATTACTCTTCAGACAGGATTAAGTGTGTGTTGTGGTGGTTGTGGCCTTTTTTTTTGCCAAGGATCTAAGTCCTCGGCAGGTCCTGAAGTTCCTCGTTGGCGTGCAAGAGAGCGTTTGCGCTGGTTTTTGCTTTTGTTGGTCATTTCAGTCCTCACGCCATTGGATGCGTTGGAATGGCAGCGACAAGCGGTGACCCTGGCGAATTGTGCGGTGCAGGCACTGGCTCTTGAGAAGCTGCTGCTTGTGACGAGCACGGTGGCAGCGGCTAGCAACCCGCCGCCGCGGCCGGCGATAGACTCTCTGCCGCCAGTCAATGACAACCCCAAGCCGCCACCTGGCAGGTGAGCAGCAGTCTTGGATCTTCGCATTCATAGTAATGGCGGGTCATGAAGGTCGGACGAACCTGCTGTCGTTTCTTCTAGCTGGGTGAATTTTCTGCCGCTATGACTTTGTCAACAATTGTCAGCAACCAAGCAATTCACAGGTATCCTGTCTAGAGGGGAATTGACGTGTCTTGCTGCTGGGGACATGCGTGGCTGAAGGACTGTGCGCATGCAATGCAGCTCGACCACAAAACCAGGAACTCTGCCGGCGACTGCCAACGGTCCGCACGAGCGCACACACATGCCTGGCAGCGGCTTCAACCTGGCCAGCGCTGCGCTGGGGACTCTGACTGCCGGGGCCGCATCACAGTACCTTCCAAACACTCAGGTGAACTATTTGCACAGCTGCCTTTAATTCAGCGCATGTCTGTCGAGGGTGCCTTCAAGATGCCTTATATGCCCCATCGCGGGGACTGTCACTCTGCGCATTGTATAAATGAGGGCGAGGCTTTGCTGGTTGCAAATGTGCCGAGGCAAATGTGACACATGGTTGCAAGACTGCCTAAAGGCCCATCCTGCCGCCACAAGATCTACCTGCCTTTAGCTGCATGTTGCCATGAGGAAGAGTGCCTTGTAGATGAATGCTGAACCTTTTTGGTGCTTTGATGCGCAGTCGCCCGCAATGGCAGCAGACATTGACAGGCTGGGAGACAGCTCTGCACCTGTGGTGACGCCAGCTGTTGGGACGTCCTTCATCTCCGAGAGCAGTCAAAGCGCTGCTGAGCCTGATTTGGGCGGCCAAGCTCCACCGGTAAATGTCCTGGAAAATGGCAGCACAACTGTCCCTGATGATACGCCGGAAGAGGGAGCAGCAGGAGCGCAGCATGCAGGGATTGCTGGAGGACAGGAGTCTGACAAGTCTGAGCCAGACATCCGATAGTGGGCTTTGATTACTTGCGTGAGGTTCTTGCTGCAGGCAAACTGGTGGAGTTGTCCATGTAAAGCTGTAAACGTGTTTGTTGCAGCTGTTGATGAGTCATTAAATTTTCAAGGCGCTGCACACTGCTACGGTGCTGTGACAGTCACTGTCATACGGAATTGTGGCAGGCTTGCCAATTCAGATTTCGAACCTCAATCATGCCCGCAATGGGTGTAAAAAGCATTGCGATTGCGATTGCGCTCTTGGGGCTCTTCCCCCTCACAGTGGCTTTCTTTTTGCGAACCAACCAGCAGGACCCCTGAAATGTGCTCATGGATTCATGGGAACTGTTGCCAGCACGTGCGAACATCACTTCACGTGTACCTTTACTTTGGCTGGATCTGACATTTGATGATATCCTTGATCGACAAATAACGGGAAGTTGCAAAATTGTAGACTTCTGCAAAAGATCCGCGCGCGGCCTTCACTTTTCGCTGCTTGTCGTTGTAACCGTCTCCAACGCAATTCCTGCCTTGTGTCCGTAATAAAGCATTGAGAAGGCATCGAATAATTTCTTGAGAGTCTAATTGAGATACCTGTATACCGGTAAGGCTCCACGGGCGGCTGGTATTACGACATCGAAGGTATAGATCTGTTCAAGTTGATTCTCGGATCCCCTATGTCAACAAGCAAATAACAACTCTGAAAGCGCGCAGAATTTACATCAATGACATCTAAGACCTCATTATTCTGGCCCCAGCAGTGGAGGGCAGAAAGCAGCAAAAAACATGGAGAAGAAGCGTTTGCTCATCAGCAACGACGATGGGATCAATGCACCTGGCTTGCAAGCCCTTGTGGCAGAGCTAGTGAGGCAAAATTTCTGCACTGTGTGCGTGTGTGGGCCGTCTGGGGAGCAGTCAGGCCAGAGCCATGCCATAACTCTAGGCCGGCCCCTGGCATGCTTCCCGATCAACGTTCCTGGAGCCCAGCAGAGCTTTGCGGTGGGATTCCCCTGACTCTCCCCGCCTTCATTACTGTTGCACAATCCTGGTGTACCCAGCGTGCACTGGATGAAAGCATGCAGACTCACAATGTGTGATGCTTCAGGTGGTTGGGAGTCCGGCGGACAGTGTTATGCTGGCCCTGAATGGGCCCATCTTTGAGGTGCAGCTTAATTTAATGCCCTTTGATGTCCTCTAGAAATGTGGTTTGTTGGTGATGTCGATGCGATAATGGTGTGCTGATGATGCTGTGATTTCAAAGGACAGGAACTTTGACCTGGTCATATCTGGGATCAACAGAGGGGACAATTGCGGCTTACATGTCATCTACAGTGGCACAGTGGGAGCCGCTCGAGAAGCCGCCTGCAAGGTGGGACTTCTTATGAAATGTCATGTAAGGGAATCTGTACCACTTCTGGTGGCATATTTTTGCTCATTGGTCACATGAATGATGGATTTTGCGCAGGGTGTGCCCTCTCTCGCAGTCTCATTGGACGATGTGCGGGCAAAGTTTGCAGCCGACTATGCGGCAGCATCTGTTTACACGGTAGCTCTTATAAAGGTAGGAATGCTTCCTCTGGGTCTGACTGCCTGTTATTTGAATCATTTCATCTCTGTTTGAGAAGCCAGTCCTTTACAGATGGTAGCAGATAGGCAAACGAGGCAAGTGACGTTTTTGAACTTGAACAGGCTGTGCTTGGGCTGCTGGAAGGCACGGACGCCTCTTGGCTGCAGAAGATGACCGGCTGCATCATCAATGTGAATGTGCCAGCTGGACCTCTGCAGTCCATCAAAGGACTGCACCTGGCCCACCAGGTGCCAGCCCCTCCCTGCACCCATGCATGCCATCTCACAAGGTGCAGGACTTAGGATGAATGTTTTATTGCTGCACGATCTTCACGTGCCCTGCAGCCCTTCCATTTATTTCTGGCGCTGGCTCTGCATCGATGTCTGCATCTCTTTTATAATGTAAGAACTGCACGACCTGTGGATTGGTTCTGATGCGGCGGTACTGTCTAGAAGGATCAATTATCACTGTAGGAAGGCAACTGGTTTGAAAGGAAGTACGGTAGTCTTGATGGCTATTCTTTTTGCTTCAACTGCAGGGGGCTGCGTGCGTGTTCCCGGCATTCAGGGAGATCTTTGAGGAGGTGCCACAGGATGAGGGGGCAGTCACCAGCACAGTCATCACCATGCCGGGCACTCGCTCCTTCCGCAATGCTGCCGGTGACATGCGCTGGTGCGTATGCCCATGAGCTATGATTTTACATCCATGTTGTTTCCGCTTCACACTCTCCCGTGCTGATTTCCTGCATGGGTCAGCGCCTGTGGCCGCATCTTGTGCTGACCCTTCTGTTGTGCCTTATGCTGTTTCATTCTGTTTTCCGGCACCGCAGCATGTAACTCCCCTGAATATTGAAAGGGGTGAGAAACCAAGAAAAAAATGGTGTGCAGGGACATGACACCTGGCGCGGACACGTGGGCAGTTCGCGAGGGCTGGACATCGGTGACGCCCCTCGGTCTGCGATCGGACATCCCTCTTCAGGTGCAGAGCACTTGCAACTCCAATAATGACGAGGAGAAAATGGTGCACCTTCTAGCTTGCTGTGCCCGACTTGGGTCCTTGAATTTGGCCACTTGGATATGCTAAGCTACAAAGAAAGAGGAGCAGGCTCCTAGCAGAATGAGTCTTCTATTTCCCATCATCATTCCATCATAGCTAGTACAGTGCCATTAGCACATGGGACATGCAAAGGTTTAGGTGGAAATCGGGCCGTACTACTCGTACGTACGGGGCATTCCGGGGAGATGCCATGAGTTGAAAGGTTTAATTGTCTGCGCAGGGGATGATGAGACAGGGTGGTGCACATGACGTGGACTCCAGTTTTCCTGAGCTCTTGAGCGCTATTGTGAAGACGGCGGCCTTGGCACTGGGAGTAGAAGCGCAGGGCTGCAGCCGGCTGTGATTAATTGCATTCGTGTGACATCATTTGATGTTCTAATGGACAACATGCGCCATTGTTGGGAATGCATATGTCTGATTGCATTTGCCTCTGTGTGTTTGCATGCGCTGTTCTTGCAATTGCCATGTCAATCCTAGTATCCTAAACATCTTTCATCATGTGCATAGCAGACCTCTCACTGTGTGCACAACATGTCCACTGTATTTACAATAGATTCAGTTCAACGGCGCGCAGACCAACATCAGAGCAAAAAGAAATCGTGAACAGAGCGAACAGACACACATACTCCTGCACAATTGTCATTCGAGTCCTCAGAGCTTCCTTCATTTTGTTTATGCCCTTCCATGAAAAAACCAAAATTCAGACGTATTGACTACCAGAAAAAAGGTCTACGCAGCATATAACCCTGATACAATAGAGGGGCAACAGGGATGGTGCTGTCAGATATTGTTCAGTCTTGTGCCTGCATGCAAGGCAACTGAGGCATTCCCAGATAGAGCAGGATGCTAGCCTGGTCCAAGGTATGGGCCATCATTGTTGACGGCTCCCATATTGCCGGCGCAAAATTTTTGAGAAATGCATGCCCCAAATGCATGCCCCAAGGGTCATAACGCTGGTGCTCACAACCTGAAGACCGGCATATGAAGCAGTGATTGAGATTGCTACATCTTTGCTTAAAACAGCACAACTGCAACTTCCTGCCATACCTTCTTGCCCACAACCCACAACAAAACAAAGGTATCGAGCTGGCCATGCTGCCTCTGGCTGTCAACAGGCTCTGTAAATGTCTGAGCCCGTCCCATCAAAGAAAGCCTTGTGCAATTATGTGAGGATGCTGCCTCAGGCGGTCTACTCTCGAGGCTGTTGCTGCTTTGCCGGCTTCTCGAAGTAAGCGGGTGCCAAAGCCTGCTTCAGAGCTCTAGAGGCGCCAAGCTGGCCGCCGCTGCCCTTTCCTGCCTTTTTGCTCTCAACGGCTGCGCTGCCGCCTGCCTCAGCCGGGCCCAGGCCTGGTGGCGCTCCACTCAGCTCCCTGGAAGAAGCATCCTTGGACTTCTGTGCACCATTGATGGCGCCCTTGCCCTCCTTGGCCTTCTGCGCGGTTTTCCTTTGCCTCTGGCTGTGCGACGCGTCTGGCTGCGCATCATTGCTTGGCAGCCGAGCATCTGCCTGCGCATTTTTCTGGGAGGAGCCATTAGCATCCGCGCGGTGCCCCTTCCTCTCCCTCCTGATTGGCTTCCTTGCTTGGGCGGTCTCTGCCGGGGGGGCGTCAGACTTCGCAGCCAGCGTCGCCTTTGGAGCCGGGGATTGATCCTTGTCAGCCCGTGGCACTGCGGCTGTCTGCGCGCCGACCAGTGACCTGATAAGGCCGATGCCTGGCCGCCTGCGCTGCTCATCTTGCCTGGAGGCACTGCCAGAGTCAAAACCAGGAGGCACTTCCTTCGAAGCTGCCGGGACCGTCTGTACCGCCACCGCTCGCCTGTCACCGCTGCCCTTCCTCCTATCCGAGCCTCCGCTGGCATCTGCAGATTCCCTCTGCGCGCGCTTGTGCGCGGCCCCTTCTTTGCGGCCCGAGTCCCTGTCTGCTCTGCTGGGCGACAACCGCTGCGCAGCTCTGTCATGTCTTTGCGCTTCTGCGGCAGCTCCTGCTCTGCTTCTCCTGCCGGGCGCACTCTCTGCCTTTATGCCCCTGCTGACGCTGTCAGGCTCCTCAGATGACGCGCGCCCTGAGAGCTTCGCAGGAGCCCTGATCAGCACACAGGAGAAAGTGAGGCTCTGACAGAAAAATTGCGCCAATACGATGGGTTCACCTCAGACATTGCCACGGCACTTTCACGGACTGCAGAAGTGACAGTGCCTTATATGACAGGCCATAAGAATATGCCGATCAGAAGCTGAGGAATCAGTCATGAGAAGTGTAAGATTGCATACCCGTCTGTGGATTTTAAGTCCTTGCCAGGAGTCTTGCTGGTCCAACTGGCTCGCGCCGAGTCCCTTCCTGCTTCTGCATTGGAGCGTTGAACACGCTTGGAGGCATTCGAGGCATGATCAGGCGCCTGCTGACGGGCACTGGTGGTCTTGTCAGCTGCATGGACAGGCACTGCTCGAGGTCGCTCCCCTTCTGACTTTTCAGATTTCTTCAGCTCCTGCACAAAGGTATGGCAAGCTTTGAACAGTGGACAACCCCTCAAGACAACTCCACCTTGCTGCAAAAATGGAGTGCAGCCAAGCTGGGGACTCAAGTGTGTATACCAGCTCCTGCCTGAGATATCGAGCAATGAATAAGCCATGTCGACAAGCGCATTCATTAAAACCAAATGAATAGTTGCCAAGCTGTATGGCTGCCAAGCTGTTGAATCACGGATTCGTACCTGCTCCAGGGAGGAAGGCTGGCCCAGCTGGGGAGGCGGCCGGTAGACCTGGAAGCCCAAGCGGACCTTCTCCCTTGCTGCCTCAAACTCCTCAGCAGTTGGGTGATCTGCCACGCATGCACACCATTCTTCCTCTCAGTCCTTCACATTGGCAGTTCAGCTCTAGCACCTTTATGACAAGTCAAGCACCAATTGTGGCTTTCTAAGGAGGTGGCAAGTGGCGCCCGCAGAGGTCACGAGGCCAATCGACCCTGATGGGTTGGTGCTGATCACCTCTGGTTTCTTTTATCACCCCTCTCAGGGGCATAATTTTACACATTCCACCTCAGCCAAGTGATCAAGACTTGGAGACTATTGCATGACGTCCATGCACAGAAGAGACATGCAATTCGCACCTTGCGGAGGGTCAGACTGCGGTGAGGGGGTGATGATCTGGGGTGTCGGCAGGGATTGGCCGCCCCAGCCGCTGATGGCTGAGTCGTATGCCCACCCGGCCGGCGCTGCTGCGGGCGCCTGCCGCTCAGCTGCCATGGGCTCCAGCGGCATTGGTGGCCCTGGGCAGGTACTCCCTGTTTAGATGACGCGCTGTAGAACAACTATGGTGCCTTTCTCAAACCTGACAGAAAGCCATTCATGGAGGATCTGACAGGGCAAATCAGCCTGAAGACTCAAGTGATCATGTGAAGATCTTATGGCAAGACAGCGTGAATTGAGGTCTGTTAGCCATGTCCTCACCGGTGCCAGGGTGGGATTGCACGTAGACAGGCACGCCCAGGGCAATGCCATCATATCCGATGGATGGCACTCGCATCTGCATGGGCTGCTGCTGTGGTTGCTGCGCTGCCTGCATTCAACCACCAAGGCTTCAAGATTCCCCTTACAGGACGTGAAGCAGAATGCAAATTTAGTGATGACTCACTCAAGCCCTGGCTCAGATGCATATTTCACTGGTGTGGAGATAATGCTCCTTTGCCTCACAAGCATTGCAGGAGGAGAGCAGGCACCTGACTGCTGTACTGATAGTGTTGCTCCTGCTGAGCCGCTCCATATGATGGGTATGCCAAATTTTTCCTACATCAATTCTACACAGCATCTTGGTACTGCTTCACCATTATGGACAGCTGAGAAAGTCAAGCAACATTGAAAAATGTAGCATTCAAGTCCCCTGAAGAGCACGCACGTTGGAGCCTGGCCGCGGCCAGAGAGGTGGGTGTTGTACAGAGTGGCCTCCAGCTGTTCATGAGTCATGGGCGGCCGGCCCTGCACGCGATGCTCTGTATAGGGCACATTGCTGCCGGCATCATGCGCGCTCGCTCGGCTGTACTCATCTGCCCTGTATTGCGGGGCAACATTGCTGTTGTGTGCGTCGAGGTGGGTCCCAGCAGCCGCCCGCCCAGATCTGCACAGCACCCTTCACTGTCAGTCACAATACTCATCACATCTGCAGTGTATGCTTACAGTGCTCCTTTGGACAGGCCAATCGAAGATCACTAAGGCAAAGAAAGTGACAGTGTGCACCTGAAAGAACCGCTGTAGCCAGACATCTCAGCTCTGTAATGTGAGCGTCCCTCATCTTCCACAGGTGCGGACGTTCCTGATCCAGCAACACTTCTGCGCTGCAACAATCTCACCTGCGCTATCAGATGTAATCTGACCAAATATTTACCTTTGCCCTGCTGCAAGGTGAAAATATTCACAGGAGTAGAAAGAAATCTACAATTGCATGGCAACATTGGAGGTCGCATATATGCTGTCAAGTATCAAAGAATTTATACCGTGTCTGACTGTGCGATGTCCACAGGACGGCGCCACCAGATCTTCTCTTCGGACTCGGGTACCCTGCCGTGAACCAGAGGAATGAGCAATCATACAACCATCTACAGATTGCGTGAGAGTCTCAATTGTGCAAAATTGCTGCAAGTTGGTGACTACCTGTCATCATCAATGTTTCCACCAGCATCATCTGTTCTGGAACCCCATTCATGCTCCCTGGCATGATCCACCCTTTCTGAACGGGGCTGTTCCGCCCTACAGCAGCACAGGCACCGTGTTAGAGATCTGAGACACCGTCCATGTTACTCGAAATAGAGGCTTTGCAAATGTGTTCAATGGATGAGAAACATACTGGCTCCACCTCCTCCCACTGTCCTCAACCTTCACACCCACTCCCCAGCGCTGCTGAAAGGGGCCAGCTTCCTTGTACGCATCTTGCCAGGACTGCTCATACTCATCTCTTTGCTGCTGGTTTCGCACCTGAACGCATAGGGATGCAGATCAATGCGTGTTCAAAGGCTCAAGTACAGAAACCTGGAGTGGTCTGGCTAAGTTAGTGAGCGCACGATGCTGCGATAGAAGCCATGACGCGTGTCAATTCGGTGCTTGGAAATTCCCCTCTCCACTTCTATGCCCTCATGCCACACGCCATCATTCGCTCGGTACTGGCCAGTGGCCTCATCGAAGATGGGTGAGCTTGCTTCTTCCTCATCCACCTCTTCAGCCCAGGCACGCATGCGCAATCCTCTTCCTGGCATGATGATCTAATTTGTGGGCGTCGTTCGGCTAAATGTGGTGCTGTTTTGCACTGCAATTTTCGAATGGACCGACAGCTACCCTGTCATGATGTCCTTCAGCTGCTACCCACCCTCCATTGATGCAAGCGCCATGAAGTGGTGCAAGATCCCTCGCGGGACCAGAACATCCTGGTACGGAGGCAAATTCAGGTATTGCAATGCCATCACTGGGGTTACATCTATGTCATCTGCCAGGTGCGTATCGTCATGTGCGTTCACCTCGCCCTAAATTACTTCATAATAATATATCATAATGTGAGAAGCAGATCAACTTAAGCATCGGAGGTTTATTTCGGCGGTGACATGCAATATAAGCATATTATATCCACTCAGTAGAATTTTGTCTGATTCCCAGGTCCCCCTTCATAAGCACAGGCGTGCTGACAGACATGCATTGTAGCAGTGGTGCTGTCATTCTTCGAGAGTCTCAGGTTTTGCTGTGTTAGCACGCCAAGTAGTACAAAAACATTCAGATGCTCAGCACTGGCTGCTTGACTTCAAGGCATTGCACTCTGGGCCGAGATTTTGGACCTAGCCATAAGCAAAGAATAGCGACTCCTTACCCTAGGACGAGAATGAGCGCAGCTCCCAGCACGATCGCCCCTGAAGCAACGCAACAGCTAACTAAAGAGGACCTTGTAAAGTACTTGGCTTCTGGCTGCAAGCCCCGCGAAAAGTGGAGGTATGACAACTGCTTGATACTGTTGTCGCCCACGCTGCGGGGATTGCATGTTGGTATTGGATTGCAAATGAATGGAATAAGTACGAAAGACGCTGTCTTTCACGCCCACAACTCTACTGGCGCTGTGGCCCCTGGTTGTGTATGCAAGATCGTGGCTACCAGGATCCTTTTGGCAGTGCATCCGTGCTGTCCTGAACTTTGTGGGGCCAGGCGAGCTGCGAAGAATTTACCAAAAAATTTGCAATCATGTTGCAAATGATTCAATGCTGAGCTAGCACTCCTGGCCGCAGGATTGGGACGGAGCATGAGAAGCTGGGCTACAACACTGCAGACAACAGCAGGATCGGCTATGACGTCATCCAGAAGCTGCTGCAGGGTCTGTGTGACCGCTTTGGCTGGCAGCCGGTGATGGAGGGCGAGTATATCATCGGTGCAGAGCTGGATGGGCAGAGTGTCAGCCTGGAGCCTGGCGGCCAATTTGAGCTGAGTGGCGCTCCTTTAGAGACCTTGCACATGACCTGCGCAGAGACCAATAACCACCTCTATCAGGTGGGAGCTCACGGATTTGCTTAATGTTAATCGTGCGATCAGGCTTACTTGTCAAGAGGAAGTCCACAATTTGTGGTGATGCATTGCCAAGGGAGCCGCGACTTTGCTTCCTGCAGGTGCAATGTTTCCTTTCATGCATGAGATCTCCAGCAGAGCTGACTAGGAACATTGGTTCAGGGTGGGCTCACCCGAGTTTACGCATGTGTTGTGCAGACCAAAACAATTGCGAAGGAGTTGGGAATTGGCTTCTTGGGGCTGGGCTTTGACCCCAAATGGAGGGTGGAGGATGTGCCTGTGATGCCCAAGCACCGGTATAGGTGAGCTGGAATGCTTCATCCTGCAGTGCCAGTCGCATCTGATTGTGAGATGTGTTCTGGCTGTGACTGTGTGCCTTTGCATGTGGCAACACTTCTGTTTGCTGGGTTCTGTGGCTTGAAATGATGGTCTGGTTTTCCAGGATCATGCGTTCGTACATGCCAAAGAGGGGCACGCTGGGCCATGACATGATGTTCAGGTCGACTACCATCCAGGTACGAATATTGCGCCACTGTTGGTTAGCATTCAGTTATTTGCTGCTTTTGCATTGCAGTTTACTACTTGCTGATGTGAAGGAGTGGAGCATGATTTCTGCAGCCCATGGTAAGCGACGCAATGGTCTGCTGCTTGGCCTGCAGGTCAACCTGGACTTTGAGGACGAAGCAGACATGGTGGAAAAGATGAGGATAGGGATGGCACTGCAGCCCGTTGCCACTGCCCTCTTCGCCAACTCGCCCTTCAGAGACGGCAAGGACACAGGTGTTGCGCCAACAAGCCATATCCCTGCTTGCATGGCGGCTGTTGCTGTCCTGGAAGAACCTTCTTATTGTTTTTGTTTTCTGCAACAACTTGGTTGTACAGAAATAAACTGTAAGTGGCGCTCAGACTGCCAGCACACCCTTCTGAGTGCTAAGCTGTTGCGTCGCATGGGCAGGCTATGTCAGCTGGCGGAGTCACGTGTGGACAGACGTGGACCCAGACAGGACGGGCATTCTGCCCTTTGTCTGGGACGCCGACTTTGGCTTTGAGCGCTATACGGAGTACGCGCTGGACGTGCCCATGTACTTCCTGTACCGCAATGGCGCCTACGAGGATGCCACGCAGCAGCGGGGGACCTTCCGCGAGTACTTGGAAGGCCGCCTGCCCATTGCACCAGGTGCGGCGCTGATCCATGCACAAGTGCAAAGTCTTCCTGTGCTAACACACACTTAAACCTGTCCTCTCCGCGACCTGCAAAGGCACACAATAGCTCGAATTGGCATCTCCGCAGCTGTCAAGCGCTTGCACCGGGTGTCATGATCACACCTCGTTGGCTTTTGACAAGAATGCTTACCAGCAACTGTAGAGCTTTAGCTCATGATTGTCTACACAAAAAAAATTGAGGCATTGCATTTTTGCAGCTAATTGTGGAACACATGATCTGCTGAAGGAATTTCTGCTCAAGATCTGTAGCTAGGCATGCAGTCACTTTGGGCAGTATCTCACATAAAATTATTGTCTGACTGGGAATTTGTTGTTCTGTTGAGCTGAAGGGGGCTGTCTCGTGCGCATGCAGGGCAGTACCCCACGCTGAAGGATTGGGAGACGCACCTGACCACCATCTTCCCAGAGGTACGCCTGAAGCGCTACATGGAGATGCGCGGCGCTGACGGCGGCCCCTGGGATTCCATTTGCGCGCTGCCGGCACTCTGGGTTGGCCTGCTGTACACCAGGTGGGTGCTGACTTTACTAATGCCGCACTGCACTTTTGGAACCCTTTATCAGAGGATAATGGTGTTCTTCAGCTCTTGTAGAGGCAGATGAGCTGACCCGCAGCCCACATCGACATGTATCCCCTGCTGGATTCTGTGCCTCTACATATGCGTGTGTGCGGAGCGTGGCCAGTGGATTCCTTAATTGCAAAAAAGATATAGTAATTGGAGAGACTCTGACAATGCATCTGGGCTTGTGCGCAGGGAAATCCAGACGGAGGCCTACGAGATGATTAAGGGCTGGTCTATGGAGGATCACCAGCACCTTCGTGACAGTGTTCCCAGCACCGGCCTGAAGACGCCCTTCCACGACGGCACTGTCCAGGATGTGGCCAAGCAGGTAATGCGTCAATTTCTGCTGTCTTGAAGATTCTCCGTCAACTTCCATAGCTGAGTGTTTTGTCTCACCCGCCTGCTCGATGGGGTCCCTAGGCCTGGCAAGGGCACCCTCCTCTCGGGAAAGATGCCCTCAAAGCTTGTGTTCCAATCCTTCGGTTGGCCAAGCACCCCATGCATGGCAGAGCAATGCAAGGCTGAAATTTAGCCTGGGCCTTGAGGCTGATGCAAGGCTTGCACCTTGAGGCTGACTTGCAAGCATACAATGGTTACATGTCATCGGCCATGACCTGTGTGGCAGCACCTGTATGTATGTACATCTCATTGCTGAAGTCTTTGGAAGGTGCTTACCTTGGAGCTGCCTGCTGAAGTGCTGTGATGTCACAGGTGCTGGCGCTATCGCGGAAAGGCCTGCAAGCCCGGGGGAAGGGGGAGGAATCATTCTTGAAGCCACTGGAAGTCATCGCAAACACAGGTGTCACTGCAGGAGATGCATTGAGGAAGAGGTATCATGAGGAGTGGGGTAGCAATGTGGACAACATCTTCTCTGAAGAGTTCACCTACTAGTTTATAGCCCGTAGCCCTCTCACCGTCTAGACGTTCAAAATTGGAAGTAAGAATTGCCCAACAGTATACTGATATCTGAGCAATTTATTGGTTTTGGCACGTCTCGTCTGCTTCCGAATGCATGAACATGGGTGTGCGTTTGTGAGAACACTGTAGCTTGGCGCTCCCGCATCATTTGCAATTGCAATATTTATTGAACAAAGCAGATGCCAGTGAACTATATGAAAATATCACACATACTATCATCCTACTCTCATCATTTAACCTTCAGCACGATAAATTTTCTCTTACTATCATCTCAATGACATTATCCATACATGGCACAAAACCCTTAAACCATATTTGACTATCAACAGACCATCAAAAACCTTGATCTTAGGGTTCTATAGTGATACTGACTATCATCTAGACTTTGCCCTACACCCTAAACCATGTCGGAGTATGATCTGACCGTCATAAATTATCATCTTGACGTTTTATAGAAACCCCGACTATCATTTGGGCTTGGCCCTAAACCCAGGATCATCTCCGACTAACATTTGACCATCATAAATATTCATTTTGGGGTTCAATTGGAACCCTGACTATCATCCAGACTTGGCCCTTAACCCCGGACCATCTCCGACTATCATCTGACCGTCATAAATCTTCATCTCAATGTTCACGCTTGGCTTTTAGTATCATCCAGACTTGGCCCTAAACCCCGGACCATCTCCGGCTATCATCTGACCATCATAAATCTTCATTTTAGGGTTCAATTGGAACCGGTTACCTGACTATCATTCAGGCTTGGCCCGAAACCCAGGACCACCTCCAACTATCATCTGACCATCATAAATCTTCATCTCAATATATTGTCATTAATGTTCATGCTTGGCTTTGACTATCATCCAGACTTGGCCCTACACCCTAAACCATCTCGAAGTATGATCAGACCGTCATAAATCTTCATTTTAGGGTTCAATTGGAACCCTGACTATCATCTAGACTTGGCCCTAAACCCCGGACCATCTGTGACTATCTCTGACCATCATAAATCTTCATCTTAATGTTCATGCTTGTCTTTGACTATCATCCAGACTTGGCCCTACACCCTAAACTATCTCGATGTATGATCTGGCCATCACAAATCTTCATTTTGTGGTTCTACACGAACCCTGACTATCATCCAGACCTGGCCCTAAACCCCGGACAAACTCTGACTATCATCTGACCATCATAAATCCTCATCTCAATGTTCATGCTTGGCTTTGACTATCATCCAGACTTGGCGCTACACCCTAAACCATCTCAGCCTATCATCTGACCGTCATAAATCATCATTTTGGGGTTCAATTGGAACCCTGACTATCATCCAGAATTGGCCCTACACCCTAAACCATCTCTGACTATCATCTCACCGTCATAAATCATCTTTTTGAGGTTTTGGAGGAACCCTGACTATCATGTAGGAGTGTAAGGTTTAGCCAAGTTGATGTGGGCATTGGGAGCCATACATCATGTTCCCCATTGGTGGCATGGCTGGAGGTGACCAAGAGTACCCATACCTTGGATGTGGGTGGGGGCAAGGCTCAAGGGAGGTGCTGGGGAAGGTGGTGGGATGGTTGGCATGATGGGTGCATGATGGTCCATGAGCTCAGGTGAGCCTCCCATGTGCACCTGCAGCCCTGCCGGGGGAAGCGGCGCCGCTGCCGGGGCATCCAATGCACCGATGAGAGCTCCATGGGCCTCCATGGGTGCCACCTACACAAGGGCAACCCTCACCAACACCTCACAGAGACGTCCAACCAGTGTGAGCATGCCCTTCCCCTGCCCGGCAAGGATAGCTGCTATTCAGGCGCTGCATCCAGGAAAGCGGCTATCCTGGGCCGCGACCGCAGGCGGTGATTCCTAAATAGCAGCTATCCTGGGCCGCGCACATCAACCCGAAAACGCCCAAGTGCCCAGGCTGCTGGGCAGGCACAATAGCGGCTATTCATACCACCGACAGACGGCCAGATAGCAGCTATTTGACCAGGTGGTTACTACAGACAAGCGGCTATCCTGGATCGCGTACATCAAGCTGAAAACGCCCAAGTGCTGAGGATGCGGGTGCAACCATAATAGCAGCTATTCACACAACAAACAGGAGGCCAGATAGCTGCTATTTGGCCAGGCGGTGAAAGCAGGAAAGCGGCTATCCTGAATCACGCACAGCACATCAACCTGAAAACGCCTAAGTGCTGAGGATGCTGGTGCAGGCATAATAGCAGCTATTCACACCACCGAGAGGAGGCCTGGATAGCTGCTATTGATGCCGCCCTGGCAGCCCGAAATCCACCAAGTCCGATGAGGGGCCTCCCCTTGTGCGACTTCCCACGAGGTGCCTCGCGAGGCCGGAGCCGTTTCAAGAGCAGTCAGAGGACCCACCTCGACTTCGCCGACGGTCGGCGTCACGGCTCCTCCTCCGAGCTGGGCGTCCGGGCCCGCTTCCAGCCCCGGTTCCTGCAATAGCAGCTATTCAGCTCGTGCGGTTCCCAGGCGGGGGGCAGAATAGCAGCTATCTGGTCGCGTCTGGTCAAATAAAATCACGCGGCGACTTCGTGCGACACTCAGAACAGGAGTAAACCGATGCGAGGCGTGGACTGAATTTTATTTTAGGAATCCTGGGTTTGCATTCTTGGAATTGCATGCCAAGCCAAGCCATGCATGTTCTACAGAGGCACACCCCCCTGGCCAAGTTTCATATACACCCCTTTTGAAGGGGTGAATGCATGGCTTCATGGGGAGTTCATCCAGCAGCACTTATGCCTAAGATCCAGTTTCCCATGTTGGCATGAAACTTGGCATAACTTGGCATCACTTGGCATGACTTGGCCTTGGGCTGCAGATGACTGCTCCCATGGCCCAAACTTGTTGTTTGGGATGTATGAGGCCCCTTTGTGGGGTTTGGGGACCCTTGGACCCACTGCACAAGCACAGCACATGCTCCAAGTGGGCACATGATGCACCCATGGCACCTGGCATATGTATACACCATGCCGCACACCTGCACAGGGTGCCGCTTCACTTGGCACCCATGCAGGATCATGTATGGGCCCCATATGAGTCCTCCCAGCCATGCCAAGGGTCTTGGATCCCCTGCACACCTCCAAGGCAACCATGCCCAAGCACTAGCCAACTGGCTTGCAAGTAAGCATTTCACTGGAATCAAAAAGTGTCTATGGGTGACCATCACCAAAAATTCCAAGGACCTAGGGGGGGCCTAAACACCTCATGAGGGACTCCTTTGAAATCAGGGTTTATGGGCTTGGGGCTTGGGGCTTGGCCCCAATGGCCAAATGCGTAACTCCTATAAGTAGTCGCCGGTGC